>Ga0153934_1000100_pt1 | contig 21798 bp, 24 predicted proteins | sample TSNJ018MetaG_FD_104708 | JGI IMG/M metagenome (GOLD analysis project Ga0153934, IMG submission 104708) | Attine ant fungus gardens microbial communities from New Jersey, USA - TSNJ018 MetaG | ecosystem: Host-associated > Fungi > Mycelium > Unclassified | place: USA: New Jersey, Wharton State...
GTCAGCCTGCTTTATGTCGACCCGGGAGGGGCTAAATGATTATTGACTACTTCATCTGATAACCTCGTTCGTGATTCGTGATTAATCTAGGTCTGCAAGGACGTGCATCTTCGGACAATCAGCGTGACGTCACTTCTGTGAAGAAAACGAAGCTATAAAACAAGCATTCCCCCCTTCCCACGAGAAATCTTCTCTTCCTCCTTCGATTCACCGATTAAGATGTCTAATCCCATTCGGAATTTTGGATCACGAGGCACGACCATGGTCAGCCATATACATTCAGCGAGAGAACAAAAACATGAATAGGTCTGTCTTAAATAGGCGATTGGTTGCGTTGCTGCTGTTGGTGGTGCTCTTGCAGTTATGTATGGAGCGAATAGGGATGTCAAGAAGAAAGAAGGAAATGCATCACTTTATCGTATGTTGGAGAAAGAAAAGGCACTGAAAGGAAAAGGACATTGACGTGTTTTTTTTCTATAGAGGAGCATGGACGAGGACTATCAGGCTCCGATCAGAAAATGACGTCGTCCGACGTCGCTGCAGCGGTTTCTATACCAAAACCAGGACAAGAACGATTACAAGCGTCGCGCAAAGAGGTCTAAATGAGCTGGTCCAGAACGGAGGTTGTGTGTGATTGGGGAAATAGCCAATAAATAAGCAAGCCTGTTGCAACTTGTGTAAAATATTAATTACAGCAGAATGACGGCTAGTAAGAGGGCCAACAAGACGATGATGAGAAAAACGATACAATATCCACTCCCCTTTTCTTCAGAATCTCGGAGGAACTTGCGCATGCGTTGCATTGCGCCCTGGAGTTTATGGTCCACACGGTCCACGTTCCGGTCCAAATCATCCAAGAGTCTGAATAACATTTTTATCAGTTTTTCTTTTTTTTAGATGGCGAATGAGGAAGGGGGAGGGGATAATTGGAATGAAGGGAACGTACTCGTTGTGTTCCTCAATCTCTTGTCCCATCAGGCTCGCTTGTTGAGTTAAGATATTCAGGGTACCCGAAATTGAGTCCATAGTCTCGTCTTGTTGGCGCATCATCATTTGTTGCTCTTCTCTTGCCCAAGCAGCTTGATCATCTTCACCATAGGGTGACGCTGAATAGGCAAGGGTGGAGGACTCTGAAGCTGATGGAGGTCGGTGGATTGATGGTGTTGGAGGTGAGGAAAGCTCAGTTCTCATGTCCTGGACTTGCAGTTGCGACTCATCAGTACGTGAAGTGGAGCGGAGGGGGAAGGAAGATGAAAGGGTTCGCACCTCAATTGTCTTCCAGACATACACGACATATTTCCGTCGTTTTAAAACTTCTGCGTCGTCGAGCCCAAACATGCGAGCGTCCCTTGACTCGACAATCCTATAGTGACAAAGAAATGAATGAGAGGGTAACGAGTGATGACGACGGTGATAAATACTTCACACTCTCTTCTAAATCCACCAGGACAGGTTGTAAATTCGCAAGTGTGGTTTGAAGCTACAAGAAAAAGCAAAAATAAAACACAATGTAAGCACGGTGAATATGTTTTGGAAAAATAGGTAATATATACTTCATTTCGGGCATAGGTCAACTCTTCGCTGTCGCTGCTTGCTATGTTTCGTATTCGACGATAGGAAGCAAAGAGCTGATCCGCGTTGTGTAATAGTGTTTCGACTTCTTGTTGGACTGCATGATATGGATCAATGGACATCAAGTAGGGGGGTGAGTTTGTGTGTATTTATCGTGTATTTATTCGTTAGCCGCCACACCATCTCTCTCTCTCTTTGCCATTCATTTCTACCCCAGCTAATTTCGTATTCACGCCGTCAAGGCATCACGATCCTTTATTTTTTTGGGTTTTCGAATATCTATCTATCTACATGCGTCAGGAAATTGTTATTCTACTTTCTTTTGCCGGGTCTGTTTTGGCTTCACCGACTCTATCCTGGGATTCTGAGAACACGCCTATGGGACTTGCGAGGCGACTCGATCGACGAGATGGTCTGCCACCGATATCTCAGGTTGTCATGGCGCTTCATATGCAGACGGTTGTCTCGGACTCGCCCTCGACTCGGACGGTGACTTCTTCTGGTTCTTCGGTGGTGTCCTCGTCAACGGGTGTTTTGTCTCCGAAAATGACGCCGCCTTATACTGGACCTGGGATAGTGGTTTTGCCAGAGTCTTCGTTAAATGCTCAGTCGACGGCGACATCGTCGTCAATTCCTTCAACAATCACATCCATGCGAGCTGTTCCATCTCAAACTCATATGTCGCCTACGATGCGTCATCTCGCTGTTGTCGGTAGTGCATTTGGTATCATCCTCTTTCTCGTTCTATGTTGCTTCTTCGTGATGGATCCGCGGGTGTGGAAAGTTTGTTTGATGACACGTAAAGTCCGACTTTTACGCCCAAAGCGACCGTTACCGCAGTGGATGCGAATAACGCCTAGTTCTGATATAAAGGAGAAGAAGGAGAAGAAGAAGAAAAGGGCGGGGTTGCCGGTGCTTTCGCCTTATCCATACTGTTTCTCTGATGGTCCCAAGAGTAAATTCTCGATGACGACGGCGTCTGATTATAGTTATTGTGATTCGTTTGATGATACGACGACGGTGACGGCATCTCCGAAAATGGCGGAAAAGACGACGACGACGACTACGACTGCTGCGGCTTTTCGATATGACGGACATGCTGATGTTACCCCGCCTTTGCCGATTTATGTTGCTACAATGGACCGTGTTGGAAGACCGATTATTCCGCCTGTTCGTCCGCCTCGACCACCTACAGCGGATAGTCCGGCGATGATAGAATCGATGTATTATGCAGATGTGGATGATCCTGGGTTTTATCGACATCCTCATCCGATTGTTTTGGAGCCTGATCTCGCGCCTGGGTCTGATACCACCATCGCTGCCGCCACCACCGCCAACAACGACAACAGCAACACTTTGAAATGCAATTCAAGTCACTCGTCTGTCGTGTTTGGACTAGACGCTTTACAACGCCACAACCGCAGCAAAAGTGCGCCGACGCTGGACACGTTTTCGACCAAGTCAAGCCGACATTTATCATTGGGAGGTTCTACAGAGGAGAGTCACACGTCGACTGAGAAGGGAAACATGAGTACATCGTGGATACGCTACTCCGAGTTTCAGAAACAGCACCATCTTCAGATGATTAACGATAGCGAACGGCCCGTGTTATGTCCTACAGAAGATTGATACATATAGAGTTCGTTTGTTTTACAATAGGACTTGAACGGCAAATACATGTTTATTATCCATCAAGCACCCACTCTTTCCAAGCCAGCTCGACTCTCGACATCGGTCGTTATAACAGCACTCGTACTTCTCAGCGACGAAGCCAACCCACGCAAAAAACTGGGTCTGATATTGAACGCTCCGCCGAGTAGCCCGCCACCGGACCTCTCGGTGGATTCCGTGTTATTGGCATTTTGCTCAGTGATGGGATATGCGCTGGTGCCTGCTTGTTGTGTCTCGTTGATCGGGCTGGGTTCCTGTTCTTTCTCAACTGCGACTTCTCCTTCTTGAAGTGGGAGAAGGGGTGGGGGTGGCGCAGTAGTGATACGCAACAACGATGTATAGGCTATTATACAGTGATGAGACATGCAATATTGAAGGAATGAACACGTACGCTGGCGGCAGACGGGACAAAACCAACCCTTGGCTTTACGTTTTCGCCTGATGTTAGTGGTAGCCGGGGTAGTAGGGGTCTGAAGAGGCGGATCCGGTGCATCTGGATTGCTCTGGGGATTACTATCGACGACGACAGCAGGGGATGGAAGAGCAGGCTGTTGAGGCTGGGTGATCTGGCCACCAGCACCGAATTCGACCATGTTGAGAGCGCATTCTTTGCATGCGACGAGATGTCGGCAGGGAATCAGGACGACCTGGCGTGGGGAAGAAAGGCAAAGCAGACATTCTGAGGACGGATCGTCTTGCTCTGGAGCGGGAGCTTGAGGCGGATAAGTATGATAGGATGGCTGGGGTTGAGCGGAAGAAGCAAGGCCGTAGATCTCATGGAGCTGAAAGGTGTGCGGACCGATCTGCAAAAGAAGTGAGTGATTATGGGATGCGAACAAATATAAGGACGGACGGTGGCCTCGCGCTTGACGACCTTGACGACCCAAGGTCTGGTGTCGGGCGGCCCTGTGGGGGTGGGGCCGAGACGAACGACATGGAGAAAGGTGGTCTGCTGGTTGGGAGAGGCGAGCTCTGTGGCCTGGTCGTCCAGGGCGGCCAAGGTGATCATGAGGCGGACGCCATCGTCGTTGTCCTTGGAGAGCTTTGAGTCATCGTCGAGGACGGGGAGAGCAGGGCCTGTGAGACTGCGATGGAAACGACGGGGGCGGGCAGAGACAGGAGATTGTTGGGTGGTGGTGGCAGCGGCGGTGGTGGAGTGGTAGCGATCGAGTTCGAGGATGGGGCCGTCGTCGAGAGAGAGGCGCTTGTTGAAGCCACCTGGGAGGACGGAGTGGAAGAGGAGATCTGGGTGGGCGCTGGGGGGGACGATGTGGACGTTGATGGCACACTTTGGGGCATCGCAGTCGTATTCAAACTCGAGTGCATGGTCGTTGGCGGTAGCGAGGGGGGAGAGACGGAGGGAAGGGCGCTTGAGGTTGACGAGGGCGTGGAGAGCTGTGGTGGCGGTGGACGAGGGAGACGACGAGGACTGCTGGAGCCAGGCGGAGAGGACGTCGCGGGTGAGCTCGTCAGTGACAAGGGGCTTGCGGGCGGCGGCTGTTGTCCACGTCGGACCAGGAGGGCACGGACCAATGTTGGGACCAAAGAGAGGATCGGATGCCTTGGTGGTGGTCATCATAAAACATAGATGTATTAGCTAATCATCTACGCAATTAATACAACTACTCCTCCGGCCTCTTTGATTTTTTGTCTGTTCACTCGGGGTCAGCACAGTACATCTGCAGAGAAAAATACCTACTCAGCCTTGGAGGACACAAATCGAGCCTTGACAATGCACGGCACCGGGGGCAGTCTGGTCCAGTCTCAGCACCGTCTCCTCAGCACAACCCACAACACTTACTTGCCGTTGCCCAGCACCTTGCCGTAGCCATGGCGCAGCGTGTCAATCACCGGCACTAGCTCAGAGTCTCCTCCTTTCTTCTCCTCCTCCGGCACCAGGCTCCACAGTTTATCAACATTGATCGTCGGTCGCCAGTACCGGTTCCGCGTCAAGTGGAAATGCCGCATACCAACCTTGCCAAAGTAACCAGGATGGTACTTGTCAAAGTTGATCCTGGCTCTCCCGTCAATAATAAATTCATTTGAGACTCTGAATACCGACGCACCGGTGGTGGTGTGCTCCACCTGCAAGACCACGTCCTCCAGGGTGCTTGCGGTGCTTCCCTACACGTCCGTGGCCAGCAGACACATGTCCGCGATGTTTCCGAGTATTTGAAAATCGAGTCGGCATTTGGTTCTGTAATCCCAGTATCAGCATCCAGTTCTCCTATCGTCCATCCGTCCTCCACGTCCAGCCCATCCTGCTCCAACCCACTGCATCCCTCTCTCCACATGAGACAGCCATATACGCGGATATATACTCACCTGCGATAACGCTCACTGGTCGTTTCCAGAGACGATGTGTAGATTTCTGCTCGTTCTACTGATGCACAAATAGCTCAAAACATAACGTGTCCAAATAAACCGCTTGCTCACTCCGGCCATCGCTGCTGTAAGTGTTTTACTTCTTGCATTTGAAATGATTAGAATCTTGAATATCTGTCAATCCCCCGAGTGCGCGCTGACGATACTTTCATTTCATTTCTCCTATGATCTCTTGCTCAACCGTTTTGTTCCCCCGGAACTAATTACTTCTTTCCAGTTGTCATCATGAATGCCATGAATGCCCTTAATCGATATGACCTCTACGTCCTTGAGGATGGCGAAAAGCCGTGCGTGCTCAATAGTTGAAAAAATACCAGTGGTCATTTATTGTATTTCTAGTGTAGAAGTCATCGAAGACACTAAAATTCCAAATGCTGCTACTATCAAAGTTCTAAAACAGGACCATACACTCGGTAACATGCTACGGGCGTACGTCGATCTTTATTCATATACCTTTCTCACTTGTGTCTTTTCATTTTTATGGGGTGTGTGTGAACAGTCAGCTGCTTGCGATGCCTCAAATCCTTTTTGCGGGGTATCAAGTCCCGCATCCACTTCATCCGTACTTTCTAATCAAGATCCAAACGGACGGTTCAATTACACCCCAAGCCCTTCTCGATGAGGCGGGGAAAAAGTTGATTAGGACTTTGGTTTCGTTGGAGTCTAAGTTTAAGAGAGAGTTTTCGTATAAGGATGTGGAAGGTACGGTTGGGGCTAGTGTGGTTTCGGGGGCGGCGATGGCGGTGGTAGCGACAGCAGCGACAACCACGACGACCACGACCACGACGACCACGACGGCGGCAACGACAAGTCATTTGGATGTGGATCCTTATGGTGGAGCGACGATGGCTGCTTCTGCTACGACTGCTGGTGGTGCTGGTGCTACGGGAGGGGCTTGGGGTACTGGTAAAGATTATTTGGATCTTTAGAATGACGATTTGTGTTCGTATACGCTATCAAAACTAATGTCATTTGTCTTTTCGCAGAAAAAATACAGGATGTGTATCAAGTAAGCTACAAAAATACAGATAAAGAGAAACTATTTAAGAACTGGTAAGATTTTTCGCGTACTGGTGTATTAAACAACATGTTTTACTTCGTTGGACCTATTCTACGCCAGAGTTTTAAAACGCTCGTAAAAAAAAAAAATAAGAAAAACTTGGCGGATAAAGATTCCGTGGAAAGAATAACAGCTTGCTTTTTTGATTTCATATGAAGAGCGAACATTGGAAACAGTTCCAGCTATGAAACGATTTCACACTTTGAACAAAGGGTTTCAGAATGACATTTTGATTATTTATTTTTTTGACGCTCGCAACTCCGATTGGTCATCTCACTTCATCGTTACGTACTTTTGAGACATTTAGGTTCGTTGACGGGCGTTTTATAGAACTTGGTTTTGGAAATGGTTGTCTTCGTTCCCTCACCTGAAATATCAAAAGAGACTTTTCTCTGTGTGCGTTTTGCAAATGTTGGTATGTTATCGTTACCTTCGTTATAGTTTGTACTGAGTATGACGGAGAAGGATTTTGAACGGCACTGCTCGTGAATTGGAAAAACGACAGGGATCTACGACATATCGTGCTGATTATGCAACGATGACGGTTATCAGGGTGGTACAAACTCCAATACTCGTGTAGCTGCAGTTCCAAGCCCCCCACAACGTCAATGTGAGTCTTTTCATAACTTTAAACCTATATCATCGATGAATTTGATGATGGCTCATAGTTCAAGTACGCAGTTCGTAAATTTGCGCCTCAATATGGTCCGATCTGCTTTTGTTTCGTTGTTGTGACAGACCTCTACATCTCATGTTACAGGAGGTCATTTCTTGGACCGATGGCGACGCAATTTTTGCAATATAAGTTTGTGAGTAGGCTTCAACCGACATTGGCTGTGACGATGATGGGAAGATCACTGATTGAATTCTATCTCTAGATCAATCACTTGCAAAGAGTCCCATATTGCTTCGAGTTTTGTAGTCTGTAAAAGGAAATTCCATGGTCCTCGAGTTGAAATCCGGTGATTGCATCATTTTTGTAGTCTAAACTTGTGATTCGGCGGTTCTAATTACCACTTTTGAAAAAAACAGGTCCGAACCAATCCATCAGTTATCTCAGATATCTATCATTAGATTTCCTCCCACGGTCTCCAAAAATAGCGCAAAAACTAGGTCTCAACCAATCCGCCTATACTGGGATGAGTGCTATAAATCAGGCGCCTGCTGGACAGTGGACCCACAACAAATCTCTTCCCAATACCTCCAGGAGCTCTCCTATTTTTTTTTCCCGTCCTCCCCTTCATTCCCCGCGGTCAATTCCATTATATTCCGTCTTTATTGTCTTTATGATGGTCCGCACCAAATCGGGCAAAAATGCAGCTCGAAATGCAACAGCCGACTCTACGGTGAATAAATAATGCGATTTTCTGTGTTTCTACTGATTTCACTCTATCTGCACCCCTAGACTTATCCTTCCCACTGCGATGAATGCAAAGTTCGTTTCTCCCGCCTTAGTGAGAGTATACGGCATTTCACCAAAACTGCTCGCCACAATCCCTCTGGTGCTTGGTGCGCGTTTCTCCTTCGTTTTTTTATAATTATTTATTTCTTCCCTCAGGGTTCATGCCTGCGACCAGTGCTCCGGAACGTATACGACCGCTTATAATCTCAAAAAGCACAGAAGAACACAGTGAGTGGCTCAACCGATTTTTTTTGGTGTTCCTGACACGTGCCTGCCTTAGCTTTGGTACACCTGATCGGTGCAACCTGCCCTTCTACGATGGTCAAGAAGATGTTTGCCAGCGAGAGTTCACGGACCGGAGCAATTTCAGAGCGCATATTAAATCGCAGCATGTGAAAAAAAATTATCCTGTCCCGGCATGGCTGAAGAGAGCGATAGAGCGCCGTCTTTCTCAGCTGGAGACGGAGTCCAACAGACCGTGTCGCCCTATCGTCGAACAGAATCCTTCAGATTTTATCCATGAGACTTTCAATACTTCTGGGACTTCGGGCTCTTCCTCCTCCCCTCAGACTGAAGCAGGTGGATCTTTTGGTGGCTCGTCCCCTCCTCAGATTGAAGCAAGTGGATCTTTTGGTGGCTCATTCCCCACTCAGATTGAAGCAAGCGGATTATTCGGTGGCTCGTCCCCTCCTCAGACTGAAGCAGGCGGGTTCTTTGGTGGTTCATCCCCCCCTCAGACTGAAGCAGGAGGATTCTTTGGTGGCTCATCCCCCCTTCAAGTCGAATCCACTATCCCAATCGAGCCTATTGTCTTTGGGAGTTCGATGACGCCTAGTGGATTACAAGGTGTGTTTCGGTTTCACTCTTTTTCCTGATAGGTGCTGATAGTCCTATTCTCAAGAATACTGGGATATGTGGGATTTTGTTGTCTCGCAGTATATTGGACAAAATGGATGTTGAGGCAGCCCGAGCACTGCCCCTGGGTGGCGCGACGTTGAACCATTTTCCTGGGAACCACCTTCCAACACGAACCCACACGTCGTGCAATGACCCATAGTGTCAAATGAACCCATGCGTCGCGCTGGACCTCTTTCATCTGCTGCAGAGCATTTGTCTTTCGAGTTGAACCGCCCCATGGTATGCTCGTCTACTCAACGCCTGAACGACGCGGGACCAGGTCGATATGGTACCACTACCACCTTGCCCTTTTCTTACAACGGCAGCCATTATGGGGCTGGTTGGGTTGGGCGATTGAACTGAATTTGGATTTTTGGAAGAGCCGTACCAAATGTAACACGGTTTCATTTTTTTTTACCCCTCATCCCTCCTCTTCTGCCCTCTCATGGGGTAATTACCTGAATGTATGGACAATTTTTGTTTTTAGCAAGTTAGCAAGTTATCGGACAAGTACCTCATGTTATCGAGTGGAGAAATATATGCACCCCATTTTCTTTTCCTTCCCTTCCTTCCTCATGTTCAGAGGACTAGTCTTGGGCATCTTTTGTTGGAATTCCGGTAGTCTGAGTTGGAGCCGATATCGGGGTTCAAGTCCACCAAGTCTTATCAGCCGTCCATCAACCCTGTTTGCTCAGTCCTTTCCTAACTTGGATGACAATAATCAATTTATAATCAATTTGTGCATTACAAAGCATGTAGATAGATATAAATAGATTTTCTCCAAGATGAAGTCGGTCCGAGTCACTGTGATGGATTTATGATTTTTTTTGTGTGTGATTGGAGGGGGAGATAATCAGGGGGAGCTGGTGAAGGAGAGTTGCAAGAGTAGGGTTTAAAAAACAGTGGAGAAGCAGAAAAAAGGGGGAGGGTGTTGTAGATTATATTATTATTTGAATTATTTGAATTTTCTTCAGAAGAGACAAAAGCAGTCTCAATCGAGGTTAGTGAGACTTTTTGGGCGTGATGGGCGTGATGGGCGTGAATCGTTACTGGGAGAGAAAAGAAAAGACTGGCAGAGGTCTTCTAAAATTAGTTGTGACTCGTTGGTCTATCCGAAGACTCCACTTGTCCAGAACACCAGTGCTAGTAGTATAGTCCCCAGGAGGGAAGGGAGGAGGGAGCCTTAGCCTGAAACCAGAGTGATGGATTTGAGAGCCCAGGCATCGCAAGAGATGCCCATCGTCTTGTGAGGGCAGTAGTGGAGTCGATTGTTCCCTGGTAAGAGTGTCAAGTGGAGCCATTCCATTGGCTCTTGGCATCAAGGTTGTTAACCGCGTGATAAATCAGTAGTGTAATGTAGTAAAAGTGTGCTTTGAGATGGATTTTTTTATCCTTTTCTGCGTGCCTGATCAAATTTCGTCGTGTGGAAATATCTTAAATGGCTTAGATCCCACTTTGACGTTTGAATGAATTTGATATTTGATTTTACTTTCTTATTGAACACCTTGATGATAGAGGCGAACAAAAAGAAATAAGGCCTAGGTTGATTTCTAAAAATACATTTTCCATGTGATGAATATAGGTTGGTTTCGTTGATCCATGTTGGGTGGTAGTTGCGGTCAGGCCATTTTCAAACATGATAACGTCGTGTTGGGAATCATGAAGAAGAAGAAGAAATGCGGGAATAGAGCTGTCTATGCACTACCTTCCAAAAAAAAAAATCTCTATTGAGCCCTGTTAGAGCAGAATCGATTTTATTGTAGAGGCACTACCGCCCCGGTGCTTTTTCTTTTTCTTTTTTTTTTCAGATTTGGAGGGATCCAGAACTAGTCCCCTCTTTCCTGAACAGTTATGAAAGTTGTGACCGTGGCACATTTAAGTAGTTGCTTGTTAAAGGTCAAAGAATGGTCAGAGAATAAGTATTTTGGCTGCCATAGCGGTGTGGGCAAGAGCACCGCCTCTACGCGTGTCTATGGACTGGATTTCTGTCGTAGATGAACATGATAGACAAATCGTTCAGTAGGACAAGAAGTCACTTCCTTAGCTGTCATCGAATTACTGTCGGTGAATAGCAATTCAAGGTTACGACAACCCGGAAAATCGATCTGAATAGGCTCCCACATTCAGTAGGCTGGTTCATAGAATCTGCTCTCAGTTCAGTGATGTCCTCGTTTGAATGAGGCCCGGTAGTTGAGTCAGAGACGTGATTGGATTACTTTTCACAACGTCGACCATTCAAGGGGCTCGAGGCCGGACCCGCTCATTTACTATGTCTATCCCGACGCTCAGTGTCATTGACTTGAGGATTGCTTGAGGGGGGGTTAGCATCCGGGCCGAGGCTGACGCCTGACAGAATTGTGATGACCTTCTTTTTCTCATCATAGGCTGCCTCACCTGACCATGGGTTTATTTCTCCCATCCTAAACTGCAAATATGACATCGATACAAGGACTTGAGGTTCATGAAAACGACATTGAACAAATCGAGCAGTCTCTCAGTGATATTTTAGGTTTTCCGTGTTCCACCACGTTGGCTATTCGTGCGGGTCGTCACTCTCGACGGCCTTGTAGGATGGGGTGAGGCGACACTTGAGGGCCATACTGAAGCTGTCGAGGGTGCACTCCAGGACCTTGGCGAGAAGTTCAAGGGATGGGATTCTGACAGGATCGAGGATATTTGGCAGACTGCGTACCGTACCAGATTCTACCGTGGTGGACCCGTTCTCATGGTAAGTCTCCTGTATGTCTATCGCATACCAGACAATGCACTGTCTTTGTTTCGCAGAGTGCACTTTCAGGCCTTGACATTGCATTGTGGGACATCAAGGGCAAGAGGCTAGGAGTTCCTGTGTGGCAATTGCTCGGTGGAAGTGTCAGGCATCGCATCAAAGTATATGGTTGGATTGGTGGTGATAAGCCCTCAGATGTTGTGGCTGCTGCTCAGCATCGTAAGGAACAGGGTTTCACGACCGTGAAGATGAATGCAACTGGTCAGTACTGTCCTTGTCACGATCTTATATCTCAAGTATCATAGAGTCAATTGGCTGGATTGGTTCCCCAAATAAGCTTCACGCCTGTGTAGAACGTGTCAGAGATGTTCGCGCACTGGGCCTGGATGTTGGGGTTGATTTCCATGGAAGACTTCATAAGGGAATGGCGAGACAATTGGCGAGGCTGTTGGAACCATACCAGCCTCTCTTCATTGAGGGTAGGCCTCGTAATCTTTCTCGATATTCGAGTGTTATCAACGTTATTGTGCTTCAGAACCCATGCTTCCTACACAACCAGAAGAAATCGCGGATCTGAAAAATCTGGTTGTGACCCCTATAGCTCTAGGGGAGCGCCTTTTCACAAGAATGGACTTCCGGCCGTACTTTGAACGAAGAGCGATTGATATTGCTCAGCCTGATGCAAGTTTCTCTTTGAGGCATCACAATTTATCTAGGCTGACGTCTTCACCAAGGTCGCTCACTGTGGTGGAATCAGTGAACTTCATCGTATCGCAACTCTGGCCGAAGCATATGATGTCGCACTAGCACCCCATTGTCCCATAGGGCCCATTGCTTTTGCCGCATGTCTGCAAGTCGCCACTTGTGCGCCCAACTGTGAGTGTTTTCAATGGCTTTAGATCTCGTATGCATCTGACTATCGGTATCAGTTGCTATTCAGGAGATGAGCTGGGAGGTATTGCCAACCCACATTATATCGTGTTCGAACTGAACCTCTCAACAGATTCACTATAATACCAGTCTAGATTCAGAATCCAGTGCTGACCTTCATACATTCGTCGCCAATCCAAATGTTTTTCGAGTAGAAGATGGACATATTGGTATTCTGCAAGGTGTGTGACCTGCGTTCGTCTTTCAGAAACATCCGAGCATGATTTTCATATACATAGCTCCCGGACTGGGCATCGATATTAATGAGAAACTCGTACGAGAGATGTCTGCGCGATATATGAAGGACTACCGTTCCTGGAGAAATCCTCTATGGAGAGGCGACGATGGGACAGTGATGGAGTGGTGAGCTCAGCCATACGCGCTAGTCTCTTGAAATATAATCATCATGCACCTGAAACGAGTCTGAAGATGTTTTGATCAAAGTCTGAAAAAAGATTAAGTGGGGAGCGAGTGGCCAATGCATCATTTGCATAAAGATATTTGCCAACCAACTTGAGATCCTTGGTGCCGTACTCATCTTCTCCTCTGCACAGTCCACTGCCGGAAAATAGTTTAACAGAGAAAAAGTTGCCTATTGGTCCGTAACCTACTTTGCATCATAACTTCCATTGTTTATGTCGCACCTTTCACTCGGACTTCGTTGACCGGCCTCAATCATCATCGGATTCTCTGTAATGGGAGCTGAACACATTGTATCAATATTCTTTCATGCCGTTAGATGCTTGTCGGCGTTTACATAAAGGCACAAACAGAAGGGGATAGTGTTCTAATGGGCCAATTATCTCGAGATGATGACATAAGACTACTGTCTTCATTCGCGTTGAAGGGGCTCTTGAAGTATAGGTATGTTCATGTTCATATCCTTCTCTTGCCTCCATGAAGTTTCACTCTGTAACTCGTGACACATCCCCGCTGAATCGCTCATAGTCCCCGGTATTAACCCACTTCAGGGAACTGTTATATAACCTGGACATTTTTCCTCGGTGGAAGAAACTGAAGCTAAAGGGATTGCTCAAAAATGGGGCTATCCACCTGAACCCACTAAATTTACTTTCAGCTTTGGCAAGCGGTGCTGGTATCAAGAGGTCAGAGCTCCTACTGGGGTTCATTTTCATCACGCCCAGAGAACCTGATCCAGTCAATTGTCCCGTCAAATCCAGTTCTCAAGAAGCAAACGATCTGATGCGTCCGCTATCCTGACTAGAATTGAGGTTAGCCCGGTAGACTAGCTCAACGGATGGTCATTTGGGTTGACAACAAAAACTCTCGATTCATTATACCAGGAAGCGTGAGCAATTCTGTTAATCGATAAAGGACGACTGATCCAGTTGAGCATAATATTGATAGCTGACTTTTCGTTGGTGCTGTATGTGGAGGGCTCAACTGGGGATAATGAGGTTCAAGTCCTTCAAAAATCAGATTAAAGGCAAAAAATTCTTACCATCCCTAGCTCTGGGTAAGGTAAACAGGATCCGAAAAGAAATTGTTCAACAGGATACAGTATAGAGAATAAGTCTCCAAGGTTTAGGCCAAACTTTGTTGGTACTGATGGAGGAGATGGCGATTCCGGCAGTCTCAGCTGGTGACTATTCGGGAATGCCGTTTACAAGGCAGTTCGCAGTAGATTTACCAAAAAATCTCATGCTTAAGACAGTCTTCCTGCAAGATGATACTAGCGTGCAAGGAGAGGACATGCCATAGTGTTTTCTGAGAGCGAACATTTGAGCACCAAGAGGTACACGAAGTGTAGTAGACGATAATTAAAAGATGCCCAGAAACTGGTATTGGTTTCGGCTAATTCCTTGACCACCCATACACACTAAGAAGAATTCAGGATGTATGTTGTTGTTGGATTTAGACGTAGACTCAAGGGCTGAAGGTTAGTTGGTCATAAGGATAGATATTATTGATACATAATAAAACAAATCAAGGAAAACTACAAATCTATCCACAGAACTCAAAACCAGGGCATCCAATTGCAGTACCAAATTCTATGACACAACCACAATCAGTTTCCCATGCCATTTACATTTAGTAAGAGACTTACTGCCACCATCAACACCAATAATTGCCAACAGAGCCTGGAAGACACCACCTAAACCCTCACCAGCTAACATGCCAGCAGACACTGCGAACATGTACATGTCATAGCTGGCCGGATTCCTCTTCTGCCAAAGGTAGCAGTACACTGAACCGGCAGCCATGGCAATGGGATAGAAAGTCTGAGGAACGACAAAGGCGAGACCAATGGCATTCCAATTGGGGACCCAGCAGTGATACTTCTTGGGAATCATGTAGTGTTTGATAACGACAGTGAGAACGCTGACGATGGCAAGAACAATGGCAGTGATTCCAGAAGACTTGGAAATAGCTATGTTTGGGGATGGTAAGTCGATGAATTATCTTTGAGAATCGATTACTCACGCAGGTGGGGGCTAGTGACAGCAAGCGCGACAGCTGCCCAGGCAGCGACTGAGGGTGCACCATAGGTACAGGAACCATCTTGGTCCGCAGCACTTGAAATAGATTAGTCAAAATCGGATCCCAAATTCGATGAAACGTACATGATGCATGGAGAAGCTTTTGTGAAGAGGATGAAAAGGCCAGTGCTCAGGAACACAGCGACAACCGCACCGCAAAGCTGAGCAACAAATTGGTTACGTGGCTTGGCACGAAGAAGATAACCGGTCTTCAAATCACCAGTCATATCTGCCGCTTGGCCAGCAGCACCGCCGGATATAACACCACCCGCCAAGTTAAGAGTCTGCGCTGATTTGATAGGAAGACTGGTGGCCTTAGTAATTCCACCGAAGACGAGCTGAGAGGCCTTGGCAACAGTAGAAATGGGGTTGATGTCAGTGACACCAGCGGATTGGACACCGATGAAGGAGAATATAAAAGCGAGAACGAGGGAGAGAATAGCCTCGCCGACATTCATGTTGAATTGAGTCGCCAGAATTGCACAACACATGATCGTACTCAGAGTGAGACCGGTGGTCCACCAGAGAAGTGGAATACGATGTTCGATCGGAGTCTTAGACAAATGTCAATAATTAATTTCGCTTGAGATACTGCAGTCACATACCTGGTCTTCATCTTCTTCGTTGATTTCACTTCTACGACGGAACCAAGTGACAGGATTAAGATTTTCGCGTCCGATTTCTGCAAGAATGAGTCAAGACTCAGAAATCAAAAAGATCGTTACTTACTCAGGAGAAGAGGGGCCATGGTCAAGATAACATCAGCAAAAGAGTAGACCATCATGACCAAGACACCAGGCCAGAGCAACCAGTAACGAGGTGAAGGCTGAGTAGTATATAGGGTTGGATCGTCGAAGGAAAGGGCTTGATATGTAACCAAAGGGTATTCATCGCTGATGCTAAGCCCAAAAGCAAGGCCATTTTTGACAAGAGAGGGGGCAACTGCAATATGGAATAAGGCTAGCCGTTCATTAGGGATCACGACTCGACTCACTGATTCCCCAAGCAAGAACAGCCCCACCGACTACAAGAACATCAGTAACTCGACTATTTGACAGGAAAAGAGACACACAGAAGCTCCAGCTAGCGTTAAGACCACTTAACATGCCAGCACCAAAGAAGGCTGGCGTAAACTCTATATACCAACCATAATTCTCGAGCGAAATGATGCTGGTAAAGCCCAAACGATAGAGAGTCCAGCCAATGTGCCAATCATAAATCTGAGAAAAATTGGTTTTTGCAAGCACTGAGCATAGAATGAAGCTAAACTCACAACAGCAGGGGCATAGCCAGTCATAACTTTGAAGCAAAAAACGATAATAAAAGCGTAAAGCAGGGCCAATGATTTCTTTTTGGCCATCATGGCACCAGTCCTACTGTTGTGAAGGGAGCGAATTGTGTATGCCTGGAGAACAAGAAAAATTGAGCGTATGAAAGACGGAAGACATATTGAAGACCCACCGTTGCGGCTGGTGTTGGAAAAGTCAACTTTTGATGGACAATGTAATACTTACGGAGGGGAATAACGAAGAAGACGCCAAAGAAGCCGGCGGCGACAGTGAGAGCAATCAACCTGCCAACATCTTGCTGAGGAAGATCGGAAAGTAAACCCATGCGGTACATGGCCGGGACGGCCGACACATAGAGAATACCCAAACCACCAGCAGCTATGACTACTATGAGTAATACTGAAGCTAGATAGAGCATATTTCTTTACCAGTTGCAGCACTGTGATCCTTTTTAGTGCATAGAAATGGCGCAAAAGGAGGACACCTTACCTCTGAACAGTACAATTTTCCTTGGGCCCAAAAGGACCGCCGAGAAAGCGGGATAAAAGTCCGGACTCGGGGAGGAGTTTGGAAAACGGTTTGAGAATCGCATAACCGAAGATGGCCTACGAAAAAAATTATGCTTTAATAACAACATACATGGAAAACTTGAGGCTTACACCGAACAGCTGGGGACCAAATGTGAAACCAGTCTTCAATCCAAGATAGATATTCGAAGCGCCAACTGAACCGGTTGATCTAGTTCTGAACCTCAAAATGAGAAGATGACGCACCGACTGCACCTAAAACGCAGCCAACAAGAACAGCACGGACAGTGAGTTGGTACTCCTCCTCGGGCTCATTAGGATCGATGGGGAATGGCTTTGTGCTGATCCAAGGTGCTCGGTCAAGATGGAATTCGTTGAAATGGCAAAAAAAACGTACACATCATGATCATCCTCCTCAATGAGAACCTCTGTTACGTTGTACTGATCTGCAGACGACTTGTGCATGTCTTCCCCGTACTTGCTATCCTCAGAACTAGCGGGCATTGTTGCTGACGAGGAACACCCAAGCTGGACAAGAAAGGCCTTGGTTGCACGCGAAACAGCGAGACTTGACAGATTCAACCTTTTCAGGGACTTTATGAGAAGATTGATTGGTGGATAAACGCGGATAAAGGGCTGTTATCCGTCTGGACCGTATGGCAGAATGATCCTTCGGCTCCATGCCTACATGTGAGATTAGAGAAATGATCAAGAGGCCATGCGGATGATTGATTCCCCACACGCATGAAACGTAGTCACACTCGAAATATACCATCCCGACAGTGTTGAACTACGGTGTCTCCAGCAGCACTTGTTCTTACCCCAGGAAATCTCTTGCGGAGAAATTTCGGTATCAGTTGCATGAGCACTCGCGTGAGAAATATTGCACCTCTTCCGGTAATTTCTTGTGAACTCGGCTCGACCCGGATCCATTTTTTGGACTTGGCGAGAAACTTATGACCGATCCTTGTGATTTTTCTTGCACTTGACCCAAGTAAAATTCCTCCTTGCCCCTGATGCCTACTCTAGTGATTCATTCTTGCACCCTCGATGGTTATAAGCACTCGATTTCCAACTACTATATCTGACTCTTTTATCCAACCAGATCGGTCTGACCGTACTCGTGGATATCTCACACGGGACGCTAGGCACCGAGTCTGCAGGGTCAGGCACACACTAGCCATGTCGCACAGTATTCTTATGGTATAGCAAGTATGAGATGACAGAGTGTTTGAAGCGATCGGATTCATACTCACAGGCGTTTTCTCAATCTGAACGAAAATATTATAATGTCTGGCCGTCTGTCTTGAATGCCACAACAATGAAGTTCGATACGTCCTCATAACTACTATTTCCAAGAAATATTTCCGTCCCATTGATACTTTGTTATGCATTTCGAACAAAAAAACGCAGTTGACTATGTAAAAATCCATATCGACGCGTACTTGTATTTTCCCAAAGTAAAATATTCATCCCTCATCATTCTGATCACAAAATTTTCACTACCTGTCATTGACTATGGTCTTGCAGCAGTTATAAGATAAGAGATACCTTATCCTGAAGTCCGACTCACTTCGTTGGACTTTAGGCCATTGCCCTTTGATTGTTTGAACTTTTCCCGTACATCAAAAATCCATACCTCTAGATTTTTACATCTCCTAGAAAGTTTTAGGTGTTTCAAGCCCTTTCATAACAATGTCAAAACTCATAGCCTGTGCTGCTATTGGTTATCTCACTGTAGCCATGGTGAAGACTACCCTCACTTTGATAATTCAGTAAAAACAGCAGGAAGAGGACTGTGACCGAGGGTTGGCACTCCAGAACTAGGTTATTAAACAACTTGTTGGAATAGTGAGTGCTACACTAAAAATAGGTTATGTTTCATATCAAGATGTTTTACCTCTTGTTCTAGGTAGAGATGGATAGACGTAGTAGAGGAGAGACTCGTTGTACGTTTGCAACGAGTTTCCTCTCATCATTTCGCTGCTCGTTCTGAACTTAACACAATTGAGTACTATACTCCTAAACAGGAGGCAAGCATTGGCCAAAGCGACAGCTGCCTGATCTCTTTTTAAAAGATTCCCATAAATAGCTGGTTGTTAGGTGATGGCACTCAGTGCAAATCAACACGATTGATTTGCTGATCAGTTGACAGCTGTTTGTCCGCCGTACCACCGTCTGCTCAAATATTTTGGTAAACTCCCGGGAAAATGTTTCAACTATCACATTATTTATTGTCTAGATAACCCCCACCAATTATAATCATTTTCTAGCATACTTGCTCTCATTATCTACCAAACTGTATGCCCTCCTAGACTCACCAAAGAGCCACTACATGGTTGTGGACATCAAGGATATACGTTGTGACAGGATAACAAATGATGTTGATCCTCATTCACCTCCCTTCTTCCCGTCCTGTTACTGGAAATCTCTTGGCGCTCATGTCGATTTCTTTAGAGTGAGGCATTGGACCTGACAGATTATGTGACTGCACAACCTGAGCTGAGTGGCTGTAAGGTTAGCGAAAGTGAACGTGGCCGATTCTGATCTTAGTACAATAACTTGCATATGACCTTTGTGTAAGATTGCCTGCAGCAAATCCTCTCAATTTTGCCAGAAGTGAATTGACATATAAACAAAAAAATGGAACAAGACAACGATAGACCCTAAACGACTCATTAAGTACCAGCCATTCCCATGATACCAACACGATCACGGATCCTCGCAATCTCACTCGCAGTTAACGACGCCTTGCTAGCACGTAAAAAGTCTTCCCAGGCTCGCAGCGCATCAGTCTCTGTGGCAAATTCATCCCTACATAGATCATGAGGTTCCAACGTGGTTTGATCATTCATTGCCACACACCTGAAAAACGCCGCTAGCTTCACCCAGAACTCAGGATTGGCTATTGTAGTATGATAAGTGGTCAAAGCTCCTGTTGATGCTGGCACCTCCGGATCCAACGTCAACAAAATGTCCCTTTCTGGCGTAGTTCCAGGCGCATCCAAAGATGGACTTGGACTAAGCACAATAGATGGTGTCCTTGAATGCCTCATTCTCTTCTCAGATAGAGTCCCCGGACTGTCCGCAGAGAGCCCCGACACTGCAGGGATGGGTTTCGGTTGCAAAATTTCTTCCTCCCTCGGTTTCGAAGGATCCCAACTGATGCCTGGTCTAACCATGAGATTCACTGTGTCGCCGTCCTGGACGTTATATTCTTTGAGTAGTTTGGTGTCTGAAAGAGCTTTTCCTTTGATTATAAACCTCTGCGCATCAGCAGGAGGGGAGGTATTGTGAGTTGTAGAGAGCTGAGATTTGATCGTGGCAATTGTATCGGTTGGAGAGACAGTGAGAGTGTAAGAGGCGGGAGGTTTAAGGGATTTAAAGGTCAGTGTAAGAGCTGCGCCACGTTTTCGGGGTGTGGCCGTAGTTTCAATTAGTCATTCAGACGACAGGCCCCAATCACGTTTTGAATGTATAAGAGGGATGGACAATGAAGTTGTTTAATCAATTGGCGTTGATTGAAATATCAACCAAATATTAATAGCAGGTAAGACCAGAAGAAAGAACAGAGAGTGAGTAAAAAATTGAAAACGATGAAGTGAGACTCACCAGCACCAAGTGCCGGACTTTCAACGCGCTTACGCATCGGCGGAGAAGGAAGCGGAACCTGTTAATGTTAAGTGAGAAACGGGTTTTATAATCGTTGAAGACCTCTGTGTGCCTTCAAACGCACAGGAAGAACTTGAACTCGCTTCAGGGAATTCTCCAATGGTTGCTGATAATCGTTTCCATATGTGATGGGTTGAGTCGACAACGTGTTTAGGAACGTTCGTGCAAATGCAATCTCAGCATTCTCTGCCATGTATGAAGAAGTTTCTGTTCTTCTGAAACATCAGCATTAGTGTGACAGAAAATATGAGTGAACATACTATCTGCTAGATTAGTTGGGACTCAAAAAGATGACGTTTATTAGTGTTGGTCACGTGTCTGAACACTTGTTGCGTGACACAACACCCGATTTCCGAAGTGTTCAGAGAATAATCATGGCAGTAAGTTTCTAATTACTTTTGGATGAATCAATTCTGAAATACAATATAGTCAGGCTTCGCTTACTCAGGAGGTGAGAACTCATGTCCGTCACAGAGTTTATCCTGCGACAATCTCAAACCTGCTCTCAGGACGCCCGCGATGCTTTCCCCACTGGCAAGACTTCCAGAAGGTGTGGATATCATGTCTACTAAAATACTTCTGCCTATTCTTCATAGTGTTATGCTGGTACAGACGACCCCAAGAGTTGTGTCACTCAGTATTTTGACTATTTCGAGTGCCTTCACCATCACCAAGAGGTTCTTGCGTCTTTTCATACGACCAATTCCAGTGCTGACCTGCACTCAGCAAGCACGCGCCAAGCAGGTAGAACAAGAATATCTTCGCCAAGTCCATGCCATTACGAAAGAAGGTCGCAAAGCCGCTGATGTGCTGGCTGACGGTGTAATTGTTGGCCTCGGAATCATACAACAAGCACAGGAAGACAAGAAAAAGTCTTGAGATCTCTTGGACAAGAAACTGCGTAAATATCTGAAGGATTCCAGATGTTTGTTGCCATTGGAATTTCCTCTCGCCATGTCACTCTGGTTGTTTTAATATAGAATTGGGGAGCTCTGGTCACAACCAGATCCTGGTGCTTGCCCGCATTCGAAATTGGCTCAACAACTGATATTTTGATCTGAGGTTGCTCGTACTTTCCAATAGCTCCATCTTTGTGGGTGAATTGGAAGAGGGCGCTGTGTCCCATGATCAGGTGAACTACTTTCGATTATCCTCTTAATCCTA
>Ga0153934_1000111_pt1 | contig 21216 bp, 17 predicted proteins | sample TSNJ018MetaG_FD_104708 | JGI IMG/M metagenome (GOLD analysis project Ga0153934, IMG submission 104708) | Attine ant fungus gardens microbial communities from New Jersey, USA - TSNJ018 MetaG | ecosystem: Host-associated > Fungi > Mycelium > Unclassified | place: USA: New Jersey, Wharton State...
ACGACAATGGCTGGCAGGAGAATAAGGTTTGTTTTTCTACTTCACCAATCCTACTTGATACCGAATTGTTCGAATCGTGGCCCATATTCTTTTATTTTGTCGTGCGCCACACCTGGGACTTACTCAAATTCTCCTCCTTCTATTCTCCATTTAGGGAGGCGCTTCGGGCTAAACTGATTTCGTCTGGTGTTCTCGATGAGGAAGCATATGTTGTTATTGTGGGTCCTGCAAATACGTACGCCCATTATGTCACAACTCCGGAAGAATATGCAGCCCAGCGTTATGAAGGTGCAAGCACTATTTTCGGACAGTGTGAGTAGTGCCCGACGTACCGATACCAGAATTGTGGCGTTGACTCGATTCAAGGGACGCTTGATGCCTATATTGACAAATATTCGAGCATGGTGCAATTTCTGTCAGCCAACGCATCCGGCACGCCTTCGTCTGATGCACCTCCAGCGGAGCAGACCTCCAAGGCTATCTCTTTGCAAGTCAGTAAATTCTGTCAACTTAGTCATGCAACCTATAACACACGATTCCAGACAGGCGTTGTCTTTGATGCTCCTCCTATCGGGCAGCAATTTGGTTTGGTAGTCACTGACGTTAGCTCAACGCCATATCACGCAGGAGATGAAGTTCATGTCCAGTTCATCGGGGCTAATCCAAGAGTGAGTTCTTGAGGCTAAACTTGTTTGCAATCACATATCAGGACCAGAACAATCTCCGTCTTGAGAGTACCTTCTTAGCAATCGAAAACTTGGTCTCTGGAAACCAATGGAGTACTGTGAAGACGGATTCGCACCCTTCTACCACCTATCGCTGGACCAGGACCAATACGGTATGTCATCCTGATCTAGACTGGTTCTCTCCACTGAATTACATAAGGTTTTGGGAACAAGTGTCGTGGATATAACTTGGTGCGTCCGTTCTACTGGTGTCCAACGACAAGCTGACAAACTGATTAATCAGGACTATTGAGAGCGACACCCCTGGCAAGTTATCCATGCCCAGATTAATCTCCTGTTACTGAGATATCTTCATGTGTAGCCGGGTCCTACCGTGTCAGGTATTTTGGTGACTCAAAACCCCTCATTGGCTCTATCTCTTCCTTCACCGGCACATCTGGAACTTTCACTGTTGCTTAAGATGTGCGCAAATAAAGTTGTAAATTACGATTATCCACAGTAAAGAAATTCTTTCAACAATGCCACATCACTTGTCTGCATGAATTATCACTGTACATTGAAATGCATTGGACAGGCTGCTTGACATTCTATCAATGAAGGTCATGAATCAACTATACATGAACTGTATGTTCAGACTTGGGTTCCGAGATCCAATTGTCTGACTGAGACCATTCCCTTAATTGAAGCAGAAAGAAACTTTTTATGCTTATAATTCTGAGTGCTCATGTATTCATTGACAGATCAATACGAGATAATGGGTGCGAGTTGCAAGGCAGTCGACAGTATCATCGGAGTTCGCGAGAGGAAATTGAAAATTTCATAATGTGGTGTTAGTAACAGGGTGTGCCACTTCCAAGTCATTGTCGTAATGGGCGCTTTAATGTCTGCGCCTAGAAGGCGGATCTCGGCGGACAAGTCTGAATACTAGCAGTGAAGCTAGTACTAATAATTTCACCTCACTCCATTCAAGGAAGAATTTACGTGATTTTTGATGGGATGAAGCAGACTCTAAATGGAAAGAAGGCATCTTTATCGCTGAGTAACCGTTATATACAAAAGTGGGATGCCATAGTTGTCAACCCAGGACAAAGGAACCGACGAAAAGCGTACTTTGAATCCTGAACCGAATTAACGCCACTACTTTACATCGGGACCTCTTTCCCTCCTCAGAGTTTGGCGCAGACCCCTGCCCTGAGCCGAACCTTATCGTTAGAACTGAGAATCCGGTGAGCCCTAAATATGCACATATTGATACCTATGAATGGTGAAGGATTGGTGGACTTTGATGCGACGAAGATTTAGTTTCAGAAAGTCGTCCCATCTACATCTATACACCAGTTCTATCACCTGAGCATTGTTCATTCGGATTTTCCAACTTTTTTTCTGAATATTGACGTCAAAATCTTTTTCTGGTGGAGGTAGGGGACGTGGTCTGCGCTGAAGACAAGAGGATCGCGTATCTAAATCAATCCTCCTGGTTGTTAGAGGGAGACAGTCCGTCTGTTTTATTGCTTCTTTTATCTCACATCGTTGCACACAAATAAAACCGTAGGATACGAATGTTTGCTATTGTAGTTGAATCCCGTCTTACTGGAGCCTCTGAGATCCATTCTATTCTTTATCTTTGCGCTACCCACAAAGAGCTCTGAAACATTTTCGTACCCTTCAATCCGGCTGATGAAAGTGATATCATGACCGGATAACAATTACACCACTTATTCAGCTGGTAACCCGACTAATTCCTGATCCCAGCATTTTAAAGTTATCAATAACGTTATACTCGCTTCCGAGCTGCCGTTGATGGGAATTGTGTTTTACCTCTGAGGATCATCAAGTCCAACCTTTTATATACATAGATGTCTTCAAGAGAGCAACCTTCCAAATACTAGAGATATAAGATAACACGATACAAGACGGAGATATAAGAAGGAGAAAGCGTTTGAACGGAAGTGGAAGGCGACAATGAGGAACCTGAATGTGAGCTGGTGCTGATATGTCAGTTCAAGACAGGATACAAGATCCAGGTGAGGAGTCAATTGGACTGTGAAATAGCTAACGGTCTATTTTTAAGGTCTTTGGAGGTGGCAACACGGAGGAAACAAGTGCTCACCTTGGGGACAGCAGTGATGTGGGAATGGGATGTAGTGATCAGTAAATTCACAGTTACACAGCCTATGGCCATACAGTAAATTAGCTTTATCCAGGAAAAATCAACAATCAACAATGGAGAGGATGTCAACCAGGCCAGAGGATGATGCAAATCCTTCGGATAATGCTTCGCTAGAAGTTGACGTGGCAGGAGAGTGTATTATCCATTCTGTGGCTAGATATTCATTAAGACCGTATAGGTCTATTGCCTTGTCTTCAAAAGATAGGAGCCCCGCGAAGGCGTCGGAGCCAAAAGAGAGCAAAGCACCGGGCTCAAAGTCGTTGATGGAGCTTTCCTGAACCATGTGCTCATTGCAAGTGAGGTTGTCCATTGAATCAGCGGTTGCGTTCGTACCCGTTGGAATATAAAGGGTAAATTGATAGGCAGCGGAAAATATGGGCGAAGACGTATCATGATAAGGCTCTCGAGTGACTTTTTGAATGATAGTGAATTTGGTGGGATCTATGGAGTGAATGTATCAGTGGCGTAGCTCATCCCAGTTGTACAAAGAAAGGCGCACCCCGGGACTTGCAAAGTTCGCTCCAGAATGCAGGAACAAGCTTTGTACTGTATAGAAGTTGACCCTTAGCAGACCCTGGAAGTGGTCCAACAAATGTCATATCTGTTACTTCTGTGTGGACGATACTGGTTCGAGTCCGGACTATAAAGTGGCTTTTTGCTATCATTGATGAGGACGCCACAAGTGTGACCGTTGGATCGATATCACGTATGTGGCGTGGACATTGAGAAGCCCTGATGACGTTGGTCTCTGAGCTTGGGGGCATATGCAGGACTTGCTTGCCATCTGATCCTATCGGCGCGTCTTCAGGAAGAAGATCGATGTAGATAATATTACTGAGCTCTTCATCGCGCCCGAGGCCACCAACGCCTCTGTACAGAAGGTTTTGAAGAGTGGCGTGAGCTTCTGTGGGGGTCGCAGGGGGTGACGCATCGCTGTTCGACTCGCTATCTGAAGTAGCACCGGAGAAATTAAACAGTGCAAGTCCGGAGGATTGCTTTTGGGGACAGTGGGGCACCAGTTTTTTGAGTACTATTCAAAATAAATGACATATTCAGAGCAATGAAAGGGGCTGACTGACGTTGCCTTCCCCCGCAAGTATCCCGTAGTTGCTGGAGCCTACTGCCAACTTGCTTTGCGGTGCGACGTTTACCCGTCTTTTGAAAGATATAGTTTGAGATAAACTTATTCCGCCAAGGGAATCTTCCCAAAATGATTGTTTCTCGAGAATTGTTGGGAATGTACTGTTCAAGTCCTGTAAGCTGGTGAGAAACCCGGTCAGCCATAAAGCTGATGGTACTATACCTTCAACCAGTGCAGCTTCAAGTTCGGGTGGCCAAACAATTTCTCCCCCTTGCTGGGTCTTCCAGCTCTTACGGCCTCTGACAATTGAGTTGAAGACATCCTGAGTTTTTGGATCAGGGAAAGGACAGGAAAAAACAGATGTAGAAGATGAGGCAGGAGGTGGCGAAGAGGGAGGACACTGCAGTAGAGATGATTGAGCACGGTGAGGCAGTGAGGAAGGCATGTCTGATGAAAAGAGTAGGCACTGAGGTACAAAAGCCGGGGGTTATATCCCAGTTACCTAAGTATACGGGTATCCAAGATTTCCGTAGGAAGGAAGCGCCATCAACTGATCTTATTCGGTTTCAGTACCTCACAAGAAATGGTATCTCAAGATGGGTGCCCCGGGAGGCAAAGGCTGCTGCCGGAAGCCACTAGTGAGAATAGCAAATCAGGTTCATCACTTCAGTTTCATCTCTACCAGATCGACCGATCTCGTAAACATCTGTCAAGTGACGGAAACTGCGAATAAAGTTGTTTGTTTTCGGCTCTATCGGGAAGGGATATAATTCGCGAAAGCATTTGGAAAATGACCTTTTTACCATAAATGGTATCCAGATTCATCTAGATTGCACAGCCACCCGGTATTGGGCCTAATGCGGGGCCATACTTGGGCAATAGCACGCGAATTTCCGAGATTGTGATAAATACAGTACACAGGTAATGATTCCAGGTCCAGGAAGACATTATTTATCAACTTTAGATCTTCGTCAGCCAGATATGAAATCAATCCCATTTCTTTCACTTTTGCCGCTACTATGTTGACTTGCGTGGCGTAGAAGCAACCGGCGTAATGATTGCGTCGGGTCACAATAGCCGGTAGGATCGGCTTGGAATTATTGTTAGCCACTGAAGTTATCTGTTCAGCACACTTTAATCTGGTTATCTAAAAGAATGTGGTGGCTTGCAAAATACAGGAGATAATCAAGTATATTGAAACACTCCCAAGAGCCAAGTCGGTAATTCCTGCATAAGGTGTACAGCTCCGTTCAGATTGGTCAAGGAACCAAGAACCCATAAATCCTTCTGTTCATATACTATGTAGAGTGGATACTGTTCAAAAAAGGTTTCAGAAGTAATATTGTCTAAAATCGGCTTGTCTTTATCCACACTCGTGTCGTGATTCTACTAAGCAAGATATTGCGATTCGTTCGGCAATTGTAGATAATGAGAATTGAGCTTCGTGATACTGCTAGATCACGCTGGATAAAGCATATTTTACAAGCAGCTCAAGGCTGCCACGCTCTTGCTACCAATGTGAAAGGTAATAATATATCTGATGCAATAGGCATGTACCTTGGATTATCTTACTCTCGAAGCTTCTCTTTCTGTTCGGCATACAAGTTCACCGAGCCGACATACTCCCAGATCGTTGAATCTCCGTGAGAAGATAAGCGCCGAAAACCTGTACTTTCCGACGCAAATTAGTCAGAAATTAAAATTCGATCAATCACCGCCCAATAGATATGACATACATGGTCGCGCGGGCCGTCAGTCGCATTTGGCTACAAGCTCGTCGAATAGGGGACTTCCGCGGATTTATAATCAACCCTATTCGACGACGACGAGTCCTCCATGGACTCTTCGATTCCAAAACGAGATCGAGAATCAGCGGAGAGGAGCACTGCATGCGACAACTGGAGTGGTAAGGCATTTACTATCACTCCAATGCTTCCAGCACGCGTGAGGATCAAGAATTCGTTATTTTAGGCTCCACGGCATTCCGTCTTGTGGTTTGAACCTGATGCTTAGTGCTCCAATAAAAATGCCCGATCCGAATCAATGCTAGATCTAATGTATACTATGGTCAGAGTCCTCCAAAGGACTGTGTCGACTCTTTTCTTGTATGCCCAAGAGCTATTATTGCGACGAGTGACCGGAACGGAATAAGAAGCTGTGCTCATTGGCCACGTCAACGCATTATCTCAGGTCCCCACGCCACGCCGCCGCCGCCATTGCGGGACGCGGTATTCGGGACCAAAAGACAGCGCTGCCGACAGGAATAGAAAAGTTAGTGACATGTACTTCTCTTCCTTCCCCCCACAAAAGCCTATCATCATTTACTGAGAACTCGTTGTCGTTCATTTGCCCAATGCCTTCCCGGCGTAGCCGAGTTAGCCGAATATGAATATTAATCTATTAAAGGTCTTCACCTAAGCCTCAACTTTAACATGCAAGGGTACACATAATGGTACTATAAAGCTAGGATTTGTCATCGCTTTTTTTTTTGCTTACAGCCGATTCCTGGGAAATTAATTGATGAAATTCTATTTCTCACTAGTCGATCTTCAAAGTATGATGTACTAGTACATGGCCTTCCCAGGAAGGTGGAGCTGCTCGGAAATCAGACTCTCTCGATAGATGGTCGATGCCTCGACATTACCACAAGTTTATTGCTCATGTATCGCTAAATTAACGCCTAGATCAACGACTATAGAAGGCGGAGATGGATACGTTGGGTCATAGACTTCTTACAGTATGTGAAATCCGCCGAAGTGCATTCATTCAGTTGAAGGGCTCATTCTGATTTACGACTCATAGAATACAAATATGAAAGATTGATTTTGAATTCTGATCATGGATGCAGGAAAAATACAATGACATAGACTGCGTTCTAGCCAGTGGGACACTGCCAAACAAAGGTGGCTGCTGGCCCTGTGTTATGTCCCGTGTGATAAATCCAGAGTCACCGTAGCAGTCAATGTCAGAGTAATGAATCGGCCGTAGGTGTGCACAAAGGCAGTTCTCTTATGGCTACTTCTAGATTTTGACTGACGAAGGAAGTCAAGGATATCGAAACTTCCATGTCCCTAGCCCCGGAAAAATTTGAAATTCACCATGAGATACATGCACATCAAGCACAGTACACATACCACCTTTGCTAGGCGTGGACAATCGTGAATAAATTCTTTGTCAATTAACGAGTATGTGATTAATATCCATAGCAGTCTAGTAGCGAATCTGTATAGTGGTCGAACTCAAGACAGGAACACAAAGGAGAGTCGATTAACAAGATACTTCTTTCTAGCGGCCATGCTTGCCGTCGCCATATTTTTCACAATCCTGCCCTGAAAATTGTGAAACATTTGACAGTCGCCGCTGCAGAAGCACCAATCGCTTATTCGAATTTGACTGCAATCATTGAGTCCATGTGGATAATACCTACAGACGATGTGCGACAATCTGTCAGTCGAAAACACGTCTTGACCGGACCTGTTGTTCTAAGAAGCCGTCCATCGTGTTGGAATATCAAGCGCTACACTAAAAATAAGTTAGGTTTCATCTCCTGATGATCAAATGTTTCATTTTTTCATTCTTTGACGGCAAAGAGACATAAATACACCTTCGAGACGCGTGAGCACACCATCTACAATTGCCCACTATACGACAAATCCTGGAGATTAATAGACGCAACTTTAAATTCCCATCTTCCTGGACCTAAATCCTAGCGCATTCTGCTTCCAGGACAGCATATCTTAGGCCATCTGTTCCCCTCTTGTGCAATGTATTCCAAGCCTTCCAGCCTGCATAGCTACCTGTCTCATAAAAAAAACCCTTTTTTCCCCTTCTCTTTTTTCTCCTCTATTTAAGTAGGTACTCTACCACGGACTGCCAACGAGCCCCGTGTAATAAATTGTTGAATTAAAAAAAGAGACATAAATATAAGTAGTTGAGACGAGACTCGTTGTGCGTTTGCATCGAGTTTTCACCCCCATTTTTGCTCGTAGCTTAAGCGTGACCACTTATCACTTGCATTTGGCTAAATACAAGCGTGTGGAAAATATCTTGTTCACACAAGAAATTCCATGTGTTGGCGTCTTGAGGGTCATTGCGCATCCACTAATATGTTAGAATAGTGAAATGTATCAACGACATTCTGTGCCAACGAACTACCACATGACTGTATTATCATTATTGTTGGAGAGGCGCAACACTCAAAGTTGTGTTTTATTTTTATCTGCTATTTCCTTCTACGGCCTTTTCTCCGGTTGCCAAAAAGCTAGTCTCGGCACAGCCTTTTTAGGGTGTGCCAGTCGTCTCATTTTTGCAAAACTATATAGTTATTTAGAATGGGTACCTCTTACAAAAGAATACAGAAATTTTTCTCCGAGTAAATCAATCTAACAGGGCTTCATTCATCAGGAATACCGGTATACTTCTGAAAGAGAAATAAATATCTCCATAATGGCATGTTAAGCCTGCAGGGATATCGAAACCCCTTCCGATTGTGTTACGTCTAGGATTAGGTTGTACATTGTTAATGAGATGGATGGCTAGGGTTGAAAGCCTCTTCACAAGAAAAGTAAAATTATATAATGAATGAAGACAAATACTTATTCCATAGAAAGCAGGATATTTTCCTAACAGACTAGCACAAGATGTATATTGACAAGACTGGAAAAATCAAGACCGCACAGAAGTGATCGCAAATTGGCGGAGCTTGGACCAAACTCGTTAGAGCAATCCCTGCTCATGATCTTGCCAGTAGTTGGTTACTCAACCTTGTGAGTTCAATGTTTTGGTCGAGTAAGAGTTATACCGAGTACCATGGTGATAAGTTTTGCAATGCCATAAGTTGGTCCCTCCTTTGACTATCTATTACAGGCGAAGTCACGTAGATCACCATTCTCTGATAAAATCATTGTTATTAACATACATTGATCGCGATAGACAGATCTGCAGCGAGAAATGTAATGAGACAGACCCCCAGGAACAGTCTGACGACTATCTACAGACCCTAGCTCAAGAGGCATCGGATCAAGGGATGTCTTCAGCTGAGAAAAGGCACATCTTTGTATACCTTCCGGATCAAAATCAGCACTGAGTCCTTCTGAAAGTCCATATCTCAATTGAAAAAGGCCACGGAACAACTCAAAGGGTTGAAGGGTTCATAATTGCTTTGCTTAACTTCAGCCTTGAATCCAAAATCTCCATGTTCATGATCAACAAATATTCTGACTCTTGTTAGCACAAGTGACCAAATGTAAGCTCAAGTAAACCAATGTGTTCAGTAAGGTTTTCGGTTTACCATTTGAGCTTAGTCTAACCCAGACAAGGCTCTGCAGACTGTTGACCCTATCAACATGATCTCATGTTGACATATACATATAAGGTCTCACCATCGGCGGGGACTTTGAAGTTCAGGGAGCAATTTTGTGGTCGTAAATTATCAGATCCTTTCATGCAGACGACACTTCCTGTTGGTGAGGCGCAAGTTCTATTATCATCTTTTTTTTCCTTTTTAGGGCACAAAAGCACGATCGCGTTGCATTTTCCGGCTGGACTCCATGCCGTGTTCATCATATTGGATATGATAAAAAACTATAAACTGTGCCTGATGAACTCGCTCGATCAGTAGTTGTACTTCTTGGATTGCGACCGAGCACCTAGTAAATCTTTGATTCAAAAAAAAAAGTAGCTTCAGTCTTTCACACTATCTCTGTGGGACTGAGGTGAGCTTATGACTGAGGAAATTACCTTTGCAGATTACTGACTTCCTAGCCTAGTCAGTACTTACAATAAATATGAGTCTTTCACTCCTATTTTTGTGGAACTGAGTCTGTACTTGCAATACTTACAATACTTCCGTTGACTTCATGATCAGAAAAGAGTGTGTGTTCTACTTCAAATGAAAACTACTCTAATGTTGATCTTCATATCTTTAGCACTAATTTGTACATAGCTTACCAACCAAAGGAACAGTTGTCCCCAGTTGTCCATCCCTGATTAACCCAACCTTGTGTGTCTTCCCTCCTTTTCTCTCATGACATCATTGCTGCTTCCAGTGATGTTCCATAATGATAGAATATAATACTAACCTGACAGTCAGCACAAGTTAGATATAGATAAATATACTAATCTCAGTCTCTTGAAGGTGATGAGAACTGAGGTGTGTGAGTTACTATGAGACATATTTAAGGACCCTCGTGATTTTGTCTCGATCTCCAATTCAAGCCTTTACTTGAGTATCGCAACCTGAGTTACTCTCTTTTGCCTTCGTCAACATTGTAGTAATGTAGCTCAACAGTAGGCAATGATTTTCAAAGAAAAACTTCCATCATTGGGCTGTTCGCCGAGCACTGAGGCAAAGGAATGACCCAAGTTCAGGTGAAATGACCAGATGAAAGGATTTTTTTCTTTACCTGTTGGTCTGAGGGTTTTGAATCTAGTCGTACTTAGCCCCTAGAAACTGCTGCCATTTATGAACTCTCGAAGTACATATCTAGCAGAGCTTCAGGCCCATTCCCATCTTTGAAGTATGGCTTACAGAATCAAACCGGAGGTCCTCGATAACTGAATTGATGGTCCCGAAAGATGAAAGGAGAGATATCACTGATTCAATAGAATGTTCAACTTGTCAATTAGTCGCGGCCTAATTCGACCAATTATCTGACCTATCAAATCGATTACAGGTTCATGAGGATGCATCTGCGTAGTACTGATACGGCTGTCAAGGACTTGGTACTGGAAGTCTGACCAGAGAGGAAGCAGTATAGAGATCTCATTGTTCGTATATTGGATTTGAAGGAAAGCGGTGCTACAAACATGACAGGGATTTTACTCCCAAAGATCAGTGAGTATATGAGCCATAGAAAGAAAACAACGAGAGCTTGCTCAAAAGAAGAAGGCAACGTACGGTAACAAATAATCATACCTTTAAAATCCAGCCAGTCTAATAGTGCACAGAATGCTCAGAGAGTGCTCACCTTGGGAAACTACTTAGTATTCAACGGCTTCATCATCATCAGCGTGATTGGATATAGATTCCTCTTTCTTTGCGGAAGGGTTAAAACCAGACTGTTCCTCCTTTCCAGTGGCTACCTCGTCAATGTCTATACTTGCATGCCTTTCCTCTAATGGTGATGAAGGAAGTTTTTCTTCAGCTGCAGAGGGGGGTTGACCCTCCGGATCCGTCTCCATCACAACACGCTCAGATTTTATCTGAGCCTCTTCTTCGATAGCTTGCTGCCGAAGTCGATTTATTTCTTCGACACCAGCTGTACGCTCGTCCTTGAACATGTCCCATTCCTTGTCAACTGCTTCCTTGACCTGGATAATTCTCAGCAAAACTGAAGACTTGAACTGGAAAGAATATGCGAACCTCCTGCTTTCGCCTTGCTAAGAAAGATTCTTGAGCGGGTGTCAATTTAGCAGGTAGATAATACAGGGGTGGGGGATGTGATCTGGGCGGGAATGACAGAGGATTTGCTGATGACACGGACGAGTCGTCAAGAATTGTGTCCGATGTTAGCAAAAAGTTTGCAATAACAGGAAACCGCCGCCAGCGGGTCTTGTACTGAAGTGATATTAAGTAAGAATAGACAGGTAAACGAGGCTAAACACACGATTGAATCCTTCAACTGTAGGTCTTCTTCCTTTCGATTAGCCGCGTTCTTGTTCTTTTTCGCTTCTTCTGCGCGCCTAACAGAGTCAGTCTCATTGCGTAGCTTCGTCTGTAACCTCTTCTCAGTTAGTTGTCGCTTTTTTGCCTGTAGAAGCACCGTGATTGCAGGAATTTTTGAGCGAGTTGCGAGAACCTACAGCTTCGCTGGCATTGCGCTCCTTGTCCTCGATCTTGGCCTTATTAAGGGTTCCCAGCACGAGGCCAAACATGCTTTTACCGCGTTTTCTTTCTCGAGTACTGCCAGTTACGGCTGAGAGGTCCAATCGAGGTCGTTTGCGCTGTTCTGTTGCAGGCTTGGGTGGTTCTGCGACATCAACCTCCATGTTGCCTAGCACTTGACTAGACGTTCTGTGAGCATTGAAATGAGTAAGATAATATAATGTCATACTCCTCGGAAGACATATTAGTCGTTGCTGGTGATGATGGTTAGTGACAAGCAGCGTGAGAACGTCAAAGAAACCAGATGCCACCACCTACTACCACAACAAAGTCCCAAAACATCTACAAGGGTAAAGTCAAACCAGGGGTCACGCAGAATAAACCTGTCCCCGAGGCGGAACGGGTCAGAAGACTCTTCTCGTCGCTCTGTTCTCAGACTGATGGTGGTCACTTTGTGAATGCCATCAGGACCTGTGATAAAAGTCTCTCTTGGTTGCTATCGTTGTCATAGTGCTCTTACAATAACCTTGTAGTCCTTAGGATTTTTCCTGACGATCCCGATGCCCTGAGCACAAAGCTCTTCCTCCTGCTTCAAACTGATCAGTACGAGGCTGCGCTTGTCGTTATCGACAGGAATAAGGACAAGTCGAAGCTGGCTTTTGAGCGCGCTTACGCTTTGTATCGGTCTTGCGATGACGATGAGGCGCAGAGAGTAATTCAATCACTGGAACAGAATGCCGATGATTGGGGTTTGGCCCATCTCAAAGCTCAACTGGTGCGTGTACACCTTCCCTCATGTGCTGCGTTACGAAGCGAGTTTATACATATTTCTCGCAGTTTTACCGTAATGGTTTGTATTCAGAGGCGCATAGTCTTTACAACCAACTTCTGGACAGCATAGACCCAGTGAGTACTCTCAGTGAAGTTGCATGTTGATTGCTGAGTTGTGCCAGGAAACAGAGGAACATTCTGATATATTGACCAACCTTCAAGCAACACAGAAGCACCTTGACTTCATTAACAATGACTATCTGCGTGCCATTGATTCCTTGCCCGCTTCCATCTCTAACGCGATCGAGAACGCATTGCCACCGACCCTAGCCCCTCCAATTACGAACATCCCCTCTTCTTCGGCTCAACAACCCTCTAAGACCTCCCTCGAGAAACCGAAGAGAGTGCGGAAGTCACGTATCCCTCCTAGGGTTGTCCCTGGAGTTACTCCACCTCCTGATCCCGAACGATGGTTGAAGAAGAGTGAACGCTCTATCCTTAATCAAGGACGTAGAAGACGCGGAGGGGGTGGTGGTGCGACACAAGGAAGTGCTAGTGCTGAGGCTCCAGCCTCTGTAAATGCCTCTACTGGCAAGGGAGGCAAAGGAAAGCGGAAGAAGTGAAGCTTGACAACTTGCTATGGGCTAGTAGTGAACAAAATGTCTTCTTCGATGATATATAGCATGATATACAGCCTTCAGCTAATTTCACGTAAAGTCGTATTGGCATTATTGTGTTATGATTACTTTTCAAGCAGCAAAAATTGATCCTTACGTTCTCGAACATTGACTGTCACCTGCCACATGTTACAAGCGCTTGTATGGCAACCTCGAGGCCTTTGCAGAGAACGCTGTTCGCATGATATCGTGCCGGAATTAATGGAAAAAGCAGCTGATTCCACGTGCAGTTTGCAGTACAGTACAGGAAGGAATCATCTTTGACTAATCTGCTTTAAAACTACTCTGCAATCACCGAATTATTGCTCATGGTTAAAATGTTGCGATGCCGGCTTTACGTCATTATTTATCTTGGAACTCAAAGTCATCGACCCTTGACCATGCGCCCAGCTTAACACACTATAACAACATGGATGCCTCATGCAAAGCATAAACTGCCAGATTCAATACATTGTCATAGCTATTCCTTCATCAGTATGCGAGATCCTCTCCACCAATACAGTTTCAGGTACACGCCGTGCGGCTAGCACCCTATAAAGTCATTGAAAAGGCGACGTTGTCTTCTAACAGCTCTCAGACCTTGCCTTTTTACTGGTCTAGCCTCCACCATGCAGTTATCGGTAGTACTCGGCCTTATAGTCATCGTACGCAACGGTGACAGGTATAACCTCTACCAGGATCCTTACACTTATGCTGCTTCCAATGCAGAAACTACTGCCCTCGGTGAGGTCTGCATTAAGATCCATTGTATCGTCTTTACGTTAGTCTGCTGAATACCTCTTTCCAGGTTGAGTCCCATCGCCTTGGCTCCCTCATCCGTTCTACCTACTTCGAAAGCTCTTCTCCCTCCTACATTGAGGGCATCCGTTCCGATCTTGTTGACAACAATGAAGTAAAGGTCCGCGTCAAGGCTGGTGTTGAGGGCACTGTTGTTTTCGATTCTGCCATTGCCCTCCTCCAGGGCCTATTCCCTCCCAACTCCAGAAACAAGATTGTTCTTGCCAACGATACTACTGTTGTTGCCCCACTCGGTGGCTACCAATACGTTCCTGGTAAGTTGCGAGCCTGGGCACGGTGAATAAACCCAAAATAATCTCTTCCCAGTCGAGACTGTTGAGCCGGGTAATGACCGCTCTCTTGAGCCCTGGACTAATTGTCCTACTTTCGAGGAGCACATCAAGGATTTCTATGCATCTGATGATTTCAAGAAGAAGGCCAAACAAGCCGAATCGTTTTTCAGGGGTGTCAAGGACTACGTCTTTGGTCGCCCTACTACCCTCGAAAACGCTTGGAACGTGAGCATCGCAATCATGTATCTCTGGAGATTGTCATGTCAACCTCAATGGATCTTTCCATGTTAGATCTATGACTTTATCAATACTCAGCTCATCCACAACAAAACCTACGCATACCGTCTCCCTCCGACTTTCATTGAACAGGCTCGCTACTTTGCTAATTTCCATGAGAATGGTATCTTCGGTGACGATGACATTAACGGCATCGGTAACAGTAAGTGCAGGATGTTCTCTGTTCCATTTGTCACGACCCAATAAAACCAAAAAGTTGCTGGCCGCACTCTCCTGCATACTATCCTCAGTTCCCTCGAGAGAATTGCTTTCAATGGTGACCCTTTACAGTTCATGTTGATCGAGACGACCTATCAGGCTTTCATCTCCTTCTTCCACCAGACTGGTATCATTCAAGAGAACCCTGAACTTGAGGGTATCCGTAAGCATGTTTTTTTTGCACCAATTAGATCTTCTAAATATCCTTATCGTTGTACAGCTGACTACTCATCCGCCATCGCTATTGAACTCCGCCGTGGCGCTCCCCCCGATATCCGCGACTTTCTCCGTATCAAGTTCAAGAATGGTACTCGCACTAGTTTCCAAGATGTCCACGTCTTTCGCCACCATGCTGATATACCTTTGACTGAATTCATCTACCGCGCTGAGGTACTTTCTGCTGTCATTTATCGGTTTGGCCTCTTACCTAATTGCTGCTTAGAATGCTGCCATCTCTAGCAACAGACAATGGAGGGAAACTTGCAATGCAAAAAATAGTTTCGATGTTGCTGAGATCATCACTGGTGGTGCCAACTCCCCTCAGGCCATGTTCAAAGGGGCTTTTGCTTTTGTTGCCCTTTTGTCTCTTTACACTGTCTCCAAACTTATCAGGCGCAGCTGTCAACGCGCTCAAACTCGTGTCAGATTAGAGGGTGAAGAGGTGAGTCAAGTCGTGACCGGCTACGGCTCAATTTCGCGTCCTGGACATCACGAATACGTTATCAGAGATATTAGGAGCAATATTGCGAGAGCTCCTACCACTGCCTACCACCTTGAGTAGCCCTGATAGGTCATCTGATCGTCTGATATTGGTGGACGTTTGAGGCCGCCGATGGTCGTGCTCAGGATCCTATTGATTGAGAGCATGCACTGATATCTATATCTATCGCAGGTCCTCTACGCCCCTGTTGTTGAGAAAGCTAGGCTGGTCTAAACGCTTTCGCGGGAATCTTTTTAGGCGGTTTGCTTTTTGATGTTTTTTCAAATGAGGATTAGAGGTCTGGACACATCATCTCCGGTTTTCAATTGTATTGTGTTCCCTGCTTGATGCTTTCTCTGTGTACTATTTACATTGACTATTTCTGATAAGTTGGCTGAAGGAAATTGACACAAGGATCACTGCAAGAGTCAGAAGTGAGGCCGCCTCATCTCATGAGAGTGTTTTTAGCAAGTAGGATATCACTTGCGCTTCTCCAGATGCTAGCAATAAGAGCATGGCATGATATATCTTTGAGTGATTAGGTGAAATCAGGGGAATAGAACTGAGGGACGATAATGAGTCCACTTTCGGTGCAGCGGATAGTAGTGAACAAGGATTGTCGGAAATCAACGACTCTGTTGGCATCAGTAGGAGCCAATTTGGGTAAGTGATCATAATGACACAGTCTACACGAACGTACCAGTAATGGCATCTTCGGGAACTTGTATTCCCAACCTCGAGCTAGTCAATTACATATCTTTCCCCAAACATAGAGACCAGGTTTTCGTGGCAGTACGATCCAGAACGGGCGCCTTCAGAGCTATTCCATGATTTTATCACGTAGGAGGTGATGCCGGGCTGCGTCACTTACGGCTTACACTGTGCATGAACCACAACCTCTGACCACTATATGTGATCCACAGCCGTCAGATTCTAGCATGTAACTTCTACTGCAATATGATCGAACGGCTTGCGCAGACTCCTAACGACAACCTCACACTTGTCTGGTGCCCAGGCCATTCAGAACAACAAATGAGAGAGTTAATGAGCTGGCACAAACGATGAATTCCCTGTCTGGAACAGTTGACACATGCTTTGATGAGCCTGATGCGGACCAAAGCCTGGAAGAAGCAAGGACTCTGTGCACAAACTGACTGCTTTCCCCTCATCACTCCGACCAACACCCTACTTCCAAGACACGCAAATTGTGCAGATGCCTCGTACAATATCGCAGAGGTCTATGCAGAGTACTTCTACACGAAGTTTAGCCCGGCAGTGAACACATCTTGACCATGTGGTGAGCCCCTATGTGAATGTTATGAAGGAGTCCTAGGCACTCGCAAAGGGGTTAAAACTCTCGTGAAAATCTTGGCTCGATCTAATGCCTGCAATGAGTCTCGGTTATGCGTTGCATGGGTGTTGCATGGGTGCTTCGAGGTCCCAACTCGTACTGGTTGACTCATGTGACACCAGTTGTATGGTAGCGACGCAGTATAGGCTACTCGTTCATCAATCTCCTAACACAGGGTTGAGGACTTTGTAACACCTACACGTCAGGAATGGGTCCTTCTGTCTGATGAAAACCTACGATATACCCCTGGAAAGCTACTCGGGAAGGATTTGAGAATTAGTCCCCTACCGCATCACACGTTTCGTTGCGATGAGTAAATCTTTCTCCATACTGCTAGTCTTGGTAACACCTCTAGTCGACTTTGCCCAGACCTCCCTCCTTTGGTTACGGTGACACATTCCTGACGCTGCGCCATGCAGTCTAGACCTTCCGTATCTTAGCACTTGTTTGCTCGTTGCATAATCCACAAAAGACTTATAACATATGGGCGTAAAAGTAACTAATTTAGCATCTACTGTGCGTGTTTCAACCATTTCTCTTATGGCATGCCAAAAATAATTCCAAAAGTAGGACTTCTGTGTCCTCCCCTTTTACTACTTCCACATCTAAGCCCATTTCACATTGTCAAAAATTGCGTCTAATGACTCCGATTGTCAAAACAAAAACAGAAACTACACCGTTTTGGATCCGGTCTAACCCGTACCACAATGACAGCTTCCGAGCAGATTTTTCTTATTCTCTTCTAATCATCTTCTCCGAAAATTCTAGTTTCATCGGTTCCACATTCATTTTTATGCGGGCAACAGCCTCACGACAATGGTCACAGTTGTTGTCGCCATCCTACCCGTGCCAGGTGTATAGTTGCTGAGTCGTCTGTTTATAAGACTCAGGTTTACAATCTACTTGATCAATCATCAGATAAAGAGATGATCTGTAGATATTTTTAGGGTAGTCTGTGTGGCTGCATCTGTCCCATGCTATCAACATGTCAGTGATAATGAGACCCAGAGACATCTCCAGGACCATTTTTTTTGGATCTTTCGATAATATTTTCGAGGTAACAGTTAATATCCAGTGTATCCCCAGCATCTACTGGTGAATTGGCGCTTTTTCAAAGATTTGGAATTTCACGCTCATCGTTTTCCTCAGACTGCTTGCGGCAGATATTCCAATCAGTAATTTTTATGCTCGATTTTCATGAGCAAGAGTGCATTTCGATCAAGAGGTAGCAGAACATGTGAAGGCAGTTAGCGAGTGGATTCCAAATCAGAATAAACCAGGCAAGTGGGCGAGGTTGATGTTAGCCTGGGAGCGTAGTACGACACCGAATTGATAGATGAAACTAACTTGAACAGAAATATGTAATTATTTCTTAGCGAGACACATCAAATAGAACACCTGGCAGCTACCCAACTGTAAATTCTTCTGGCACCAAATTACAAAACTTTCTGCTGGAACATAGGTCTAAATTCGGAACTACAATGTCCTCTTGCCCGGAAAGTTTAGAGACACGTGACAGTCTGCAGTAGCCTACTGACTATTGAAGTTCATGGCCTCGCCTAAATACATAGATTGATGGGGGAAGAAAAGAAAAGGGGAAAGGGAGAAAAGGAATACAGGGAGACGAGATGAAGCTATAACGAGCAAGTGTTAGGGTTAAATCCTCACGCCCGGAAGGGGTATGTTTCGCTCTTTGAGGGTGGATGAGTCGCGCGGTGCTGAGTGTCACGCAGTCTTTGTATCTGGGGCATTCCGTTAGGATGTGCTGTCTTGTTTCTAGGTCCGCCTCTTCACAAGGGCGCGCTACCGGTTCGTTGCAAGAATCTCACCCTAAATTCGCTAATGGGCGCGTGGCACAGCATGGTTCTCGTGGCTCTAGCGCATAGGGTGATGGAGTGTCCGACATGCGGTAACCACGTCCCGCCCTTCGTGTACGATGAAAGGGCCTCGTCTCGTTGGTCTCTGTGGTGAGAAGACTGTGGTCCCGGATTTCGCCCTTCGAGAACCCTGCTCTCCATTCGTCGAGTTGTGCCTTTGGTTCCTCTGGCTAGGGCGTCGTAGGATGTACGCATGTTTTCCTCAGCCAGGTAGAGGGTCCTCACTGCCTCGTCATGAACTTTAGCTTGTACGAACCATTTTGCGTCGCTGGGGCAGTCCCAGAAATGGAGGCTACCTTCCGGGTGGGTCGTGTAATGTGATCTTAGGAGTCTGGAAACCACGAGAGTGGACTTGGCCCGAGTGGACTATCATGTTGATTGTGCCTCTGACTGCTGGGAAGTTATCGGTGAAAACAACAATGTTTCTGCATCCTGTGGCTTCGGCTATGGCCAGTCGGATAGCGAAAAGCTCGGCGCCTGTGGATGTATTTTTGCCTGTCGGAGCCTTGACGGAGGCGATCTGGTGTCCCCCCACCCAACATGCGGCAACTGCTTAGACAGTGGGACGCTTGCGTCCGTGGCGCGTGGGAACTATGACGTGTCGTAGGCTGCTTTCTAGCATATGTCGTACAGGGTTCTAAGTTGACTGGCTAGGCATTGTTCTGTACAGGTCTTCTGGACACTAATTTAGTGGGTCCAAGTTTTAGTCACCACATCGACAAGATAGTCACGGCCGAACGAGCCTAGAAACCCCTCAGTATTTTTTCGTCTATTCTTTCACTATGATCTACAGTAGCAGGTGAAGACAACATCATGGTTCCCACAAATGCGATTGCTGGCCGATCTCACGCTGCCAAAAATTGTGTCTAATGATGTCGAAAACTATACCACTATCGATCTAGTCGTGGCGTGATGATGTTATTCTGCTTCCGAATGGGTCTTTCAGGTATCCAGAGTATGTATTTAAGCCTCGTCTCTTGGATGAAGATTCCTCAGTTCCGCCCCTTCGAACCGTTTCACTTGATTCACTGTCTCTCTCAACATCACAACAATGCATTCCAAATTTCTCTCTATCGTTACCTTCATCACTGCCGTTGTTGCCGTCCCCACCACATCAGGGGAGGACCGGAACTGTAACTCTGGGGCTGTTCACTGCTGTAACAAAGTCCACAAAATCTCTTCTGATTCCCCGGCGGTTCAAAATCCAGTCGAATCCGCTTCTAATATCTTCGGTCACTTTATCGGTCTTGACTGTGTCCCTGCCGCGGGACAGGGTGCCGCTGGTAACGACTGGTCAGTTGTTCGTCTTGATATACAAGTAAATATATGCTCATCGTTCCCAGTGCTTCTCAAAGTGTATGCTGCACAGACACTGCATTCAGTACTGTTTTCCTTTTCCCTTCCATTTCTTATCATTTACTCACTTCCTCATAGACGGGTTTTTCGCGTTTGGCTGCATGCCTATTAATGTCAATCTCTAGATAGGCTATTTGTATACCCGACTCGTGTATTAGCGGGCTTGAATTATATCTCGTATTCAGTGGGTGTGACTTGTGGAGTCCTAACCTTGAGACCTTGATCAGGGGCTTCTGGGTGAGATAATACCATCAAGTATCAAACGATCAAACGATACTTTAGTCTTCATTCGTGAACGTCGGGAACACTTAGGCAAGTCACGAAAATGGTCTGTCTAGATTTTAGATATCAGAATGCAATGTATCGGTATGTCCATCTCGGACGGATATCCTAACCTAATATATCGTATATATTTCTAAGCTGCTTCCACCTGTACTGACATCTGTTTGATTTCAGACTGCTGAGCCAGTTCGAAATTCTTAGGGTCTCTTAGCTTTCAGGATTTTTTGTCTCTCATGCAAGTACCTTGGTCACTATTTCACGCGCCGATTGACTTATCATCTATGAATTAAATCACAAGCATGAATAGACCAATGTTTGTCATGACATCTCAACACTCACAAACTCGTGAACGAGGACTAAAAAATAAGACACAACATGATACCCGATTGCTTAACCAGAGGTCGACGCTCAGTAGGAGTATTATTCAACATTATCTTACCCATAAGTCTTAATCAGGCTCTCAAAGCTAGAGCTTCTCGTTGAGAAATAGATATTATCACGAACACTGAACATACAAGCCCAACAATCAATATACGAAAGTCAGGCACACAAACAATCTATCTAGCCATTGATATCGGTAGGAGTACGGCCATAGTGAAAAAATCATCTACACAAATACAAGAAAGAATATTAATACTGGATGTAGTGCCTGAGTGGCAAAGACCGAGAAGAACTGGGAACGATGAGTATAGAATTACAGGTGCTTAAGAGGAAGAACTGACCAGCTAGCACTACTAGCATCCTGATCGACACCGGGGTTGCACTGAAACTCAACAAGCCGTTCGCGAGTCTACTGCAGGATGCGGGTTTACCTCCAAGTCGCGGGAAGAATCCACCTATTTGAGTGGCATCTCTGACTTATTGATGGAATTGGC
>Ga0153934_1000112_pt1 | contig 21185 bp, 25 predicted proteins | sample TSNJ018MetaG_FD_104708 | JGI IMG/M metagenome (GOLD analysis project Ga0153934, IMG submission 104708) | Attine ant fungus gardens microbial communities from New Jersey, USA - TSNJ018 MetaG | ecosystem: Host-associated > Fungi > Mycelium > Unclassified | place: USA: New Jersey, Wharton State...
TGTTCTTAATAGCTTGATATAAGCCTCCATCGAGAGGCCGCAACAGTAATTCATCCTCTTGCACGACATTAAGGAGTTTGCACGGCATTTCCTAGTCTACATTCAAATATTGTACGTTTTCCCCTGAGTCCATAGTTCTCTTTCCAGTCGCAGGGCGATAAATCTCCAGAGCATGAGAGGGCCTCGCAGCATTGCTGAAAGTGTCAGTTCACTACACAACGGAAGGCTATCCACAGCTACGAGCATTGGTGCCTTCAATCTCCATGCAGACTGCGCAGGACTCTCGGACGAACCGCGCAACATACCTCACATGGATAAAAGACCTTCAGGGTTTGGGCACCACTCATCGACTCGGGACATGGTCGAACGATACGAGAGAATGTGTACTCCACCACCTGATGCGAGCAGTTCAAGAAAAGGATATGGAGTACAGGGTCACCCTAGCCGCAGAGACGACGATCATGGAATGCTAGTCAGGAAGGACAAGAATAAGTCTCCTCTACGACAGAGCATCCGTAATCTATTATCGACACTCAAAAAGGGTGCAGGAAAGTCGGGTGAGGTTATCAGCGCTGCTAAAGGTATTCGCAAACATAGTTCAGGTGGACTTGTCTTGGAACATCCACCTCAGGTCCCAGAGAAAGACAGTGTTACTGGTGACCATCTGTCCTTCCTCAGCAAACCAAGTAGAGGACAAATAACAGAGTTATATCGACTCCCGGTGGATCAAGTTCTCAGTATCGACTCCAACAAGGCTGATTTTTCTGGACCAATCTGGTACTTGTCTAAGGCCTCAGACGGCACGGCAATTGCGTGGAATTCTTGCAACGGTGTCATTAAAGGCAGAAAGCTGAGCATCACTTGGTTTAGTCATAACGATTCTAATCATCGTGTTCTGGAGGTGGACCTAAGTCGATGCATTGACGTGCGGTCTCTCACGAATGGTGACTTGAATCAGGAAGATCTGGAGCTATTGAATGAACAAGAAGAAACGCACGGACTTAAAGTACTCGAGCTGGTCTCACGAAGTCACCAGACGGACAGATTCGCAGTGCGAAATTTTGGCGAAAGGGCTGCATGGGTCACTGCGCTTTGGTGAGGAAGACACTTGTGTCCAGACAATGTTGCTGATATGGTAATAGGGACTCGATCTTGCCGACAGCCATGAATACAAAAGGCAGCTTTGGATCTCTTAAAGAGCTAACACATAAGTTGGGTCAGCCTCAAGATGAAAGACGATCACATATTGGTCGTACGATGACTATGCATGCTGCTCCTAAACAATCAACAGTGGGTGTGCGCAGAGAGAGGTCCCTTCCACCTCTTCCGCCCAAAACACCTCGCATGTTGCCGCCCTTGACGATCCCTCACACTTCTCTGATCTCGAAAGTCGATATTATGCCGAGAATCGACTCAGCACAAACTCCCTCGCCCAGTGTATATTCTCCAGGTCCCCCACCACCCCCAGGCCTACCAAGCCCAGCAACAAGTCCTTCAGTAACTGACCTGGGTCGCCGTTCTATGGTCAGACAGCGTTTGGCCGAGCTGGAGAAAGATCAATCCATGCAGAGCCCATCCTTGAAGCGAACTAGCGGGTCCTTGTCGCCTTTCTCCCCAGTCAGCACAGCCGGAACAGGCAGAAGTGGATTTTTGAGTGTTTTAACATCAGAAGAGGAAGTTGAACCCGGTGAACACAAACCTTTTGAGCATCTGAGAGAGAGCAAGTTTCTTCCTGACCTAGGGGTATCGAGCAAGGCTGTGGAGGATAGGACACCTGAACGGCCAGCAATAGAACGTCATGGTAGCACCTGCTCAGAACTCCCCTACGCAAACGACAACGACTCTCCAGATGATGATCGATTCACCAAAATTGGACATTTCAAACACATTTCTGACAATCTCTCTACCATTAAAAATTCTATAGGTTTAGGAAGTGGAGGAAAGACACTTCACCAGACATTACTTGAGGTCAATCATCACTCACACTCGACAAAAAGAAAAGTGGAAGAGCTAGTACAGAAGTTCGAATGTTTGCAAATGACATCTCCACCGTCGTCCTGCAGAGCGACAAGAGAAGTTCTGGAGGTTACTCGAGTTGAACTGTCTAGAAAAATAGACGTACTGATGGAAAGTCTCGGGAACATTGACAAAACACCAAAGGACGCTGGGAGTGAGATCACTTCATCACATAATCCTTTGGTGGCGACCAAGGCCGATCTTAGCACCTTGAAGGAGCATCTAGATGGGAAACTCTCGGCTCATATGACTTCCCTTCTTGGCCAAGTTTCCACCCCGGGCTCTGCTGGCCTTTCTGAAGTACGCTTCGATCTACACTCTCGTCGAAAACCTCAATCATTAACAATAAATATAGCTTTTGAAGATTAGAGCACTGATTGAGAGTGATGACGGGCAACGTGCCTTGCAGATTCGACAGCAGGCGGATAGTGTCCGATATTTGAATGAACTCAATTCAGTGCGTAACTTTCCAGTCGATCAATGAGGTCTGATACTAGCCACTGTCAAGTGGCTCGAAAGCTTTGTCAGGAATGGGACAGCACAGATCAATGGTTTGGCGACGAACGTAGAACGGCTGTGTAGGGATCTATGCTCGGAGCCTGAATCATCACGAACTGGTATATTGAACGACATCTACACGGTCCTGCTGGAACTTAGGAGTCGAAATGATCCTTCAACATTACAATATTCAGTTGACAAACTTGCAGAAATAATCAATGCAAATTCTGCGAATACAATGAGTGAGTCTTTCCACTCACTTCAGGGTTTAATTCCAGATGTCTAGATGTTGTGTGCAGATGTCCAAGCTTTAGCAAATTTTATGGAGCATCAAAGACAAGATCAAGAAGCATTCTTGCGAGCTTTTACTGCCGGTTGGTAAACTTTGTAGTTATCAAAACGTGTTACTTATAGGCCAGCGTAGAGATATCAGGCGAGATCAAAGGTGAACGGCTACGATTTGTCGAAGCGATGAAGGAAGCAACTGTGATTAACGTCCAAAGTAAGTCCTCAAGAACGATGCAACAGCCCTCTTCACTTAGGAAAAACTACTCTCAGTGCAAGTGGATCAGTTGAAAAAGGAATTGGCTCGGCAGATTGTATTAGTTTCCCAAGATCTTGGGCGCTTGGAGTCTGAAAAACGAGAGGTGGAGACAAAGATTGCAAATCTACATGCTTTTCATGCCAATCAGAAGCGGAGCTCTGGACAAGTGAGTGTCTCTGAATTTTTTTCAAGATTTCTGGATTGATAATGTTTCAAAATTTAAAGCCTAGCCCTTTAACTGTAACTGCCAATCGGCAGACATATCGCCCACTGTCTAGGCAACCACAATACCCTGCATATGCGGCATACAGTCAAAATCGCCCATTGCCGCATCCACACTAAGGATTTTACATAAGTTTAATTGAGGTGATTAGACAGACAATAAGACAGCAATAAGACAGCAGTTAGTGATTAAAAAATGTGTATAGTACATGTACGTTGATTCAAGAGAATTTTTAGTGATTCAGGTGAGTAACGTCAATATAACGAGCTGTGGCGGCGATCCGGAAATTGGTTGGTACAACCGTGTGCCTGAGTATGTCATATCAGCTTTTATGGGTGATAAGCTCGTGGAGGGATATACTCGTAATACTGCTGAACTCCTGCACCGTCCATTGCAAGGACATCACCCTGTGGGATGCTTCACTCGAAAACATTCTCTACATAATCGAACAAGACTTACGTGTCGGAGAATAACCGAGATCGCGATATTGCGTTGAGATCCTGGGTCCGTGTGTTTGGCCAACAACCGAAAATGCATCAAAGCCGGGGACCCAAGCGACAGGCCAGCAACCAGTGGACCCAGGCCAACTTCACTGTCTGTGTGGAACTGCAAAGCAACATGCCTCAGATTCTGGGCAATTATCCCATAAAGAAGCATACCGCCATCCTCTGTCGCTCCATGTATGCAGCACTTGAGTCAATTGAAGTGAGAAAGGTCATGCACGGCTCAAGTAGTCGGAGACATTCACCTGAGAACTTCATTAAAATGTGCATCTTTACCAAGTACCAGATTGACTCGGGCTTCGATGAGCTTACGCGCTCTCACAATAACGTCGGGAACTTGGTCGAAGGAAAGAGTATTTTCCGTTCCGCCAACATACTATCGATTATAAGCAAGATGGTCTTCGTGTAAGTCATAGTTTACCTGGTAAGGCACACCAGCTAGCCACATGAAATAATTATTACTCAATTATCTTAAAATTGGTGGAGATCACTCGCCATTCTGTGAGAAGTAATTTGTCAAGAGTGTACCACGACCTATAAGAGGGTCAGAGGGACAAGCAGACACCAGGATTTGAATTACATTTGTGCTGAGATCTTTTAGACAGCCCCTTCCTGAATATTTATGGTACTCACAGCTCTCAGAGGCCACCTTCGGAAAGGTAGTGCACCTTTTAAGGCCTGTATTTGATAGTCTTGAAAGATCGTGTCCGCTTCATGATTGAAACGTAGATGTCCAGTCTTGATGTGATGAATCCGGCCACTTCACACAAATAAATTCCAGTACCTGTGGTTTCATGCGTGGAATGTCCTTACCGAGATCCCGGGAGCTCGTAGGTAAAGCATTGTATGGTATTCTCAGTATCTCCAGGCACGAGCTGGAAGGTTTTTACTGGTAGATCCACTATTCCTATTGAAGAAATGAATACTTGCTTCAAAGAACAGACACCCGGCTTACCTGAGTTCTCTGCGATATAACATCGTTGATAGGGTACAGGAAGTGTCAGGTATAAGAATTCTGTCGCAGATCGTATTGCTCCTTGAGCTGAAAGTACAGCCTGTGGAATGATTAAGCAACTTGTAGCGAAACGAAGCATGTAAGAGGATTATTTATTTACTTTGCAGTGCATGCATTCCCAATATTCCCATTTAAATCTGATAAATCAGAATCAACGGCTGGTAGTATCATGACGATCACGATAGGACTCACCGACTCGATAGTCGTCCACAGTTCCTGCAATGCCAACCCCTAGTATATGCATAGTCGGTCGTGGGTCCTTGGGAGACGGGGAGAGGTGGCTCAGGTGCTAGTTCTTCCAATGGGACAGCCAAAGAATGATTAGGTGCGAGCTTGAGAAATTCTGGATTGTATTCGAGTTCCTCCGGTAGAGGGAGGCCGTTTTCATCTCGCCAAAACCAATTGCACTCTGGTTCCAGACAGGTCCACGTGAGAGTATAGATATGAGGCGAGGCCCGATGACACGCTCTACAAGTTCTCGAGATATCCTTGATATGCTCAAATTCGCCAATGCTGTCTGTATTGTCAGTGCTAGTTCAATTAAATTAAATTGGAAAAAGTGACCTTTGATCTGCCTGAAAGTCTACGTCTATATCTTCCTCAGGAGCCTCAAGTAAACTATCTTCTCGGAGACATTGATTGACAGAGGCATTGGAAGACTTTGACCACCATGGCTCTCCCTGTTTGATTTCAACATCCTGAGTCTATGCGATATGTCAAAGGTAGAACACACCTGGCTTTCACACCACTGGAATGCAAACTTGTATCGGACAACACGCCCTCGCTCATTGCCCGCCAACTGATACTCCGCTAATGTCGATCAGTTTTTCCATTCGGGAAAATCGGACGTGCTTCTTACCCCATGCGTGAATGATAGTATAGAAGCCAAGAACAGCGTATGTAACGCCTTTGGACCCAAGATCATACGGGAAGAGAGCATATTTGTCATCTATGAGAAGAACAAGGGGACGTCGAGAACGGAAGTTCGAGAGTAATGCCTGAACAGATCTATCCTTCGCGAGTTGATCTTCCGCCTCCTGGGCAACACTTTGCCTGTGGTGAGTGTGTATGCTCTGCGCCTTTCCACCGCTATAAAGGATTATGAATAAAAACTGTACGAGTAATGTGATATTCACCCATGAGAGATGATAAGCTTTCCGCCATATTCGAATTTATCACGTCTGTCGGAGGTCAATCTCTAGAATAGCAGGATAATTTTGGAGTCCTAACCTTGCAGAAAATGCACTAAGCAGGTATCCTCTAGCGACATTACGGGCGTGATAAACGCCTCCTTGGTAGCTTCGAAACCAGTCGAAGGACTCGCAAACTTCTTGGCGAGACTGCCGCAGAAAATGAGCTCATCTTACAAGAGGATGATGATGATGATCTTACTTGAGCCCAAATTGGAGGATAGTTGTCGAGAGGGGATTTGACAGAGGACACTGGAGGAGCAATTTCTTCACAGAACTCAATCCCTGGATTTTGGACGCCAGAGATTAATCCATCTGCCACCGGTTCCTGGAGCCAGTTATGAAGGAGAGGTAACTCTATTGCTTCGTCGAATGCCTTTTCGCCGGCGGGGATCTCTACAATAGGCGGAGATATCTCAGGGACCGCGTGTCGAGCAGAAATACAGTCATTTGATGGACTGTCCGAGTTCTTGATCCGTTCGCGCTTGAGATCAGGTTCTTGAGCAGTGACGTCCGAGTGGGTATAGGTATCTCGGGGGAAATCTTTGGCGCTGACAATGGGATCGGTCCCAGGTGGTGTAGCCATTATTGATCCGTTAAAGTGCTCGTGCGGCTGGACCGTGTTATTCGCAGTCCCCTGTACTGTTGTTGCCCTGCGGCGCTTCTCTTTCTTTCGATTCTCTCGAGGGAGCGGAATGGATGTATTTTTCCCCTTGTGATCAGCTACCGTTTGTTTTGGACTCGCACGACACCCATTGTCTGGACGGCCACGAAACTGATTAGCCTTAGTGTTCTTCGACTGCACTCGGTCCGAAGATGCCTGTAGTCGACATGCAGAGTGTGGGGGTGTCTTTTCGACGTCCGAGAGCCTGCAGGGTGGAGTAGGCTTGAGTGTCAGGATATCGGCCCGTCCATTGGTGGACTTCTCAATCCTCCGGCGCTTGTGACCTGTATTCCCATCGATTGGCCTCCCCCTCTTCTCCCCTTGTACTCCTTGCTTGTCCATTGTTTCCCTAGAAAGTTGAGGAATCGGTTCTGGAAGTCCAAGGTTTCGTCGTTCCTCCCTCACAAACCGTGAAGCAAGATCATGGTTATTTCCGCAAAGAGCCCTCTGAACATTGATGAAGCATCTTATTAACCGGTCTGTGACTTCGACTTCTTGAGCTGGCACAAATTTCTTCCCTGGATTGAATGCCAAGTCAACCCAGGGCCGCAATTCTTTCTAGACGTGGTCTCAGAGAAAGATCAAAGCAGGAATAGTTGGAGAACATACGGTGACGTTAGAAAAATGATGCGTGGTAATCAGGCTGTCCATTCGTTTTCGAGCTTGATCCTTTGGTAAAGGTTTTGGCCATGTCTCGAATATCCTCCGATAAATCATTTTGACTAGTAAACGGTCGTCCCACGTTTTCAAGTGTCCAATAAATTCCAATCTCAGAATAAGGTCCATGGGTAGCACTTGAGCACAAATGCGAGAGGCAAGCAACTATAACAGTTCAACAAGATTCAGCGCCACACGCCTTGAACCACTACGCGCCTCACACTTTATTGTTTGTCATGGAAACAACTGCAAATCGCAACAAGCGCTTCCAGCTCTGCCACAGGGACAAAGAATATAATAGTCTCACGAATGATTCAATAATAAACGAGAGAAATTATTTCGAAAGAGCATGTTGCAGTGCCTCATAAACCTCAGCCTCAATCCGTGCCTCCGCCTTATCAGCCTCAGAACCAGTCCCAGAAGCGACCTTGTTTGCCTCCGCGAGTCCCGTACGCACAGCCTAATGTTCGGGGAGACTCCAGTTGTACAAAAATCACCCGTCGAAACAGCTCACCTCAATAGAAAAATCCTCAAGTGAAGCACCCTCAACCGCGTTTATGGTAAGCTTGTTATTTGGGTGTACAGTCGCGATCCCACCAGAAACTATGCGTTCAAAAGGATGCGTTAGCTTTTCGACAATGGAAATCGAACAACATACTGAAGAATTTCTGAGATCCCGAATTTTCGATGACTTCAACAACACCAGAACTCAAAGGTTCGATTGATGGAACATGATTTGACAAGATACCCATGTCACCGGACTCAGCAGGAATGTTCACCTGAACAACATCTTGAGAGGAGAAGATAGTCTTATATATTCATAGACAACCTTATGTTAGTCAAGCCATCGCAGCCGTGAAAGATACCTGAAAGATATCTGAGTACCCACTTTGTGAGGAAGGACCAGGGAAAGTTTGAGCTTGTCACTGACTTCAGCATAACCACGTCTTGCGAGTGCAAAACTAGTCGTTGCCCGGCGCACAACAGAAAGAAAACGTAGTGAAGACATTATGAGAACTCGTGATGGCCGTGAATTTGCGGAGTCATGTCCACGGATTCTGCCGCCATATTCACACGATATATTATAATACATATAATCAGATTACAGCCCAATAGAACCTTGGTCCTTGTTTCCTCCGGTATAATCCTCGGGTAGAAGAGTCGGTTCCAGTCGGATTCCACGTTCACTGGGTAATAGACTAAGTAATTCCAATTGCTCCAGCCCAGGTTTACACTCACATTTCATCCACAGCAACCAACAGATCATAATTAATTTCTTGTGAAACTACGGAATTAAACTCATAGCGTGGGTGTGAACGCACAAAGTTACGGATCCATGTAGCGGTAGTTTCCAAGGAGCCTATTGCATCGGTTTGAGCTAGAAGGCAAAAGCAGAATGGCAAGAACGCTGACCATTAGCTCGACGTCTTACTAGATTGAGGTATCGTTCAATTCTTGCCAGAGCTTCTGGCTCTATTTCTAGGGTATCAAGATATGCAGAAACCAGGCCAAGAAGACCCGGAAAATTTACTCCCTTTGAGAATTTGTTATTCAAGCAGGATAGGGATTTCACAAAAGATAGTCACCTTCCCGTTCATGATCTCATCCATAGTCATTTCTTCGTACTCATCCTTGATGGGTACGTTTAGTTCTCCATTTACAGGAGGACCAGGAGGCGTGAAACAATTGCCGAGTTTCTTCTGCTTGGGTATAGAGCCATCCAGCGACGAGGAGCTTCCAGAACAGAGAGAAGCGGCACTGCTCGCGACACTACGGTCATGAGGATAGACGTCCTTACGGAAGTAGAATCTACCCGAGCGTCTGGCATCTCTCAACTGGGCCCGTTGCATGTTTTCATCGACCTAAGGAGAAAATTTGAAAACTACAATGCTCACGCAGTTTGAGACTCAAATACCTTTGAAATGGGCACATAGAAATTAAGGTTAAAGTAAAGGATTGCACGCGAAAGAAGGACGACAAAGATGGCGAATGCAGCATTTTCAAAGTCTGTTAGCTGGACCTCCATGCTTCTGAATTCAACTCGCCATCCTATCGATGAATTAGGTGGGGGTGGTTTAAATCGCAATGTTTGCCAATTGGTTGATTGGATATTCTAAGTCACATGTGTCAGGGTGCCAGGACTGGGATGAGAAAATCATACCTCGAAGTGATCGCTGCTGGAGGTATCATCCTGTTCAATCGTTTCAGAAAAAATAACAAGAGGATCGCGAATGAAGAGATGTGCGATGTGTTTGGATAGCAGCTCATCGAGTCCTGTTTTTACCTAAGATGTCGGTAAATCAATCGATCAAGACTATGTCGCACCATGCTTCCTGAGCCTATCGTATATCTCCGCATCAAAGGGAACCTCGGTATCGTTGTATTCTGGGCGGTTCATCCACTCAGGGGAGAGGTAAAGGTCAACGCTGTCGTAACGCGACTTTGGGATCCTAAATCGGTTGTTTTTGAGCTCCTGTAGTTGGTTGATCGCGTTAAGAAGCAACCTATAACAACAGACTATCAAAACCAACCTTCAATCCCCGTTCTTCTTCTGTACGATCATCAACACTACCAGCAATCACGTTCCATCGGCAATCAACGTCTGCAAGGTAGCCTCGCCAGACCGGACTTGCAGCCGTCAGAGCAAGCTGCAATATGATTAATAAGTGGATAAAACGGACGCTGGTGAAACACACAAGAATGGGTCCGATTGGGATCAGGCCGTCATATAATCGACGGGCATCCGCTACATTACAAGCTTGAAAAGTCAATTGCAAACAACAACATCCCATGCCAAAACCCATTGCATCTAGGTATATGTGATCTGGGAGGGCAGCGCCACTTTTGGCCTCTTTTTATAGTTCGTCAGCGTAGGCTATCCTTCCAAACTGTATTTGACCACATACCGAAATCCTCTGGATAGATATTACGACCCCAGGGAATAGTAGGATCGATGAATGGTTGGGGAGTCTTCTCATCAAAGAATATTGGCAGGTTGATGGCGACCTTGGATCCGCGGCGAGTTCGAATATTCGCCGTGAGCGTACTGTATTAAATTGTTAACCTTTGCATGATGTATGACAAAAAAGGTGGCCCAGCATACGGGAAACGTGCATGAGGATTGGTGATCTGCTCGGGCAGGAAGAGACTGTGACTTGATACAGCATTGGAGGGGTCATAGCCAGGCTCCGTGAACTGGCCCTGAACACCGAGGAGAGGAAAGGAGGTGACTGTTACGGGGATTTCATTGGCCTTCAGATGTTTCCGGGCAAGGGTTCGCCTTGGTAAGAGTTATTTTGAGTTGCATCTACCTTCGGGAAAGGCTACCTACCGGTATCGCATATTGCTTTCGACAGACAATAGGTCAGGTATTGAGCCAGTATATGGGGAGCCAGGTGTTGATTCTAGCATGTAGCGGCCGTACTCAGGGTGAAATTTCGGGATCGATACGCTGCAAGGAGGAAATTATAGACACAATGTGGCGCAAAAATCCGAACACACTTCTCTGGGTGATCTACGCAGATGACGTCGACTATTTCATTCAGCTTTGCAAGGATTTCGGTTTGACGCAGGGAAAGTCTAGCGTTCTTCTCTTTGTTGTTAAGGGAAATGACCATGTATTCGAGCTTGGAGCATGTCAACCTCAAGCGAAGTGATTGGATACACAGTGTACCTCGTCCCCCCACAACAGCTCATCGCCATGTCTATCCTTGAGGCGATCCCAGATATGTAGAAACTGGGTGATGCCATGATTGCGCACATGGTCTGCATACTGAAGGGTATCAGCCCAAGCGAGAGGAGTTCCAAGTATGAGCAGGCCCATGGGTGCAGTTTGGTCCGTTCAGTTTGATTAGTAAATTAAAGCTATTTGTAGATGGTTTTATCATGGCTTTGTCATTGTAGTATTTATCTCCGGCCTGATCTCACAAAATCTTCTGAGTCAGCCTTTGTATCATCTGTGCCACGAATCACGCCATAGCCTCTGTTCTGATTTTGGTCAGAAATATGATCTAGATCAACCATTTGCTCCATTTGTAGCCCACTTCAAGCATATCTTGAGTGCAAGAAGAATATGACGGAGCGATCGTGTCCAAGCCTCCTCTTGATTGAATTGTAATTTGACCGAAACATCACCAATCCGATCCTTGGTAATTCTGCAAGAAAGATCATTCGTGAACTCTAATCCCTTAGGAGCAGAATCAGGCTCACTGGTGAGGAAACTCAACATTGGTATCTTGCGATTTGATATAGTCAATGAGGTGCTTCAAGCAGTCAAGGAATGCTACCATCGCAAAGTCGAATCGGCGGTTGTGCAATAAGCGACCAAAGTGTAGATCTCCAGAACCATATAGTTCATATGTTGCCTTGTCACCAGTGGTTTTTTCTATGCGGGAAAACGAGCCCATCGGAACTAGGCGATAACTTCTTGGTGGTAAGCGGTGGTGCTCCCTGATTGACCGTCAGCGTACTTTGAAAATGTATAGTCCAACTTTCTGGTAATGGTATACAATAATAGTAGTGCTTGGCCCCAAGCAGCGTTGATTTCTGCCCATTCAACCTAGTAAGTGTGATTGAGTGCATCGGGCGCTTGCAATCAGAGCTCCACTTACGGGCACCCCAGGTACACGTCCAAGACGTAATCCATTAATGGTTCCGAACACACCATCATGGCCAATGCAAAACGCATCATTGTAGACATTTGTCCGCTCAAGTTTCTCCAGAGTGGCAACGTCCGCAGCGTATGCGGCTCTGAGCGAAGCCAATTGTGCGGTCTGGTGTTCAGCTAGGAGGAGCTGGTCATTATGTTGCCTCCAGAACCTGCAATTGAGAGGAATAACGAAAGAACAAAACAGACAGAAATGCCAGCTCACTCAGCCTCTTCAGCTTCAAGGGCTTTCTCATCCAGTTCCAGTAAACGTGTCTCCTCATCAAGTTGTTCTCGTTCTCTTTCCGCCTCTTTCAACTGGTCAATTGCAAGCCGTTCCTCACTCTTTAGTCGCTCTATCTTCTTTTCTGCTTCTTCTTTTGTGAGACCTTGCGCTTCACGTTCCTTTTCCTTTCTGATCTCTTTCTCAAAGGCGATATACCCATCTCGCTCTTTCTTGGTTTCTTCTAGCTGACGGTTAAGAGTTTTGAGTAGAATTTGTGTACACTCAGCACAGAGCGGATGATCAATGTCTGTCTTTGTGGACAAGAGGTTGAATAGCCTTGCTGCTGACCGTAAATGATGTGATAAAGGCGAGGGGGAAGTCTGATCAGGGTCGTATTGTGCTAGTGAGGGAGGGCTAGATATTTCCCGAGGCGCTAAGGCTGGCTTCCGAAATCGTGTTTGTGTCACTGGAGATGAGGGAATATGGCGTATGATACTATCCTGTAGCAGCACGAACGACTCATTGGCGGTGCGCTCTGGCTGTTTACCTTGGGCACGCAAAGACCGTTTTGATTTATTCGGATCCAGGGAGCCAGATCCAGTACCTGTCGATCTCTCCCAAACTGCCTTGACATACGGGGAGGCAGGAAGCTGGGCAAGCTTTTGCTCGTTAGTCAGATGTCGTGTGCGTTGGGTTGGAGAAACCGGCAGAGAAGCAACAACAGTATCATAGGCAGACGGTGCAAGATCTATCAAGGACGCATCTGGCTAGCGTCATAGATTAACGGTAAAGTACAGCCTAGTAAACAAAGCAATGTACATACCTGTAGCAACTCTTTACATTGTTGGCATACCAAGCCGAAGCTCATGGTAGATATGTGACTGGATGTGACAAGATGATTAGACTCGGAAACTATGGGTCACTTGCTCGGTCCACTTTAGATTTTCATTTCCTCTTAGACGGCTGTCTGCACGATATGATCACCTCTATAAGACAACGCAAACAGCATCATTGAATAGCCCTTGTGCAGCCCGTGAGCTGTTCGTAACCTGAACGAAAACTCCACAAGTTTCGTTTCTCGCATTTTGCATGGCGATCGTAACACATGTTCAACACGTCCTCAAGGATTCAAAAAGCTGAATGTCTGGCAGCATGACGACCTCCAGCTCATCAGCTCTGCAATTCCCCAGGTATACTTGCTCTTTCGTTTGTCCCTCCCTTGTATGTATTCACCATTGGCCGAGTCTCTAGGATGTCCACTCGTGCTTTCGCTCTTATCATTGGTATCGACCACTACAAATCTGGTAATATCTGGAATCTTCATTCCTGTGTTGACGATGCCAGGCGCATCCGATCCTGGTTGGTCAACGACCTTAACGTTCCCGATGATCAGATTTGCATGCTGCTGGACGGCCAAGCAACCCAACACAACATTGAAAATCGCTTCATGTCGCATTTGACAAACAACCGTTGTATTGAGAAAGGCGATGCTATCATTATCTATTTCGCTGGCCATGGTAGTACTATACCTACCCCCAAAGGCTGGTTTCCACCTAACACTCTTAAACGAAGTGGGTTTGCCGAGGTTCTCTGCACGTATGATTATGAAACAAAAGCGACCCGTGGTCGTGTAGCGGGTATTTCTGACAGATCATTGGGTTCCATGGTTTATGAGCTGTCTCAAGCTAAAGGCGATAACATCACTCTGATACTTGATACATGTTTTTCTCCACGGAGAGACATTGCAGGTCGAGGACTCACTCGTTGGACACCAACAATCAAAGTGGCTCCTGATGACTTAGATCGCTGTCTCTGGCACGGTGCTCGTAGGAGATTGTACGGTCCTCCTTATAGTATTCTTGCTCCTCAGAAGAGTCACATCTGCCTTGCAGCATGTGGGAACGGGAGCCAAGCAATCGAGGGTAAAAATGGGGGAAGGTTGACACATAAGTTATTAGAGCTGGTGTCCACCTTGTCGCTTCATCGCATCTCCTACAGCCACCTCCTGGATCGACTCCAACAGGGAATGCCGAATACGCAGCAGCCCGTCTGTCACGGTATTAATAGAGATCGTATACTCTTCAATGGGGTGCCCTTTACTACCAACGCCCATTTTCTTCAGGTCACTCTTAATGACCGTGATGAGCGTCTCAGAGTAGAAGCTGGCCTGATACACGGGCTAGTTGAAGGAAGCGAACTGTCTTTACACTTCCATAATCATCGTTGCTCCAACAACCCAGCATTCTCTACCATTGTTGTCGAAGAACTTCATCCTACCTGGTGTTTTGCTCGGACGGTGAATCTGAGAGTGTCACTTCCAAAGACGTGCTGGGCAAGGGTTATACGATGGAATAATAGACGCCCTTTCCGTGTCAATCTCAAGGCGACTTTGACATCCTTTATCCGGATGTGGAAGTTCAAACGAACATTTAATGCTGAAAGTGCACCAACATCACGATCGGGTCTCAGCATTCTGCGAGTCCGAAAGGCTGCTCAGGCTGACATTTCTCTCACTCTCGGGCGTCATTCTGTCACAGTAGAAAGGCATGATGATATCATCGCCACTAATCATCGTCATGTTATTAAGATTGAGAAGCGCACAGGAGATGAAGTCCTCGCTGATGCTGCCCGCTTTCACCTTCATCTCCACCGTTTTAATCCTCTTGCTCCTTTCAAAGATCTTGTTTCGATGGAGCTCTACCGCCTTCATCCTGAATATTGGACAAAGATGGGAGGCAACCTGCTCCAGAATGGCAAAGCAGTCATTCCCTATGAGCAAGGGGCTATCTTCAGCATTTTCTTGTATAATAAATCCAATGTCGATCTATGGCCTTACCTCGCGTACATGGATCCCAACTACTATGGAATTACCATGCTCTACCAATCAGATACTGCCGCATCTCCACCACCTCTGCCGAAGAAGAGTCACCTTGAGATTGGATCTGGAAAGCCAGGTTCGGAGGCAATGTCGTTCACTCTCTCGGATCACGAACATCTTGATTCGGGGTTTCTCAAACTTTTCCTTTCCCCAACTCCCATCGCAATGGGGATGATTGAGCAAGGACCTTCCCTTGCATGGACAAGCTTCATGGAAATAGAGAGCGTGCCAGCGTCGCCTATAGACTTTGATTCTGAGAAAGGGAATAGGATGTGGGATACAGCATTGGTTTCCATCGTCTTCTTGAGGCAGAGAAATGGCTAGGATATCTCCAGCTTTTATGGCCACCTAATTTTACCGCTATCTATACCATACTTCTATGACACTTGTTCTTGTTTGATTTATATGAGTAGTGTAGTGAATTATGTAGATTTTATTTTATTTTATTTTATTTTATTTTTGAGTCAATAATTTATTACACGGTGCCCGAACGCAGTCCGTGATTTTATTTTGTTTTCATCCGGTGATGGACCACCCCCCTTGTTAAATAGCATCCAATCGAAGCCTTGTAGAGGTACGGAGATTATTCACTGTGGTGATCGGTACTCGGCTCCGCAAACCTTAATTCTCAGCAACAACATGCCTCTTTTATAAATTTGGGAAAGCCCGGGATTTTGGCTCGATCTAAGTTACGCTTGAATATACACAGGTGACATATGCACACAGGTTCAACCGGACCTGTACAAGGGCAGTCACGTGGTTAGCGCGGTGAGCGTGGCTGAAATTAACCTATATACCACTAATGTTCCATCTACATCCAGGCTTACAACATCGACAACTCACTACGGGCATAAACTCTGAAAAGGCTTTTTATTAATGCCAGCTGAGCCAAGTTATCATGAAGATTCACCGCAATCACAGGAAACAGCTAACCTCGTACGGCGTCTAGCAGGTCCATCATCTGGCAAAGCAGGGTCTGTGTTGTGAGGATACGGCCAGCATACTGATAATAAAACATTCTTAGGCTCGCTGTAGATCAGTCGGAGATCAACAAAATCATTGCTGATGTGTCCAAGGGGTCAAAGTTCTACGAAGTGGGCATCAAGAGCTTGTAATCCTAATTTCCCCTCATGTACTCCACAGAATGAAAAGAAGAAGGACAAGGAACTTACAGAGCGGATCAACAGGATCCTCAAGATGCGGGATGAAGTGATTGGAGGCTCAGACATTTGTCAGTGATATAGCTTCTGTCAGCCGTCGCGCTTGACTTGTGTTTATATTCCATCCTCAGCCAAAGTAGAAGCAAGCGTAGATCGCCTGGTATGGCCGACATAGCAACAACTTACAGAGATTTAACGGTCATTTTTTGTTTGTCCTCATTCGATCCAGATTGTAGACTTGGAGGCCCAGCGAGACCTTAGCCAAGTCATTGTTCACGTAGATATGGACGCCTTCTACGCTGTGAGTCCAAAATTTGTTTTCTTGTATTTTTGTGGGGTTTAATAGTGAGAAGAGCGTCGAGATTTTAAAAAATCCAGAATTAGCTGGTAAACCATTTGGAGTGCGTCCCCTTTACAGCTTTGGGAACCACCGACTAACGCCTGATGGTCACAACAGGTTGGATGTGGAGTCCTCACGACGGCGTCTTACGAGGCCAGAAAATATGGTGTGCGGTCAGGCATGGCAGGTATATGCCTTAAAACATCCAAATTTCTTTACTGAACCTATCCCGAGGCTTCGTCGCAAAGAAACTCTGTCCTGATCTCATCTTTGTTTCCAATCACTTTTCCAGATATATGGAAATGTCGAACCAGATTATGTCCATTTTCAAGCGCTACGACCCAACCATGCTTCCCGCCGGGTGTGATGAAGGATACTTGAAGTACGTACTTTCCCGTTTGGGATGAAGATCCATGACGTTAGTGTAGCATTACAACATATTGTGAGGAGCATTCAATTTCTGCAGAAGACTGCGTAAAGGAGATGCGGCAGATTGTCTTTGAGCAGACGAAATTGACGGTGAGTGCAGGCATTGCACCTAACAAGGTTGGTCTTCTATCTCGTGGTTCCAGTACCAAGATCGACCTGTAGTTTCCAGATGCTTGCAAAGGTCTTGCTAACTTTTTCGGCTCATTTGACTTGCCACTAAACGAATTTCATATATAGATATGCTCTGACAGGGTATGTTGTTTCCTGTACATCGTCATCACATTTATCAAACATCAACAGAACAAGCCTAATGGCCAATTCTGCCTTCCGTTTGATCGTGAAAGCGTCGTCTCCTTCGTACGTGACCTCTCTATCCGCAAGGTACCTGGCATCGGACGAGTAAACGAAAGACTGCTGGAATCAATTGGGATTAAGGTATAGGCTGCATCGACATCATGGACCTACTTTGATATAACATACAGCGTAGACATGTAGTGACATATTCATTCACAGAGCAACCATCGCATTGATGGACAAGCAGTTCGGCCTTCATTTCTTGCTGAGAACCTACCTTGGGATAGCATCAAATGAAGTACGTCCTGTACAGAGGGAAGAGCGTAAAAGTATTGGAGCGGAAAGGTGCGAAGGAATTATGTTGCCTCATTTATTACCCATGGATCTTTCTTCTGCAGAACGTTTTCCCCGATAGATGACCGCGACAAATTGCTTGAGAAGCTTAAGCACGTTGCATCCGAACTGGAAGCAGATATGGTCAGCAACGGCTGGACTGGAAGGACAATTACCCTAAAGTACAAACTAGACACATATCAAGGTGAGATGTTCGCTGCGTCTTGATACACCAATTGCCTTATTCCCTTGATTGCCTCGTTCCCGAACCTTTGCTAGTGTTCACTCGTGCAAAATCACTCAACCGTTATGTCTCTTCCCACGAAGAACTGTTTTCCGTCAGTCCTGAATTCTTGGTCGTCGACCCAAGCTGAGTGTCCCACAGATAGGGAAGGAGCTATTTTTAGCGGAAGGTCGTTTGAAGCTGCGACTTATAGGTCTAAGGGTCACCAAACTCAAGGATTTGCGTACTCCATCGTCCACCGGCATCAAGCGAGTGCGAGCTTTTTACTTTTTCCTGACACAAATTACCATTCTAACACGTGGATCTAGTTCTTTGAGTCTGCCAATCTGTCACCCAGAAAACGAATCAAGATTGATGTTGAAGACGAGCACTTGAGTAGGTGTGATGATGATGACACAGGAGAGCAAAATATGGATGCCATGCCTGGGTACTACGAACATGAGGAGCCAATTCATAATATCCTGATGGATGGTGAAAGTGAGGATGATCAAGTAGAGGAAGTTGTCACCCAAAAGCTTCCGAAAGAAAGGATCCGACCAGCAACCTCAGCTATTCCACGGTCATCTTCAATGAAGTTAGAAGATAGTTCTTCAGAAATCCGCTCTGAGCTGAAGCCTTTAGGACGGAACCGAAGCAAGAGTGATGTTGGACATCAATCCGATCAGCCTCGTTATGACATTTCCCCGGAGAGAAAAGCTCAAATGTCTCAGATGTGTCCAATATGTGGCCGGTTATTGATGGCAGATAACCAGGGTCTGAACGCCCATATTGATTTCTGTTTAAGCAGAAATGCAATACGAGAAGCCCGTGATGAAAGCGTTGGCTCAAGTGCCGGTAGACAGGGTAAAGTATCAACTACCGTCAACCTGAGTAGTAGCACCCCAGTGGGTAGAGGATGGGAGTTTTTGATGGGCAAGAAGGATACTCTTACTACTTCTCAAATGAAGAAGAGTAAGAAGAGGAGGTAATTTTTGACCTGCCGAGTTTCGATCTCATTGTATGTATTATCCTTGTGTATCCATACCTGATCTATCTTATGATACTCGCCTGAGATACAGTCTTATTTTCCCCTGTGAAGTTTGAATGATGCTTGTACACCTTTTCCAGCTCGGATATCTTTCATACATAGATCATCGATGTCTCTTCCTTTGGCTGCCAACTCAAGAACCTTGTCCTCAAGCTCTCGAGGAACACACACGACCCCATCTTCATCACCAATCATCCAGTCACCTGGCTGTATCATCACGGCAGGAAACCCCTCATCACCGACACTCGGTTCCAAATTCGATATTGGTTTGATGGTCAGTGCAACGTTGATTTCGGAAGGCCTGGTGAAGGGCGACTGACCGAGAGTTGAATGACCTCGAGCGAAGACGGGAAAGTTCTGGGCACGATGCTCAGCGAGGTCGCGGCACCTCCCTGAGATGATTACACCCTTGGCTGAACGAGCTATTGCACCTGCAGTCATAAGCCCACCCCATACTGCATTCTTGACTTCTAGATTTTGAAGAAAGGCAAAAAAAATCCAGATATCGGTCCAAGAAACATGGAAAGAGTGACTCAACCTGATGGTGAACTAATGACGATGATAGAACCTTCGGGTGTGGTATCTACGAAATGGGCCGACAACTTGGGAGCGGTGGTATTTGATCCTAGAACGAACCGTACAGTATAAGCAGGACCACAGATCCTTAGACTGGAGTTGGAAGGAGAAAACATGTTGATATCCGGGATGTAGCCTCCATGAGGGAGTTTGAGCTTGATAAGTGCGTCAGATATCTCACATGTGGAGAAGTCGACGAGTTTAGAGGTTGTACGCGAAGTAGAGGTAGACAATGCAGAGAGAATGGACTTGAAGCGGGACAGTGTGCGGTGCATGAATTGAGTTATTATTTGCACACTCGCTGGTGTAGTGGAAGATCAAAAGATTGCCTGATTTGCGTATCATTCTGTATCATTCTGTTCGCATCTTCTACAGCTTTTGAAAATGTACAATATGAAAGCCTTATTCGAATAGATATATCCTCTGGGTTATTACTTGAACGTCTGCACTACATATCTCGTCAGTCCACCACACTTGCCTGTTACGGAATTGACACAGGGCGTCTATGCTCCAGAGACGGTAATGGGTCATTCTTAAGAAGGGCAGGCTGAATGGATAGAGCAAAGGTCTTCACACAACTTCTTTGGCCTGATCCGCATCAACTTGGACACAAGAATACAGACAAATTTCGAACGGATTTGGAGAATAATGCGCATTCTAGATTGCGTGTTCACCCACGTGTAGAAGATAAACGAGACAGACTTAGTTCTTATTCTAGAAGACATTACACAGAACAAAAGAATCGCGGAATTATGGGGTACATACATAAGCCGACATGATAATGACTATACCATGACCAATATTCCAAGAGCGCAGCAATACATATGGTCAAGAAGTTTCTAAACGATAACGTAGGTAGAACATCAGCCAACATCAATGATCGAAGGACACTTCTTCTTGCCAACCGTCTTCGCTATCTTCTGTAAGAGCCTCTGTGCCTGATCAATAACTGAATTTTTTATCGGGTATGAAGATGTGGATGAGGAAAGTGAACAATGGAGCCTACCTTGGTTTTTGCCTTGGGTAAATCAGCCTTTACTTTAATTGGGTTCCAGTCGGACAAGCAAGGATCAACCCTCGATGTTGATCCGGCAGGAGCCTTTGCTTTGGCTTTGCAGAGGTTGGTGTCAGTCAACAGGTGAACATAGGGCTTTCGAGACAGATTCAAACTCCACCTTGATTTCGTGATGCTGCGGGCAGTTATGTCCTCGTGTTGTGGTCAACGAGAAAACATCTTGGATAGCATTGAACATAGACTTGATTATATCTTGGATCCATGTGTACGAAACACCCTCAATTGCGGCCCTCATATTATGAAGTGTACTGTCGGTGATGCTGCCTTTGCCTTCCCATTTCAAAAGGCATTCCCTGACTTGCAAGATAGGTCCCATCCGAGGCCGGTAGACTCTTCAAGACTGAGAGCCTCTTCGCGAGTACATAGCTCAGCGTAGAGGGGCAATAGATACTCCAATGGAACGGAACAAGATTTATAGACTACAATTCTTTCCACGAGAGGTAGAAAGAGGTTGTTCAACCTCTTCAGGGCGAATGCATGTATCTTGGGAAAGTCCCATTTTCCCGGAGAGGACAACGAGAGAATTGTACGCCAAGCTGATGACGGTGCATCATCATACATATAGGTACTAGAACGGATTGAATCGTCAAACCATGCAATAGTAGATGGAACATACGGATCATAGAAAACCCAGAGAAATTTTGAAAA
>Ga0153934_1000115_pt1 | contig 21080 bp, 28 predicted proteins | sample TSNJ018MetaG_FD_104708 | JGI IMG/M metagenome (GOLD analysis project Ga0153934, IMG submission 104708) | Attine ant fungus gardens microbial communities from New Jersey, USA - TSNJ018 MetaG | ecosystem: Host-associated > Fungi > Mycelium > Unclassified | place: USA: New Jersey, Wharton State...
CAATCTGGAGTACTCAAAATCGGTATAACTCAACCCAAAACCGAACTCGAAGCGAGGCTCAATACCATGCTGCAGAGAAATTAGTTCTCGTTATTGATCAAAACATTCTGGAACCCTCACAGCATCAAAGTGCCTATAATCAATTTCAAGGCCCTCAGTATAGGGGATGGATATAATTCCTGGAATACCGATTCCAGCTATGATCTGAGCGGGATAATCTTCAGGACGCTTGGCAATGGTATAGGGTAGTCTTCCGGAAGGATTCCAGTCTCCGTACAAGACATCAACAAGCGAGTTACCAGCTTCTTGGCCAGGTACACCAGCCCAAAGGACCTACAACAACGTCAGGGATTTAATACAAGAAACGAAGATAAGATATACAGCTGTGACGTTGGGGTGTTGGATCCAAGGCTCAAGTATGAGAGGGCCAACCGAGTGTACGACAACAATGGTATTGTTATTCTGGGCAGCTACAGCCTCAACGAGTGCATCACCACCGTGCCACGCTGTCAGATTTTTTCTGTGGTCAAGTTCTCAATAACACAACGATTGTCATACGAGTGAGCGCATACCTGTCACCTGCATTACCATCAACTGTGATATAACCCTCTCCTGAGTCAGCAGCAATGAAAACAAGAGCGGCACTCTTTTTCCTTGCGACATTACCAGCCCTAGCGAGGTTAAAATCATCGAAGAACCAAAAGACACTCGTATGGTCTTCTCTCGCACGCCTTTGAATCGCTTCACGAGGCTAAGCAGAGTCAGGGAAGTCAAGACTCAAAGGCAGATGTACGCACTGTAATCAGATATGTTAAGTTGGCGGTTCCAGACCCCCACCCCATGTAAAGAACACCATCTAGGCCACCTTGGTCAGGGAATTCATTGGGTCCAGCATGGCCTGGTCCTGCATCGCTTCCAATAAGCACAAGACTGCGTGGCTTCTTCAGGGGAAGAGCTCCTTTCTTGTTTTTCAAAAGGACGATGCTCGCAGCTCCGATTTCGCGAACAACTTTGTCATGGTCGGCTTGAACATCAATATGCTGGTTAACAGAGTCATCGTCTGGCCTGAAAGCATCGAAGTTGATAGCTGGATAATTTGGAGCATCTTGACGTAGCAAATACCACGCGGCAAGAATACGGGTAGCTTGATGAGATAAGTCAGGGACAGGTGATCTACTGCTCCAAAGCTCGTACCCATGTCGTCAACGCGCGCCTCAGGAATGGTCCCATTGTTGACGAAAGCTGTGAGATTGCCTCCAAAGTAGGAGTCGCCACTTTGGAAGGTAATATCACCCGGCATCGTCATCTATTAGCCAATCAGATATGGACACAAGACAAACAGACAAACAGTTCACATCAAGACCGGCAGCAGCTGACAAAGTAGACATCGTCCTGTTGCCACCACTGTGAGCCTTGCTCCTGTTTTCCCATAAAGAAAAAACTTACGCTGACCAATCAGACATGATATCTAGTAGATATTCTTGAACAAAAAAAAAGGAAATCTGGTACATAGGCACTCACAGCCCCGAAAGCCGTACTCAGCCTTGACTATATTGTTCAGGATCTTCTCATTTTCGCATGCATAAGTACCGTTGATGAGGTCTAACCTGCGTCAGCAAATCCTTGATACCTTGTCTATGAGCAGTTCGCGCACTGTAGCTGCACATGATACTGGCTACGCCGGCCATTACACTCCTCAAGAATGGATGAGTATAGATCTCATGTTGAGTCCGATCATCGACATTTGAGCTCGAAGTCATTCGTCTCTGCTCTTGTTCACTAAGACCAGGTCAGTATGCATTTTCACACAGCCTGATGCATCCACCAACTTGTTTACCAGGTGCTTGGCAGAGGCCTGTACGCCAGCTTGTTGCATTCCGAGTATAGTTTCATAGGCGGCTTCCCCTGCCAGGTAAGGATCTGCACCGAATCCTTCCCAGTTTCGGCCACCTCCAGCCACCCGACCTAGGTTCATCATAGGTCCAAGCGCAACATGAACGCCTTTCCCAAGGTGCTCTTGACCCATTCCGACACCACGCTCACGAATGAGGCGCCGGTTAAAAGTGGTGGCAGTGTTTATCCCTGATGGAAAACCTGTAACAAAATCGGCAAAGCGAACACCAAGTGGGGAATCCTGATTAGTCATTAATGAGCACAAATATTTGGAATTGAAGTTACTGTTCAAACCTCGAGACATAAGCCAGGCCACCCCCGACCATTAATTGGGTCAATACTGGGGATATTGCCCTTTAGATCTTAAGTTAATAACACTTTGATTTCCAACTGTATTCAAGATTTACCACACAACGGCCATTCATCCATCCCACACCCGTAGCAACACTGACCTTCTCTTCCAGTGAGAACAAAGAAACCTTTGAAGAAAAATTGACCGAATGTCGGTGATGATAATACATTATTTTGATAACGGTCATGCACCTCACCTTAGCTTTAGCTTTTTTGTATGCGATATCCCATGCTGGACCGAAGTCTGGGATCACAGATGAACCAACCTGTGACACATTCAGTCGTCTCTTTTAAAGTTTTGGTATTCTTACTGGAGGTGGCCGGCTTGGATCTGTGACATCAAAAACCCCATTCACGGCTTGCTCTGATGCCACAGGGAAAGGAGTGAAGGTGGTTGGAGTAACAAGGGGCTTGTTGATCGGTTGGGTTCTAGAGCTGCTTTTTACGGTTGTCAACGGCGCCAAAACCGCACTTGATGATGCGCTGACTACGACCGAGCTTGATACTATGGATGACGATGAGGCCGCAACTGACGTGTCAACACTCCTAGAAACCGATGAACCTGTAGAAACTGCAACTGAAGCTGCCGACGATGAAATGGCATCTCTTGAGGAGTTGCTGGTTACAGCAAGGGCAATCGGAAGGAGCGAAAACCACAGAAACTTGATCTTCATGTTCAGCAGAAGAACGAAGCCGGAGCATAGAACGCGCTGACCTGCTTCTTATATACCTTACTCGTATATACCAGGTGTCTTGTGACTGGTAATATATTTATGATAATGGCGGAGAATCAATTGCGGGGATATGCGGTCTGTTCAGACTATATGTTTCAGTGTAGCCGTTCAGATGAAGAGAGACAAGTCTAGCGTCAGTCTGATACCACCCCTTGTAATGCTCTCGTCATAACCGCGCATCTGTGTTAACCATGGCTGCAGGACTGGAAGCCTTATTATCTCGGAGCAACTGTTGACCCGTTTGCTTATTCATCCAGTGATCAGAATTTCGTTCTTCACCCCACCCCCTGCCGGGCTCAGAAGTCGACAATGCTATCGTTATCTCCATTCTTTCAATGAGCCCATGTTATTCATCTATTGGCATATGATTCAAATCACGTCTGATCCCTAAGACTCGCGATGCCTTTCATATCGATATTTGTGACGGTGCTTCGAGTTCGAAAAATCAGAGGAAATCATCTCGAAACCCCGAATGGGGAGCAGGTCTTGATACGACACGAGACCACAAGACTATAATTTGTCCCTCGCGCCGCCATGACCGCTTCCCCACGTTCTGCGAGCTCGCATGATCTTCTGACATCATTGTATACGTCGTGCAATTGCATAGCGTTTCTCACTGCCGGGCTTCTTTTCTTTGGGTTCAATCTTAGTGGCCCAGTCTCATGTCTGTGGTTAATGTCAATTAATAATCGCTGTCTAACCAACGAGCTCCATTGCCCCCGAATCATGCTTGAGCACGCTGTCAATAGCTAATGCAAATCCGTTCTGATCTAATATTCTTTTATTCAAAAGACCCCATCATCACCAGCCTGAAAAATTCCAAAGGAATGATGGTTGGTGTTCTTCTCTGCTCAAAACCTTGGCTCTCCAAGCGGTTGATTAACCCCTGATTTCTTGACCCGTTCTTCCTCACTCATGAGGGGCATGATACATTTACCAACGATGTTTCAATTCTACAACACTCGACACCTTTGGAGATATTTTCATTGCCGGATTCCGGTCCCGTCCCGCATTTTCCTGGGAGGATTCGCCTTGGTTGTAGCTATGCACGAAGGGCACTCGCTTAGCGGAAAGTGCAGGAACAGTGGCACCGTTATCGTCAAGGGTCAGTGATATGTGGCCGACCGATGGGAATTGATTCCCGCGTCTGTTCAATTCACCCGAATTTGGACAAGCGAAATCAGATGTTGGAACCAGGATGCCAACTTCTAATTTGGACTTAGCTTCGATAATGGTGTAGTTTTGCAGTGGATAGATTGCATGGATGACTAGCCTTGATGTTATCGACTCATAAGCTCTCGGGACCGGAGAGATTGAAGAGAGCAATGATCTAAAGATAGAATGGACAGTTCATTCTTACGACGGTTCACAACTGGGTTCGGAGTCAGGGAGCCTTGTTTGTTTACTCCACCTCTTCGTCCTTCAACCTTGATGCATCACCAGTATATTGTGTTCGAAACAAGACCCTGACAACTCCTATATCACCGAGATTTGTAGTGCAATTAATAAGATTGTCACGCGCCCGCGTGGAACATTCTTGGCTCCAGATGAATCGATGATTCATCATGCCCAGGCACATTCGGTCTATCGACCTCGCCAGTGTTTTGCTTGGAAATAATTTGGTGAATGCATAAACTGCACTTGAACTCTCTAAACGTCGGTACAATCCACAGTTAGTCTGTGTCCATTTTCCAGAAACCAAGTGATGAATTATCTGTGGACATTTTCTTGACCAGGGAATGCAGAGGATTTTCTGTATGCGTGATGTCCTTCCGGGTCGGCATTCCGCGGCAACCTTTTTCTGGTTGTGTCCGTGACACAACATGTCGTTTACGATGAACCGATAGGAAACATCAAAATCAAACAACCGACATCAGGGGTTATAATACCTTCAAGTGGCTCAATTTCCCTGCTCTCTCCCCCACTCTCCCTCCCACTCTTCCCACCTCTCAGAACTCACCCAAGACATCTTCTTTTTCTCTCCATAGATTTCTATGGATCTTTCAAGTCGCAACGCCGAATCAGACTGTTCCGAACGATCCAGACTTTATAGGCTTGGCCATCGGATGCTTAACCAACCACCCCGCTTTGGAGGGCTACCGAGTCAACAGCGACACTGCGTCCCCGAAGTCGAGGTCCAGACTATGCGAACTGACCGGCATCTCGTCAGTCACTACCCCTCCCACTGCTTCAATCTTTCAGACTGACGTTCGCTCAGAGTAACACCCCGGCGCTGGTCTACATATTGTCTTCATTAAATAACATGTCGAGGACGTCAAACTATACTGGTCTTGCCCCATTCTCGATGGTAAGTTGATTTTGTCGCATTCGCTACCATTTCTCATTTTATTTTCTAGCCCGAGGCCAGCCATCCTCATCTTGGTCGGACAATGGGACCTTCTTACCTTCCAACAGCTAGAGAATATGCATCCATGACCCAAAATCATGTCAACTGGGTGTCCGTTAGCCAAAACCATGTATCCATTCCAAATGCCCCTGTCCATAACCATGCATATCCTTCGCACCCAGTTTGGGACCCAATCCCAACCGCTCCGCTTCATCTGTACCCACGTCAGCCTAACAGCCTTCCCCAAAATGGATCATCATTTTTACCTTCAATGTCTCGAACGTCTTACAAGCAAGTTGAAACAATCGAGGCCGCTACACCTTATTCCACCACTACAAAACATGTTGCTGCTGCTCTGCCTCTCAGATGGAGTTCATCTTCGGTTCATCACCCAGACGACAAACCTTCCACTATCTCTAACGACACTCCACCAAAAATTAAAGAGGTCAGAAATTACATTACTCTCATGAGAAAGCGATTTGGTTGCTACATCACTGAGGCCCTTGTCACGAGGCTTATCAGTCCTGAACTCCTGGCGGAACCCCTTCTGTCCTTCGATAACAAGCAATTGGAGATGTACAAAAAGCGTGTGCGATCCTGGTTGGCGGAGACGACAGGAACAACGATATTTGAAAGAATTCGAGTCGCTCTTGAGCCTGGAACTTACCTCAACGGCGAACGATATACTGTACCCTACTTCTGGTTTGTGCTCCTTGTCAGGGAGCTTCTGATAAATCATAGGCACGCGATGGGCTCGGGAACATTTATCGCACTTGGTGCTCGCTTAATGGATCCCTGCAATACATCCTTTCAGTTCTTTCCACTGGAGTCAGCTATCCGTCAGCTGTTGAGGGACATTGACTTAAAACCTCTGTTCTACCAACGGAATAGGGCTTTTCAAAGGTATGTAGTTGGACACTGCAGGAGCAATCACTTGTGTATTGCTACATCAAGTAAGAGCTCTATCGATGATACCTTTTGATAAGGCTCATAGTCCAAATAACTAGATCGTCCAATTTTTTTGCCCAGATTTGACAAGATTGACTACCAGAATGAATTGAGGACCCAGTTCGTTGGGCTGGTAAATCAATGTAACATAATCTCTGGTTTTGTGGCTTTTGTTTTAACGACTTTCATGGGCTTGTAGAAATATTTTACACTGTTGATATAATAACTGCCTGTAATATTTCGTACCATCTTTCCTGTTATCAGTTATTCTTTCTGTTTGTGTTATAGATGTTATATTTTCTCCTTCACGTCGACCCACTTCACATATGTGATTTCAGCGAATTGTGAGGTATGCATGTGTACGTTACAAAAAATTTGCAGCAAATTTGCAGCCTGGTTTTGTTTCCATAAGTTTGCTAATAGATCCTCAATGAAGTCTAGATAGAACAAATTGAGGATGCTGATTATATGGCATACCAGCGAGAGTTTATATTACAGTTGGTCCAGTTTTTCTATGTATGATCAACCCGGCTAGTCGCAAGTTCTTGTATCTTAGATGCCAACTCTGGTATATTGATTATGCATCCAGCATGATAAAATCACTTGGATTATCGTAATTGTCTCAGTGAAAAAAGTCGTTCGGTTGCTGAAAGGCTGTGCATCTAATTTAGGACTAGTCTAATCAGTGTAATGTAGTCACAAACGTCATGACCTGATCTTGTCACGGCGTTACCTGCATCGTGAAATGAATACAGATCTTTCAGATTTCTTATTCCTGATAAGGTTTAGGGAATGGACATTCAGAAGGGTCATCAGATGGACATGTGTAATAGCACTGAACCTCGGCCAACTCCTGACTCTGACAAGACTCTAGTTCAACCCACCCAACCTTTGACAGCCAATTGTCCATCGCTGCATAGAAATGTTATCAGGCCCATGCCCCCGAGTTTTCCAAAAAGTGACTGAAGAGTGGCCGGAACCAGATAAGTGGCCACCACTACCAGAATACAGGCCATCTCGAATCCCCAGGTCATTCAACTTCCTGTGGAATCCGATTTGCCTACGGTGCCGGTTGCAAAATCAAAGTGTCCCCATTTCTGTAGCTGACGCTCTATGTGACCTCGTCTTTCAACAACATCTAAGAAGATAATCCATCCTCAAATGAACTTCTTTGCACCTCCCCTGTCAGCCGCCCTTGGGGATTCAATGAAGACCAGTCCTCATTTATTCATAATATAAAGAGTCTTCGCCTGCTATATCAGCTATCCCCACGATACTCTGCATATATTCTTTGCCCTTTGCAATTGAATATGAAGACCATCAACGCTTCTACCTTCTTGGTGATTTCTTTGACTGTCATGGCCAACGTGCATGCTGTTCCTACTGGGACAACCCCTGATGTGTCAACCACCGGCATAAATACTGACAACACTGGTCGGGGCAATTCATTCACTACCACCAACACGAATAAGGTTGGTGACGCTGCTTCAGAGTAAGTTCTAGCATCACTTCCGTAGATGAAAGTTAATATATCCAGTTCAATTAGTGATGATGAGCCTCCGGCTTTCACGAAAACGCAAGACTCCCACGACAACGGTACGACGGGAGATTCTCATTCGGACACAGACTCTAACCCTGGTTTTGATTCTGTTTTCGACTCTGATTCCAACTCTTCTTCCAAATCTCATGATGACCCCGACACTCCCCTCGATAATGAACCTGAATCCTCTGCCTCCCCCGATACTAAATCCGACGCTGGCCACAATCCTGGTTCTTCTCATGAATTGGATACAGGCTCAAATGCAAAAGCGAAGACAACAGCATCTGGCGATGATGTACCCGATTCCATTACTTCTAACAGTCCTTCAACGGATCCCACCGGCGATTCGACTACTGTGCTCCTCGAAGACACTTTCACTGCTTCAGATGACACGCTTGCTATCACTAATTTTGCCTCCGTCTCCGATGATCCGATGACCTGGTCTGTCTCACCTGCCACAATGGTGGCCCTTCCCAAGCCTCGTCCGCCCCCAAGTCCCCCAGCCACAATGATGCCACTTACTAGCACCGTCCCACATCCCTCTGTCATACTACCACTCTCAACGCCAATAAGCAGCGGTGCTTTCAGAATGAAAGTCATCTCATGCGAGGGGGCGATCATTGCGTTGTTCGTTAGTGCCATCGCAGTCTTCTTGTGATGAATGTCCCCGTAGACTTTAAGAATATCTTGAACTCCATCATCCTCTCGGTGACACACCATAGATGCGTACATAATTGATCTTTCCTGACGGTATTTATTTTGAGTACGAAATGAGCAATGCAGAACCATAGAGTAATCAGAGAGTATGGTTATTATACAAAGGATTTAGACCAATGCAATCGAAAACCAATCAGGCTGAACAGATCCTCATTCTTATCTTGATTTTGTTGCCATTTCCGAAAGTCACCTCCGTGTCAGTCAATAGAACTTGATAAAAAGGTAGAAATGCCCATGTATTTGACGTCTTTAATGCTTATCTTATCAAGCTAAATACCTTCTCCCAAAGCAGCATCCGAGAGGCCTGGAGGGAAATAGACAAGAGATGACTCAATCAAAAGAGAGAATATTCTCGCCTTGTTTGACTTCTTGCAGTCGGAGCATACTATCATGAGTGAAAACTTATCAAGGTCCTCAACAGCATGATCACATATCACTCTTCATTGGTGTTCTTCCACAACTAACCACTTCATGAATATTTCTTTCTCCTGTCCAATACGATGACATTTATATTTATGGCATCGGTCTCGACAATTTTTTGGCAACCGGAAAATGACAAAGATCCATCGTAGAGGGATAAGATTAAAACCGAGTGTCGCACCTCTCCAACATACTGTATCTAGCTGACTCTTGCTACAGTATGGATCCTACAAGCCCGATTGACAGGAAAAGCAAGATCAAGACCATTTTGAGATGTGCCTATCGTCTTAGTTTTGTCAATCTATATGATTTTCTAGAATGGATTCTTTACTTATAAAGACATCTTTCTCCGAGTACTGACAGTACGTTGATTCAACACAGTAAATAGAAGAGATTTGGCGTGTTTGATGACACGGTTCGCATTAACTAGATTCAGACTATAGGGTTAACTACTAGGTGCTGTGAGCGTATCACACTTGGTACTATGCTCTGACGACAAAATAGTACGCACGACCAACCATCTCTCATCTGATAAGTTGATTGAACAAAGATAAGACGATATCACTTGACGATTTGTCCGCCTTGCCATCAGATCCAACACTTTGTGTTCCACTGTGGGCCTAGGCTGTATGCTATCCATTGCTTTTACCAGGGCATATGTCACTAATAGTGAGTTTTCCGAAGCCCGGAGCCCCGCTGACAGTTGAGAGAAGCATTGTCAGCATATCTTGGAAAGCAAAGACATTTCTTAGATCACTTGCTCAATCAATGTTGAAAGGGACTTGGTAGCAGTAACGTAGAATCAATCATAAATAAATGTCATGATAAGCTAGAGCAAAAGACGGGGCCTGCGCTCAAGTTGCAGAAGAGAAAGATAGCGAACAAATTTGTTGACTGGACGATGGTGCATCATGATAATGTTTGATAACAGTCGCGCAGGTGAGTACCAACATGGAAGATATGAATTGCTGAACTATAAATTGTCTCTAAAATCCAATTAAAAATATAGATCACGATTAGCAACCGCCATCGAGGCGATTCTTTGGCCACTCGCTCGGATAGTTTGGAGCGTTCCATAGTGTCAGATTGAAATTGGTATATGCTTCCTCATACCTGGCAGTGGTAGGCAAGATTGCAAATCCGATAAGTGACAAAACAGATGTGCAGACAGGGACGTACGTCTCGATGTATTTCATGGTTGGGTAGTCTACCGGGTCACAACCAATATTTATCGCATCCTGCGGCTGATAGACACGAATATAATCTATACTCATTGTCGCTGGCAGTTGCAGATTATCGAAATCAATCCAGCCGAAATTCTGTGAAAAACCCAGATTGGCAATAATGTACTATAATCGGATTGTTAGCCAATATTCTCAAGTACTCCCATGAAATGCACCATTGGCTCCTCAGGTACAGGTCTGCCATGTATCTCAGTTTCTGCATCTGGTCCCATGCCTGCTCCCATCAAGGTCCATGCCTTTGTCCCATCATTGATCCAGGTGACATAGGATTTATCGAAGCTATCACACGTCTTTGCTTTAGTTTGGAAGTAAGAATGAAAACCTGGAACACTTACCCTGGCTCGTATTCGAAGCCGTAGATGGAGAAACACCCCTTGTTGAGCTCATAGCAATCTTGATTCGTGATTGTTAAACCGCTGGTAGTTTGCTGATAAACGCCTAACAGGACATAAATCATGTGGTCGTCGCCTATGAACATAAACGTGTTGTAACGCACCACCATGATACGAATTGAGCACAGTATTCTGAGCATCGTAGATGATCAAGTTGTCCGAGTTGTTGAGCCATTTATAACCAGCCTGTGTCAGAGGTAGTATTAACCTTGAATGATCACTGCACAGAGGGAAAACCCTCACGTTATATGGTGCCCACTGAGCTGACTGAGAGACCTTTCCGATCCCACTGTCGATCGTAGCCTCAAATACATCGATCTCTGGAGCAGCGCGACCCACATAACTTCCATCGGATCGAACAGGTCCCGGATGAGACTGTCCAGGACAAGTACAAGCGGCTGAAAACCGATTGATTCAATAACCCAATTCTTGCATACAGGTAACACATGAGCTGCGAACTTACAGAGACGCTGGCCAGGCAGAAAGGACTATTTTAGACATCACCGAGCTGTTAGACAATTGAAAAGTCATCAGTGACTTACCAATACGCCACCCCATTCAGGATCACCTCCAACCAAAGCCGCTGCCGGGTTCTGAGCCCCGGGATACGTTTGATTTGGAAGTGTCCCGACATCACAAGCATCATACGAATATGGCCACTGGTAAATAAGAGGTGAGAGATTCTGAATTCAGATGTTATGTATAAATGAAGCCTACCATGCCCTCCAGAGTCGCCCCGAATCCCGCACGTCCTTTTCACAATAAGCTTCCTAAAAAAAACTCTGAAAGAAAGAAGAAAACAAACCTAAATTTCCCATTGCCCAGCTGGATGCAGAAGTTTAAAAGCCATCAGCACTCCTCAAATTTCCTGCAGTGGTAGGTTCAGAACACTCACACGGCTGGCCATAAGCCACTGATGACGAGATTTCAAAAATTGGAATAGGTCAGCTTATGTAGCTATCTTTACAAGGCATGGCGAAAAAGGGCACAATCTATGTTGGAAAGAGGTGTCTGAACGATAGATACATACCTAACCTTAGTGCCTCCAGGGAGCGTCACTGAAGCTAAGCCCATTGCATGATGTCAGATTGTTGTATTACAGAGTACGACATAAGCAACGCACTTTCTAGTAGACCACCGGTGAAGCAAAATTTATTCCTGAAATCATCGTCAGAGGACATGTTATGATCATTAATGGAATAAACACATACCAAGACTGTATCTGTTGTTGTAGAGAACGTAAGCCCTAGACCAGTTGCTTTTGTGAACACCTTACCATGCCAGATCGATATTTCAAATCATGATTATCGACTGGATTGGCCGGAGACAGCTTCAGTCTGAGCGCTCCACCCTCAGTTGTCACTGAGATTTCATTGAATGACACTCGAGGGAAGGGTCACAATGCGAAAACGAACCCTGTTGTGGGTCATACCACTCAAGATCATTCTAGATATAAATCAGCAAAGTCCAGTCTGAACATTGATAATGTCAAACAGCAACCCACGGTTCCCCAATAATGTAGATCCATGGCTTCCCAGAATGGGTCATCTCCAGGATAGAACGTCCGTCCGTCCTGATTAAATTCATCCGAAAAGACTAATTGCAGTACTTGATCAGGATGCGTATATGATTTCTTCGTATACGCTTCCTGTGGTGTGTCCTTGTCAATGAGCCCCAAGTTTCCGGGCATATTGGGTACTTGTCCAGTCGCATTAATGCCACCAAGGTTGAAGCCACCTTGATTCGTGGGTTTCTTCTTAGTAAAATGCTGTAGAACAGGAAGGCCTGAAAGAGAAAATTAAAACATTATGGGCATTGATATTCTCAATACGAACCAGCACTGTTTTCAATGGTGGGTCAATGACTTGACCAAGAGTAAGATGGTCAAGACTCACAAAAGCATCAACATCCCTGCTACGAGGATGAAGAGGCAACCAAGATTGGCAATACCCCGGCTGGTACATATTGTCCCCCCTCTGTCCGATTTTCTGTCTCGTCGTGGATCGGGGTTGTGCAGAAGATCGTCTAATTCCGGTGAGTTCATTAAGAACGGCATACCCCAAGAACGAGGTGATGGTGCCAGCGAATACTATAAGGATAGAATAAGGATGGGAACACAGAACAAAAGATAAAGGCGTGAATCACCTTGTCTGCGATTGATCTCTATGAGTATGTCCACGAGCACATCAGCGGCAACAAAAAAATGCGAGAAATGAAGTACAGTGTCAATATTTAGATCTCTGATATGCTTTCTGTTGCTGGCTTCTGAATTCCCAATTCGAGATGTGCCGAGAAGTGCTTCGAATGAGGTAGCAGCAACCTGACTTGGTAATACATTGTTGTTCAAGCTGACCATACTATCAAAAAGTTGAGAAGGTTGAAAATGGTAGGGGCAGTCTTTACCTTAGGCAAGCAACAAGGTGTTCCGGGGAATTGAGTGAAATGAGCGTGAATATTGAAAGGACAAAAAACACGAAGAAGTAGTGAACAAAAGTACTAGTTGTCAATCACTTCACAGTCAGAGTCAAAAACTGAGGGTTTGATGAGATGACGAGACGATGTTGCTCACTCGAACCGGGTGGCACTATTTTTGCGCCGACACGTAAAACCACTAGCGGTTGAAATGATTCGGCGCCTAATGGAGAAGCAAAGGCATTTTGGATGTGCATGATTGATCTTTCAAAGAGAGCGAGAACCTCTCCTGAGTGGGCTTAGCACCCGGTTTTCAACTTGAGCTGAGATAATAGGCATCATACTTTTCATGCAGAGTGCAAGGATCTTCGCAAGGATCTTCGTGGCGGCACCCCAAGACCACTTTCTGTCACTGTCTGCAAATTCCTGATAGCAGCTGAACATTTAACATTAGCGGCAGCCTTTCAAAACACTCGTCAACAAGCTTCGAATAATCATGTTATTTCTCGTTGCCAAGAAGGAACTCGCAAGACTGGATCCTGCACCTTGACAAAAGTAGAGCGAGCGTGAACGAAATAAATTGAGATGCCTCCTTACGTTTTGAGTTATTTTGATCCACTTATATCTATGTGGTCATGGGTTGTGATCCAAGCAAATGTGATGTAGTGTCGTAGCGATCTCGTTATTGGTGGAGGCGCCGTGAGAAAGTTCGGCGCTTCGATGGAAAATTACTCATGGTCTTTTCATACTCTGAGTTAGCTACAATGGACCGAGACATCAAGTGTACATGTCACAACAAACGCTTACAGGCAGTCGTTCGGCCAATCTTGAACTCACCATTATACACGAGCCGATTCGATCCTAGCATATTTTTACGATAACATGAGATGAACAAGATGATAATAATCGACTGACCTTTGCGAATGGACTGAGGCATCCTCCATTTTCTGAGTCACTCGGACTTGATTGGCTTTTAACAAATCCCCATGTTGTTTGGTGCAATGTGTCTATACACAAACAATTCATCGGCCAGGGTTTGATGTCAATTGATTAGTCAACATCTGCCTTGTAACGTCAGCACTTTGACTGGCAACTGCTCATTCCACTTGTCTCCCATTTTGTTTGAGTTTCCAGCTGAATATATATCTAGCCAGTCTGTCCAAATACATGACTTTTGGATATATTTTTCTGTCTCCACTTATCATAATGTAGTGTCAAAATTTGTGGCTGTTGATAGCTCAATGAAGCATTTTTACACTTCTTTATGGATTATGTACCCTTCAGTATACCCTCCCATTGCTTGCTCATATTAATCTATTTGAGTCCCAGATGTCGGCAATGTAGGAGACATTTAGGGAGCGACAGCCGCCTGGTCTCTTTTCAACAAAGGTGGCAGTCGGTACAAGTGCAAGCTTGAGGCATTGCATGGGGTAATTGCATGGTATCAACGCCCAGAGTGTCATCAGCTGACAGGTACGCTGACGGCTGATCATTGACATCAAACCTCAGCTACCGTGACATTATTCGTTATTAATTCAGTCACTTCCGGACGGCCGGAGACGATTTCACTCTTCTTGGAAGATGCATCGGTATGGCGAGCTTTCGGCATGTAACGTGTGTTGATGATTGAGACTCTAAGTCAAGCTGTATAAGACACAAAGGAAAATGTGGTGAAACTGGCTCCAACAACCAAACGCTCATTGAAGTACGGGGTTGGATATATGGAGTATTCACGGGGAATTTCGGCATTTACGGATTTGGCCTCGCTTTCTATCAGTTCGTCCTTATCTCTTACCATTTCGCAGCTTGCAAACTCCATCCTTTACTACAACTAGCTGTGCATTTTTGAGTCGTGGTTTGGACCATGGTACGTTGTACCTTCTCTTGTTCGCACTCGACCCTTGTGAATCAGCTCTCTCCAACCTCTGACCTTGCAACATTTCTTGTCTTTATCGCACGACTATCCAAATGCTCTATCTTACTATGATATCTGCAGCCAACTCAAGTTAGTCGACCGCCCTCCGTTGACCCGCTACGATCGCCTGGAACGAGCGCGGATAGGTACCCACCTCCGGGTCATCATGACCCTCTACATCATCCACCTTGTGACCCAAGAAACAAACATAACCTCCAGCACCGCGAGGCTCTGAGGCTTGTCCTGGGAAGTATATTAACGCCCGTGAGTATTTACTCAAACGAATGGCAGGATTGGGAATCTGCTTATCGTCGAATAGAAACGCCTTTCCATGCCTGGTTCACGATCCTCTTCGGGCACTACTACTCCCGCATATTCATTTTCCGGCTCCTCTGGAACATACACTCCAGCAACACCACCAGCCATGGTCCATACTCCCTCGTTGGACGCTAGCAATTCTCAGGAGCATCCCTGGACAAGGCATCCGCATCATCATCCCTCGCACCCTCCGTCTAAGCTAGCTCGTGTGGTAGGTCTTGGTCTTCATTCAGAGATAGAAACTAGGCTCGCTTAACCAATTATACAACAGGAATCACATGCTGATGCACCAAACACAGACGGACCATTTTCAGTGGCAATATCACCTACTCAATATCATTCACCTCCTCCTGTTCATCCTCAATTGTTCCGTAATTTATCCCGTAGCCCTCCTTCTTCCCGCACAAGTCCTCGGCTGCACCCTACTACACCTCCACTAGCACATTCACTACCAACGACAATGCCAGCGGACACTGCGGATTTTCGACCTACTATGTCTGTACCCACGTCACCGGTGACCACAAACAGAGATGGAAGCAATATTAAGGCGGAATATATGTTGCCTCCGAGTATACTTCCCTCCGGAGATGTTCCTGTATTGTCTGCTTCCTCGACCACTAACGGACCAGGAAGCCCAGATCAGGTCCCATGTCATCAGTGCCCAGATGGAAGATCCGGAACGCCTAGAGCCAAGTTCATTCAGACTCTTCAGGGTAAAAGCGCTTGGGATGCCTTGATCCATGGATCTTTTTCATGATGTTGATGCCCATGCACGCTAGACGAATCCTATGCTTGTCATTTGAACAAGGTACGTTCTAAGCGAACGAGCGGCTCTGCCTTCCCTATCCTCGTTTCCTGTTGCGACCGTCCCACATTTGTCATGGAATAACGGTATTGTCTTCCCGCTACTTCTGCCACTGTATGAGTATACGATTCTTGTATTACTATTCCTCTAGCTTGCTGCATACATTTTGTTCATCCAACAATCTGAACAGTGGACAGTGACACAACAAACCAATATCGTCAAAACAAAGAAGTTAATTGAAAAAAGAGCGTTAAACCAATGCTCATTGTCGTCAGATGACAATGTGCTAAATCAGGAATATCAATTAGATCATTGATCATGGTATTCCTGTTTCTTTACTGCCACCATCTGGAAGAACGAATAATCCATACTTAATTATCATCGCGAGGATGGAAGAATATAGTACATATAAGACACCGTTATCTAGGTCAGTATAACCTCCTGGTTGTGTTCTGCTTTGAGAATACGAACTGACAATCGTCTCAGCCGCTATGCGAGCAAAGAAATGGCGAATCTCTTTTCCCCTGCTGTTAGTCTGATAAACTAGGGCACACGAAAGACACCTCACTCAATAAGTTCCCTCAATTTTCTCGAAAATATAGATGCGCTTCCGTACCTGGAGGCAGTTGTGGCTGAATCTTGCCATCGCTCAAAAAGAACTGGGGCTTCCGATCCCGGAAGAAGCACTTGTTCAAATGAGGGATAATCTGGTAAGTCCTGGTGAATCAGGAATGTTCATGTCCTCCCATTCATGATGGCCGAAGGATCTGACACCTGAACAATTTGATATTGCTGCTGCCGAGGAGAAAAAGCGTAGACACGATGTTATGGCTCACGTTCATACATTTGGAAAGGTTGCGCCCGCTGCCGCGGGTATCATTCAGTATGTCCTCTTGTCGGGTCTTCAATTCCCATCTTACTCGCAGTAAACAGTCTTGGGGCTACATCTTGCTACGTCACTGAGTCAGTCTTATGAACGTCTTTTCGGATTACGATCTCACATGGTCCTCAATAGCAATGCCGACCTTATTTTCCTCCGCACCGGCCTCACTTATCTTATACGCTCTCTGAGTGTTCTCATTTCGCGTCTCTCAGTCTTTGCAGCGGAACATCGCGCTCTTCCAACTCTTGGTTTCACACACTTCCAACCTGCACAGTTGACCACTGTTGGAAAACGCGCGACTCTTTGGATTCAGGAACTGTTGTGGGACTTGAGGAACATGAGGAGAGTTAGGGACGATCTTGGCTTCAGAGGTGTGAAGGGTACGACTGGTACCCAGGCTAGCTTTTTGACTTTGTTTGATGGTGACCACCAGAAGGTGAATACCCTCAGAAGAAAGGATAGAATAACTGACCCAGGTCTTGTTCTAGGTCAAACAATTGGACAAGCTTGTTACTCACCTTTCTGGTTTCGATTATGCCTATCCTGTCACTTCACAGACCTACTCGCGTAAAATCGACATTGATGTTCTTGCTCCCTTGGCTTCGCTTGGTGCCACAGCACACAAGATTGCTACAGACTTGAGGCTCCTTGCCAATCTGAAGGTTGTGTCTTCTGCCTTCTTGTTTAAAAGTCTTCGTTAATGTGCTACGCAGGAAGTAGAAGAACCCTTTGAGTCCACCCAAATAGGAAGCTCGGCCATGGCGTATAAACGCAACCCCATGCGCTCTGAGCGTGTCTGTAGTCTCTCTCGCCATCTCATGGTTATGCACCAAAATGCTCTGATGACCTGCAGCGTACAGTGGTTTGAGCGTACTCTTGACGACAGGCAGGCTTTTCATCTATTGCTCAGTCAACATGTGAAGTGAATAAGTACGTATGTTATCTACACAGCGCCAACCGCAGAATCACCCTTCCTGAAGCATTCTTAACTGCCGATATCGTTTTGTCTACCCTTCAGAACGTGTCTGAAGGACTTGTTGTTTATCCCCAGGTCATTGCTCGCCACGTCTCTCAGGAGCTGCCTTTCATGGCTACTGAGAATGTGATCATGGCAATGGTCAAAAAAGGTGGCGATAGACAAGAAGCTCATGAAAAAATAAGGGTATGTCTTCAATTGGCTTGAGTGGCTCAATTTTGCTGATCAACAACAACGAAAAAGATTCTTTCGCAAGAAGCTGGGTATCAAGTCAAGCAGCTCGGACTCGAGAACGATCTCATTGAACGGATTAAGAAAGAAAGTTACTTTGACCCGATTAAAGGTCAACTTGATCGACTTTTGGATCCTCAAAGTTTTATTGGCCGAGCGCCACAACAAGTGGATGCGTTTTTGGAAGACTGGGTTAGACCTGCGTTAGCTGATGAGGAGTCTAGGCAGGCGATTAGAAAGAGTCAGAGGGCTGAATTGTCGGTTTGAAATTTGATAAAAGTAGTTGGTATGATCGAACCTCGAAATGTGTTAGTTAGTTCCTTGACTTGAGTAGATGTAAAGTGAACGAGGATAGGGTTTTTGTTGTCCCTGTGTGTGTGAGAAGTTGGGATGGACAATGTTTTGAAGGGATCGGAAGCTGCTATGAATATTTGGAAGCTAAATCTGAATGAAGTGTAAGAAACTTGCATGATTTATTCCCCGCGCCTTGTTTATTGAGTCGAGGACGACACTGTCCATACGAATGGCGAGCTGGTTAGATGGTTGATTTTTCCCCCTCTTGAGTCAAGGTTCTTTGAAAGTCCGAACATTGCATTGTGTATGTATGTAAGGCACAGTCATTGTCTTCCCCTCAGTATCCATCTCAGGGTTTTCAGATTCAGGAGCTTGATCGGGGTTCATCCGGTTGAGAGTGACGGAAGATGAGTCCAAGATAGTACCACAAAAATGCTGAAGCATTCCGAGTCTGTCCACGTACACTCGCAGTCTTCCACGGGCTCGGAAAGAAGATGGGAAAGGTGGTTTACTATTGAGTCTATTAAACGGGCATATGTACAATGTAGACCTATTCCAGATGTAATGCGAAGAGGCTTAGGTAGATTGGTTGTGGCCCCCATGAGTGTGAAAATGTCTTCGGGTATCTCCCATACTGAGCTGCTGGCACAGAGGAGTTCGAGGCGTCTGGGACAAGACAAGGGGATGTGCTGACGAGTGAGATCTACCAATTCTTTGTCAGCTGAGCGTTGAAATAGCCTTATGTTCTGGATTGAGCTGGTAAGGATGTGGAAGTATTGCGGATCCATACCATAGGGAGTGAGCTTGATATGAAAAGGACATGTTTTTAATCGTTTAAGCCAGATGTCACGAGGGGACAGCAAAGAGTTTGCCAAAAATAGGGAATTGCATTTCCGGACGTAATTGTTCCTTTCACCTCTCACTTATTATCTCTCTGTTGCCACTAGCATGGTTTTCAAGAAGGAGAAGACTTCACACTCACTGTAAATGCATTTTCATGACCCCTGTCAATGGTCCCTTCTCATAATCGGCTTTTGCATTTCTCAACGCCAGGATCGCGGGTGCTACAGCCGGAGCAGTTGAAGCGTAAGTAAAATCGCATTTCGTATTCGTTCCCAGTTGATTACGTTCAGCTTCATACAGGTTCATAACCTATCCCACTGAGTTTGTCAAAACTCGCTCCCAATTCTCGGGAAAAGTCTGTCCTTGACCCCTCTCACGAGAACAGCTTATGAAACTGCAAGACAGAAAGAGGGACCTATTGCTATCGTCAAAGATACGATCAAGAAACATGGGTTTAGAGGCCTATACTCGGGATGCTCTGCTTTAATGATTGGCAACGCTGCGAAGGCCGGAGTGCGGTTTATGAGTTATGATCATTTTAAGCACAAGTTGGCGGATGCAGAGGTATGAAGGTATTTTATACCAATCAAACGATGGTTGAGATGTTGCACAGGGAAGAATAAGTGCTCCAAGAAGTCTTCTTGGTACCCTCTCTTCCTCATATCGATTTATGTGGACGCTGAACGATTCTATGATCAGCGGGTCTGGGCGCAGGCATGATGGAGGCTGTTTTTGCTGTTACTCCATCGGAAACTATTAAGTATGATCTCAAAGGACCCATCCTGCGAGTCCGCTGATCGTTTCGGCGTTTTCAGGACGAAGCTCATTGACGATGCCAAAAATCCAAATCCTCAGTACCGTGGACTGGTACATGGAACAATGTCTATTGTCAAACAGGAGGGCATCTTTGGTATTTACCGTGGCCTATTTCCCGTTGTAAATGGCTGATTTATGCACGAACCTAAAAGAGGATATTCACACTTGCATAGATGATGCGTCAAGGAGCTAATTCTGCTGTCCGGTTTACAACCTATTCCACTCTCAAGCAGTTGGTACAAGGATCTGCTGTACCTGGTCAACGTTTACCCAGTGCGGTTACCTTTGGTATTGGTGCTATCGCTGGCCTGGTAACCGTTTATACAACGATGCCTCTGGAGTAAGTTTCAAATCAATTTAGATGAGAGGACCTTATCTTACACTACTGTGAACAAGTGTTATCAAAACACGTATGCAATCACTGGAAGCACGCGCACAATATAGGAATTCTTTCCACTGTGCATATCGGATATTTTCGGAGGAAGGTGTTTTGCGGTTCTGGACTGGGACGACGCCACGTTTGGCACGATTAGTAGTACGTGGCGAGCAAATAGGTTTTCAAAGCTTTGATTAACTATTGGTGCAGATGAGTGGTGGTATTGTTTTCACGGTGTATGAACACATTATCAGGCTTCTTGGTGGTCGCGAAGAGTAGATTCCATAATCTGGAGCGCGATAGCAGACGTTGTACGAATCAGTGTGGTTATCACGCATCGTATCTCTTAGCAATGTTTTTCTTTCAAAGGCTCACACCGTCAACTATGTGGCTTAGTGTGTTCAGAGAAATACGACTTCTACCTCACCCGATCATCCTCACACACACCTTATTCCTTATCGTTTGCTCTTGCACTCGAAATCATTTGCAGACGTCGACGTGCAATTTCTTAGTCGACTTGAGCCTTCGTCAAGACAGAGTGCACGTTTTATGGATTGGGCTTCGTCAAAATACCACCTTACTATTAATCTAGCGAGTGTTGTACACAACACAATCTGTATAAAAA
>Ga0153934_1000116_pt1 | contig 21058 bp, 16 predicted proteins | sample TSNJ018MetaG_FD_104708 | JGI IMG/M metagenome (GOLD analysis project Ga0153934, IMG submission 104708) | Attine ant fungus gardens microbial communities from New Jersey, USA - TSNJ018 MetaG | ecosystem: Host-associated > Fungi > Mycelium > Unclassified | place: USA: New Jersey, Wharton State...
GGCTGCAAACTGGTGCAGATAAGGTTGTCGATGTCGACGAATCGACTGTGGTAGCTTTTTTATGTCTCTTGGAACTGGTTATCATGGTGGCGGGAGAACATGGATGATCACTTTGCGTCGGAGTATTGCAGCTATTTTCATCGTTCAGAGATTCTACCGGTATTCCTCTGAAGTCATCAAACTGGGTATCCAATGCATGCGGGAGGTCCCCAGAGCTCTGACTGATTTCCCCGCATAGGATAGGAGAGACTTTCAGAATAAGATGTGGTTTTCTATTGCTTTCTTTGTCATTCTCCAGAGCGTCTTCTTCTGGTTGTTCCTGATGGATGTGGACATTATGATTTCCATTTACAAATGCGGCAGTAGCCATCCGTGTCTTTTCTTCAACACGGGAAGCAAAAGACGAACGCCTGTGCACTTCCAATGCCCGTGTCACCTCGACGTCGTAGACATTCATACCTGGATAGTTTTCCAGTTTAATTTCCTTCATGGAAGGAGACCCAGAGACCAGATCGTCGATGGAGTGTTCCCATCTGTCGTCACAAGAAGCCCCATCTGTTTCAATTTTGTCTTGAAGATAGTAAAGATCTGAGAAGTGGCCATACGTAGAATTCATCCTGGCTGTAGCAATAGCGTGCTGAACGACGTCATCAGTATCATCTACTAAAGAGAGATTTCCAAGTTCCAAGGTACCCATTTCACCGCTACAGTCTGAAAATAGCTCTTGAGTGTCCCGTCCACGAGGAGTATCATGTGAGTCATGTAGGAAGGTGTTGTCATCATCCATTTTTGTCTTTTGTTCAGTTGAAATCTGATTCGGAATTTCCTCACCCTTCCTGGGACAGCTGAGAGAATAGGGTTCACTGAGAGCAATGTTTTTAGAGTTGTATCTTGGAGATGGAGGTCGGGAAGCCACAGATTGCACATTGGTCGGTTGGGAAGGAGGAGGATCTATCGAATGGAAACCAACAATTCTGATGGGCAGCGTAACCTGTATGTCGGAAGAGAAGCGGGTACCTGAGTCTATTGCAACTCGAAGAGAATATTCCACCTCGAAAATTCTGCCATCAGTGACTGTCAAAGCATCCACCTATTGACCCATTAGTCGAGAAAATTCTTTCGGAATAGAGCACTTACTGGAATCAGCAACGAGTGCTCGAACTCTGAGTTTCTCCGTGGTGAGACTCCCAACCACCACCCTTTGGCACTTGCATGACCTCTGGACCTGGATTGACCAGCTTCTAGCACACACTCGGCAACTTGCTTGGCGGCCACCTCGGGTTGACGCGTGCCGAGATTCAAGTCAGAATTGGTGCTGGAAGCTTTAGGGAATATAATAATGGAACGATGAAGGCTGATTGTGAATCGTTTGAGTAGTCTGGTTGTATTGTTGTGGACAACGACTTTGACTTGACAAGATTGACCTGCAATCCAATGGAGTCGACGAAGTGAAGCCATTAGTTTGATCCTTCCAGCGCCAGGCTCCTTGGGGATATTTGTTGACCCAGTTGCTTGCAGAGGACGAAGGGCTGCGGAAAGGATTGCAGTCGGGTCCAGCCGTGGCCAAACCTCAATAGATCGATAAAAATGAGCGATTGAGCGGCGGCCGAGCTCGTCCTTAATTTTGAGTGAACTAACTTGGTTAAAGAGATGTAGGGATAGGAAACGGGTCGGGGACACTCACACCATAGCAATATAACTTAATGCAATACCAGGATGATTCTTGAGGAAACCTTTGGCCCGTCCATGGTCGGTTGACAGTGAGAGGTAAAGGGCGAATGGAAACTCATGTTCTCCTTCACTTGCCAACATGAACCCTTCTACGTCAGGCTCAGACGCATATAACCGTTCTAAAGTTGGCGTAACGGAAGCTAATAGAGTAGAACATTGATAGAAAATCGAGTGTGACTTATCCCCGAGGCTCTCGAATCCTACTACACGTATTTTACCTCCGGCGATGAAGACAGAACCTTCTTTGTAAGTTGCATTTCGGACCAGGATCTTGACATGACCACGAAGATACCCTCCCTGAACACAGATATTTGTTAGAGGAAGGATGTCAACTTCAACTCGAGCGCGGGATTTCGCCTGTTCAAGAGTCACATGCCGATTAAAATTTGCAGATCCAGAGTCCAGTCGAATAAGAGCAGCTTTAGACTTCAATCGTGAATTATGGTTCCCTAAAATCGACTTGAGCTCGGCAGCAGCTCGGGCGGGAGTTGCGTCGGAGGTCAGAAGAGTCCCATGTCGCATCAATCCGGAATCTCCCAGTGTCAGGTGGGGTTCGGTGAGTGCATTTCTGGAAGAGTTTTGTTGGGAGTTTGAGGGTTGACTTATCCTCGTGGGCTTGGGTGAGTTATGAGTAGACATAGAATTTTATTGATTACAACCAGATGCTGTTGAGCCTACAGATGTTCGAACAGGTTGTCTCCTGGTATTGATGATGTGGTAGAGTTGAGAGGAACCAGAGGTCATTAAGGAGGCCAGCCCAAAAACACTGAGGCATTCAAAAAAGCCTGATTGACGTCATCGAAACAATGAATGTAATGTGATGCCACACATGTTCGGGCTGCAACATCAGAGGAGTTGAATTGTCACTTGTAGGTTGATATATCGCTCAGTAACACAGTGACCCTTTGTTTTAGTTCATTGTAGGATTTAAACACTTCCCACGCTTCTTGGATCGCCATCAAGTTTGAATATGGCTCAAGAGAGGGTGGCGAAGGTTCACAGTCATCAATCTTAACGCGCAAAGCTCAAGAATGCCGGGGAGAGAAAAACAGCCTTCAAATGTGTATTGGACAATCCTCACAGAATTCCATGGTGAATACTTCATTATATTCAACGAGAAGGAAAAGTGATAGTTATCGGACCTCAGGCCAGTTGTTCCCGCCAATGTGCAAAATACAATTCTAGCCCATCTCGCAGATCTCTTGGATGGTGTCGCGGAATTCGATCAAAGTCGTCGTAGAAGCTCCAAGAGACGGAAGCAAGCACCTTCGCATCGCAGTGTGAAAAGGCGGATGGTTTCCAGAGACGCCACAATGGATCAAGATCACTTGAACGAGGGCCCCTCAGCCCTCTCAGTCTCTCATCAACTGGAGAGCTCGGAGCCTCCCATTCTTAACCACCTGATATATGGCATCAATGCAGTTACCAAACGATTAGAAGTTCAAATTGAAAATTCCCGAGTCAAATCTGTCTTCAAATCTGGTAGTGAAGTCAAGGCTACAGGAGAAGCGACAAATCCCATCAGATTCCTTTTCGTCTGTCGAGCAGACATAGATCCACCTATTCTCATTGATCACTTTCCTCATCTTGTTGCGATATGTAACACGTTACGACAAGATTCCCACCCAATTGTATTAGCAACTTTGCCCAAAGGAGCAGAAACGACACTTGCCCAGGTCGTCGGTGTACGAAAGCTGGCTGTCCTTGCTATCGGTGTACATCTTCATATCCTCAGAGGTTGAGTTTCTGATCATCATTTTCATAGGCCTGTTCTACTATCTCTGAGGAGCGATTTGCAACAGTGGTGGATTCAATTGCACCGGTGACCGCACCCTGGTTGTCATCCATCCCTGCTAGATTATATGTTCAAAGCCACATCAAGCAGATCCGAACAACAGCTCCCCGAGATATGAAAGCAGCCAAGGAATTAAGAGCAAAAGGAAAGGCTCTTGCAAAATCACAGCGCTCGAGGCTGAGAAAGACCAACGTGGTTTCCAAAGACGCATCGACGGGTACTCATGATATCCAGATAACGTAGTTCCTTCAAATCTTGTGTCGTGTCAACCGTGGTCCTTGTAACAATGCAAAGGCCTGAATGATATAAATCAACCTTGTATTTTGATATCGGACGTTGATACTTGTCAACCCTGCCGCACGCCCTTAGCATCAGGCGAAAATGATCCACCCACAAAATTGGCCTCATTCTAGGCCTCATTCTAGAGTCTGAACTCGATAAGCCAAGTGTCCAGTCCCCCGCATACAAGTGGTTGTATAATACATAGGCTGTCACCTAGTCTTCTCCCTCCACTGATATCATTTACTCACATGCATGTAACTCAAATACATGCATATTATTTCTGCAATTTCCCGCAAATTGAAATTACACACATGTACGACAGATTGAGTACAACTTCAGATGCTCCTTCCTTCGTTGTACCAACCCCAATAACTGGTATATTGTATCAACAGCCTGCACATGTTGTATTGCTGGTACATAGGATATCCACAATTCAAATACTCAAGAAAATCTCAAAAAATCTTGAGATTAATGCTCCAGAATAATGTGCTGAGTGTTCAGAAGGAGGACCCAGCTCATCATGCATGGTACTATGACCGTGTCTTGCTTACCTGTCCCTTTACATGTGATCTATTCTTTAATGAATATGACTGTGGGTACATGTCTGTAGGTTTTGGATACTCTCTATTTTTTTCGGCCAAGTGTGAGTAGATTCAGCACATCCTGGTTCATAGTTGAAGCTAAATTTAGAAGTAAGCTGACTATTCACACGCCAAATCACTGCTGCCAACAAAGGGATAGTTTGAATTGTTATGTGAATGTGACTCACCAAATCACTTTGAATTAAGACTAGAGGGCCCATTTGAGGGTCAAAGTGACTGTGGTAATGCCATGCCCATGGATCTAGAGTTCTGTAGGTAATGAGCCACAGTCATGTTTTTACATCTGAAGCATTCACCTACTTCCTTCATCCCCACTGCCATATCCACATGGGGTGTGAAGTTTTCTAGTGGAGGGGGCTGCGTAATGCTTCAAATGTGATACATGATTGTGGCTTATCACTTACAAAATTCTACACCCATAGGCCTTCCCCAGATAGCAGCATGTGTCACATGACGATGGGATATTCAGAAATCACACATGACATTGACATCGGCACCGATTCCTCCATGCTAATTGCAATAGTTGGTACCCAATGTTCTGGTAAATCCACTATTGTACACCATTTACTTTTGAAAAAAGACTTCATTCTTCTTTGCCTCAGCCCCAGAGACTTGGAAAAGGTATCCACTGAAGCTGATTGTGAGGTATGCTGGCTACATCATTGTCTTGACTGAGTGTAGATTTTGGACCACCAGGCAAGCAAAAAAGGTGATGAAATGACCTGGTCACGGAAGAAACCCCTAGGACCTCTGCCCGGGGATGTTTTAACATCACAGATGAAGGCTCTATCCGATTATCCGTCCCCGAATCCCCTCACCTCGCATGTTCAAGGGACTGAAGATCATCCGGAACCGCTGATATTCCGTAGTCCTATTGCGATGTTGGATTATGTTACGCTGAACTGGAAAGATAATTTCGTAACTACGGATCTTTGTACTCGTGCTCTAGTGGAAATATTTATCAAACGCCCGTTCTTCATGCTCATCAGCGTGGATGCACCCCTGCTTGTTCGTTATTCTCGACTTCAGAAGAGGTGCGCAAGATTCTTGACGACATGCTGCCGCCTGATAAGTAGCTAGTCGGAAGAATACATCGCTAGAGTGCTTTTTGCGGGAGAATGACGGACTGGTCTTCGGAAACAATAGCAATGGAATGTCTGGTTTGTCTTCATTGCGAGGTATCCAGGACTTGGTGGATGTCAATATCAACAATGATTTCAACGATTCCTCGGAGCTTGATGCATACCTCGAAAACCTTAATCTCCTGGACCCGCAGCACCTTCGCCCCAGTTGGGATGCGTACTTCATGGTGAAAAACTGTTGTGATCAGATTTTATCGCTGCTAACACGAATTAGACATTGGCATCGCTGGCATCTCGACGATCTAACTGTATGAAACGCCGCGTTGGTGCCGTACTTGTCAGGGAAAATCGGATTCTAGCTACTGGGTAAGACATGGGGAGAATGGCCAATGCTGGATATTAATCCAACTTATTTCTCAGATATAACGGTACCCCACGAGGTTTGAAAAACTGTAATGAGGGTGGTTGTGGTCGTTGCAATGGAAATTCGTCTGCTTCCTCCGTCTTGGATGAATGCGTCTGTCTTCATGCCGAAGAAAACGCGTTACTTGAAGCTGGTCGAGAGCGTGTTGGTATCAATGCGGTACTCTATTGCAATACGTGAGTCTTCGACTTTATTCTGATTCTTAGTATTCAAAATCAACCTTGGTTATGTCCTTTAGTTGCCCGTGTTTGAAATGTACGATCAAAATCATTCAAACAGGGATCAAAACCGTCGTATATAACCTCAGCTACAAAATGTACGTGGAGCCACTATAGTATGCCCTCTACTCACGTTAAATTAGGGATGATGCCTCAGCACTGCTGCTCCAGCAGGCCGGTGTGCAGTTGCGTCGTTTCGACCCAAATCAGAGATTCCACTTCTCGACAACCTAGTACCTTGCTATTATCACCTACCTGGGGCCTCGACTGAATAGTCATGATCGTAATAAACAGCAATTTATTTTGTGGATGTGATATCCAAAATTAAACGTGCATTATCTACGATATCCCACTTTTCATTGTACATGAAACTCATAACGGGATGTTCGCGAGTATATGTCGCAGTCAAGACAAACCAGACCATATCACCATTCTGTGACACAGCAGCAGTATACAGCCGCCTTGCACACTGTTGCAGTTCAGGATTCGCATTTCGACTAAGGAACCTCCGAAACAGAAGCAGAACATCCCAGAAAGAACGCTCATGTGCACGAACATCTTCTAGAGCCGCAGCCATGGTGTTGAGAAGGGATCGATATAACCGATGAGAATGTGTGTAGGATGATTCTGTACCAACTCCGTTTTCTCCTCTCCGAGCCAAGGCACTTGTTGCGTCAGCAACTTGTAGTTTTGTCAGAAGAATCTTGAATTTGGGCCAAACATCGTCCCATATCCTCCTGAACATAAATTCTCCATTATATGTGGAAAGTGTCTCAATCAAGGAAGCAGCAGCACTAACGACAAACGTTTCTTGGTCACTAAGCCTGTTGAGAACGAACGGCCAGGCTGAGTGGATTGCAGGCATGAGGGCCGAAGAAGGCAGATTGGGAACTGAGGAAGCCAAAAGCGTAAGTATGCGGGCACGAATTACGGGGGAATCGTGTGTTAGGAAGTAGAGGGATCGAGTGATCATTTGCTGTGTCAATGTCTGTGTCGATGTGGGAAGTGGCTCAGCATTCGGGTTTGCTGCATTCGCCATGGCCTCTTCTTCTTTGACTTTCTGTTCGTCCGTCTCTAATTCGGGTTTACTCCATGCTCGTTGAGGTGCTGGTCCATAATCTGTCGTTTCATCATCCGGCATCTCCTTTCGTTTGCGGAACCACTCAAGAAAACTCGATAAATCCGATAATCGAGGATACACTGTGTACTCAGATTCCCTCTCTATTTTAACTTCCAACGATGCGTCATTCCTGAGCATCCTTGTCACCTCAACGAGGACACTGACCAATCCCTCTACAAGTACATCGTATCCATGAAACTCATCCAGGCGGTCAAAACATTCCTCTACAACATCCCCTGCCTTCTCAACGACATCACTTCCGACTAGGTGCACAAGTAAAGCAAGCACCTGTGTTGCATCCACATCAAGCCAACGCCGGGTCAACCTGCGTGAAATAGCGTCAAGGGCATAGTCAAAATTGGACAGAAGGAGGTTGGCGGGGGAGGCATAAGAGGTCATGACAGTCATGAACTGCAAACTTGCATATGCCGTCGATGAAAGGAATGAAGCTTGGGAGACGAGGGAGTGCAGAACTGGATAGAGGACGTGGATGAAAAGGGAAGAAGAACGAGATTGGAGTATTCCGATACAAACAGACAGCGTTTGTAGGGACAAAACACGGTGATTGACTGGCTGGTCGGTATTTTCATTGATTGTAGCAGGTGATGACTGAGTGATTTTGAGGTTCTCATGAAGCTGAAATAAACCCGTTTTCCGTTCGACAAGTGGAGCATCAGACAAGCCCTGAACAGCATCCGAAGATGGTGGAACATCGGAATCTTCGATCCCCCGATCCCACTGTTCTGAGAGAGTTCGGGCCAGTGATCTAGCCAGTTTCTCCAATCGTTTTGCTGGTTTGGGCCTCAAACGACTGACACTTTCTTCTGAGGCTAAGCTGACACTGGACACTCCTTCCAGTAGACGGCACGCAAACCACATAGCTGCAACAGCATTCCTCTTAACACCACTCTTCCCGATCCCAAAAAACCACTCTATAGCATATAAGCAAGTCTCACCTGCTGCTGCTCCTAGTGATCGAAACATCTGCTCCAGTATTTGTAAAGTATTAATGTCTAGACCTTTGAGCTGAAGACTAGGGAAAGCAGGGACTTGAGGACTGTCTGGGTCGCTCTCAAGCATAAGCCGTTTCATTGAATTCCGCTCGACTGTGAGTGGCACGTCGGAAAACTGGAAAACGGACAACAGACTCCAACCCCACTTCTCGATGTCACTACTTGGCCCCAAAAGCTTTCCGATACCTTTGGAGATAGCGGAGATCGAGGAAGAAGTAGTAGTAGTAGAATCTTCATCCAAGACTGTTAGATTACAGACCGCTCTTATGAGGCAGCTCAGATGCTGTACTTTGTTCTCTTCCTGAATGAATATGAGGCGAGGTAGGGATAACAGATATTCGCTTGTGAGACGCATCAGAATTTGCATCAAATTTACGTGCGATTTATTTTCATCTGATAGCAAGGAAAGAAGATGCGATCGAGCTTGACATGATACAGAATCAAAGGTTGAATTAGATGAGGAAAGGATAAATGCAAGGAGGAGAGGCTGAGCTTGTGTCAAGGTTTGTGGCGTTGCTTCAAGAACATACCGAGAAAATTCAATTAGAGCACGAAGAGCAACAGGACTAGGGTGCCTTGTTAACAAGTCCAAGGCATTGATGGCAATGTGAAGCTGAGACGTTGTGCCCTTCAGCCAGGACGGAGTCCGCACAACTCTAAACTGCGTACTCGACTTTGCTTCAACAAACTCTGCAGCGGAGGGAGCAAGAAGCTCAGAGAGACCTTCCAAATCGTCGGCATGCTTCAATATACCCGCCACTATGCAGATATCATCTCCAATAGATTTGATGATGGCAGTCTGCATCACATGGAGCGCTGCCGCCACGATCTCGCCATGAGCCCACTGTTTCTCCAGCTTTGAACCGAGAGCAACTTTAGACATAGAGCTGACAATTCCTGGAAGAACCACGGGGAACATCTCGTCAGGAGTATATAACTCCAGTAAAACCTGAAGGATTTGGAGGGACGTTTTTTGTAAAGAGAGAGAACGAGATTCGGATATGGAAATCGTGGCACTAAGAGTTTGACCAAGGACGGGTACGAAATGTGGCGAGCGGGCGTAACTTTGAAAGTATGCAAGACGATCATTGGCTTGCTGAGATTTCGTCAACGGATCATCGTCACGTTCTTTGAGGAGTACAAAAAGGCATTGAGCAGCAGCTTCCTTGACTTCATCGTCTCTCTCCTTCCCCTTTCCTTTGTTTGCAATTCCTCCCAAGACAGAACTACAAAGCATAAAAATCTGTTCCCAGACCGCAGCCTCGCAGTGCCACCACCAACTTTCTGAGAGGTAGCCAAGTACAATGAATACCTTCTCAAATATCTGGTCAGGTATAATCGAGGGTGCATTGCGCTGAAGGATGGATGATATAGGGAAGAAGATATAGGACACGAGTGAAGGAGGAAGCTGAGAAGAGTGGAACCGAAGAATTGATACTAGATCATCGATGTGCTTCAGGCAAATTGGAATCGTTAGAGGCGTGAGGCTAGAAGATCCCAAGAGACCCACACAGGTGGGTTTGACCTTCGAAGTGGCTGTCAATGGAAACGAAGCATATTGTTGAAGGTCTTACGATTGCGAATAAACCGGACATTCGGATGGATTGGACAATAGGAGTGAAAGTTAACAGCTAGAAGGATCTTCTTGTCCCGTGATCTATTAATGGAATACTTACATAAGACCTTACAACCATGAGCTCACCCATTGTCCACCGATGCCGGCTGCAACGAATGACACACAAGTAATATGCTGTGGTGCTCAAGGTGTTCTTCGCAACTGAGTCCCATGAGAAGGGGCTCGCTTAGTAGGTGGTGATTGGTGGGTCGTTATCTCATATAGTAAAGATCCTACTCCGATTTTCTGATCTTGAGTTTGAGAAAGTAGTTCTCTACCGGAAAAGAAGCTTTCTTTACACTGTATTTTCCTATACACTATCAATCAATTGCCCATGCTGTAAGGCCTGAGTACTTCTGAGTTGAGTCTTCACAATTCTGTGAATATATTAGTTGTACCTCTTTTCGATAATAATCGCTGCCCCTGTCCGATGTTGCGAGATCACAGCCCATGATCACGAACACAGCCTGGAAGCAGTGAGCATCTTCAACAAATCCTATCATGAGACCGACATATCAATCACTGAAAGTATAGCCTTCAGTATCAGATTTGAAATCGTGTGTCAAGGATTCAACTGGATCGTGGGGTCACAGCAAAACATATTGATCAGGGTCTCTTTTACTAAAATGACTCCGGGATACATTCCTAGCCGACTTCCTCAAATTCACTATTTAGGCACAACCATTTATAATTGTTCAGGCATCATCGGAGTTTTCCTATATTTCATTGCCTCATTTAACCCAGCTTCTCAAGATCCCTCGTCACATTGACGTTCTTGTAATCCTGAGCTGGAGACATGATAATTCTATCTCAAAGGTGAGCGCTGGATGGTACATAGCCCTGCAATTCACTCCAACAATTGTCGTGCTATAGTGAATCGCAGTCCCTGAAATCATCATCTGAAAGCACTTCAAGCTTTTACCTGGAACCCCCTCTCCTCAGACACTCCTCGTCGAATGGAGGTCCACTGAGTGCTAATTCGTCGTTGATCAGTTTAACCACCAATGGCACACGGACGCCTCTGCCACCCTCACCGCCTCTAAGTGCCCATCCACTGAGAAATCTATCACAGCCTGCTACACCACCTGGGTTTGTCTTAATCCTTCTCCATCCTCAGGATCTTTGGTCTCATGTAAGAATTATACAATAGGTATCTGGAATCAAGACGACCAGCGACATCTATTACATATTCCTTCGCTCCTCAGAATGTCCCACCTAACAGCATGATCCTCTCTGCTCCAGCATATATCGAAGCTCCACAAGAAGCCTACTACATTTCTGTCAGCATGAACTGCTTCACACCTTCATGCTATATAACAACTATTCGGCGTGGATCATGGGAAGGCGAGACGATTGGCGACTTCGAGTATGTTTCGTTGATTTAGGCTGCCCTTCAGTTGATTGATAGATATGTGCATCATTTAGAATGGGTTTGGCGACGCTGAAGAGTCAGTGTACAGTATTCACACGAGGCAAAGAGTTTGCGCTGTCAGACCTATTAGATACGAGCTATAGGCTGGTCAAGACTGTTTGTTGCTGGTCGCCTATGCACTGATTTCGGGGCTGACTATCTTACAGGCTTGGGCGTGGAGGGTTATGGACACAGAAAAGCATATGCTTTACTGGAATGAATCAAATGGGATTTTATCAGTGAGCTTCTTGTTCAGACTTTTATGAATTTCATTGAGGTTGATCTTGTTTACTAGTGTTACTCGTCAAAGGATAGAGTACAAGGGCATATCCTCGCGAAATTTATCTCTCCTCCTCCTCCACGAAAGTATGGCAGATTACCTGAACCTAAGAGACTTGAAGTACTGCCGACAGGCCACGATTTCATAGATGACATCGTCATATCTGTGCTGGTGATTGAACGGCTGAGGACGACGCCAACAATACCCGCATTTAGTTGATCGGAAAGTAATCGCACTCATCAGTACAAGTCTATGCCTATGTTATTCGTTTATATGATCCCTGTATATATTTAGGCCATGAGCGCAATGTCCTTGAGCTCACTGTTGTGGATATTAGTGAAAATCATGGCACCGTCAAAAAACGAATGCTCACTTCGAAACTTGCTGGCCAACTTTCATCGGTTTGTAGACAACATCCCCAAGGTCGTCCTTGCCAGCGCCAATGTGTGCAGCACGTAATTCTTGAGCTCGTCTCGTCAATTCAGGAATAGGCACCAGATCGAAGTCTGAAGAAAGGTGCCAGAAGAATGTGGAAGAGATACGAATGAGCGGGCGATCGGGGAACTCGACTTTTCGCTTGATGATTGTCTATAAGAACCAATAAATAACATGCCGGTCCAAATTCATGGTGATGCTCACGTCAACGGTATTGTCATTCACCACGACCTCATGATAACCGGCTTTTATCAGGCCACCAGAAAGGTGTTCAAGTTGCTTGCCGGCTTGGACGAGAAGGTTGTTTCCTGGTGGAATACGCACTGGGATACGCTTTCCAGTGTTTCGTGCCCAGATATGGAGGCCAGGATAACGAGAGCGTCCATGTATGGTAAGGAAGTTGAGATCTGTGTGAAAGCCGGCAAGAGTAGTGTCCTTTTTGCCGTACTTTGCAAGATCCGAAGCTGTCGGCGCAAGCAGATGGGGACTGTAATGTGTTGAGTAAAGTGGCGAAGGCGAATAGGGAAGGCCTACCCATATTGACCGGCCTCTCGAAAGGTCTCAGCGCGCAAACCCAATCCAATGGCGGTCATGTCGGCGAGATCGGCGACGCTATTTGTGAGTCAGATGTCAGCTCTCAACCGCGGTCTCTTTTACCTACGCCGTTTTCATTGCCTTTCCCCACTGTTCCATAATCGGTGACCAGCGTTTTCTGATTTCTTCGTTCTCTGGAACAACATTGGGTGCATTCAAGAGCGGATACTGTGTCACATAGGGTGGAACCTCGGCCATCCTCCAAAAGAACCGACATTTGGGGTCAGGTTGGTGAGCAGATACGTCCAAAGGTCTCTCAGAAGGCTCGAGTTTCTCAATGATATGGAGACATGACTCATCGACAGCACATTTTGGCTTTTCGGTATTTTCAAGTGTAACACCGATCTGATAACCGAATTCTGGCCTCTCATCTTTCCTGAGTTTGTCTTCTGGCTGAGCAAAGTAGTCTTCTAGCAGGTCAAGGAAGCGAGAATTGTCCTCTTCGGGGACGCGCGAGTCATGTAGAATGAGAGCGCCGTAGGTTATCAGTGCATCTGCAGCCTAATTACAACGGAATTGATGTGAAAGTATGATCCCCACACGATTAGTACAAACCTTTTTGCATTCCTGAGTGACAGCGTCAGAATTGTGAGGCCCCAGCAAAAACACATCCAAGTCTACAACAGGGAGGTCCATTGAGAGATCTATAATTGATGGCCTGCCATAGACTAAGGAGGCACTGCGTGACCGACGGAATTGCCTTTTTTAGATTCCTTATAATTTCCCTACTCCAGCACGCTTTCACATCCTGACCACCATGATTAAGGTGTGTTCTTTTTGGAAACTAGCCCTTTGTAGTCCCTCTCACTACTATAGTTATGGAGCATGAAGAAGGACGAGAACGCTGCAGCCAAAAAGAAGCCCAAGACCAGTGCAGCTCAGATTCGGGTGCAGAAAGGTGCGTCCTCAAATTGTGCTATCAGGTGGTCCTCGTTCATGCTTGGATTACAGATCTTACAGAGCTCGATTTACCTTCCACAATGAAGACAGCGTTTGCTGATCCCGCTGATCTCCTCAACTTCACCCTCACTATCACTCCCGATGAAGGTCGGTACTATGCGAGCCGTAGCCGAGTCGATTGACAGGTGCCTTCACGTAGGCATGTACAAGGGTGGTTCCTTTAGATTTTCCTTCAACATTAATTCAAACTACCCTCATGAACCACCCAAGGTCAAATGCATACCCAAGGTGCGCATAGCTACTCCCAGGAAGATGATTCTTGCCTTTAGGCTGAATCATAATACATCTAGATCTACCACCCTAATGTCGACCTTGAGGGCAATGTCTGTCTTAATATCTTGAGAGAAGACTGGAAACCTGTTCTCAACCTCAATTCGGTCATGGTTGGTTTGCAGTATCTCTTCCTTGAGCCCAACGCAGACGACCCCCTAAATAAGGGTATGCTTGATTCACCAACTTTGAACTCTACTGAACTCTATGTTCAACAGAGGCAGCTGCGGAGATGACCAAGAATAGAGACAAATTTGCTGCAAACGTGAAGAATACAATGCGTGGAGGTCATATAGGTTCCCACCGGTACGATAATGTCATGGCTGCTGCATAGGGATCATTACCATTCTTTTCTTTCTTCATTTCACGCTTCAATTGTACATTCTGCATCCTTGCATCTCATCTCATTTGGGCATATCTTTCTCCTTGCTCACCCACACATGTGATACGGTTGATCATCCTGAGTAAATAACATTTCATTAATTCCTCAGCTTCCCTTGTATGTGGTGAACGAGTATGGGCTTATGAGTAAAGGTATATGGTAGTGCCCAGTGGGATCTTCAATGTTAAACAAGATCTTGTTGCGGGATCGATAATCAGTGTCGATTCTGCCAGAACAATTGTACGTACTTCGACCCAGGGGTAGAAAGACATCCGATCTGTTTTTTCAAAGTACTGTTTTGTTTTGAAGTTCATCTTGTACGTCTGTCCGGTTTGCAAATCTGTCTGAGCCTTCTCTGCCTCGTCTGAACCACGAGGCGGCAGTAAGTTGATACATCGGCCATCCGAATTAGTCACTCTGGGTGCAACTTTTAGATGGCATAGCCGGTAAGTATTCTATCAATGTACCCTTGTGCGATTGATCGGAATGCCCCCACTGCGTCCCCAGTGGGGGAGGCCTCAAGGACCTGAAGAGTGACTTCAACGCCTTCGGCAGGCTTGCCGATAGACGAATCAAGGACTACACAAACCCAGTAAATGATTAGGAAACAGGAAAATGCACGCAGCCTCACCATGGCAGGTGATGGGAGATTTAGACATGCTAATATGCTAATATCACACAGTCATCACACAGTCATACATTGCATCGGCCTGTAGCCTAATTGGAAAAACTTCCTTTTTGATCCTCCACTATGCCATCCGCGGTTGATGCTCCCCCGCTCGCCAAATACTTTGCCTCTATCGGTATGCAAGATGTCCCTTTCTCTCTCACGAATAGTTGCTGACTTTTTTGGTGAAGAAAAAAAGACTCGGGACAAAGCAGTGAAAAATCTCGCTGCGTTCCTTTCTGAGGCGCCCGAAGATGCTCTCTCAAAATCTGAGATGGATAAGCTATGGAAGGGTATCTTCTACTGTGTGTCGCGGTAATTTGAGTGTGCTTTCAGCTTTTGAAGACCTGTAGGTTTCTGGATGTCGGACAAACCGCTCGTGCAACAAGCCTTGGCTGGTGAACTTGCAGAGCTAATTTTGGCAATCACAAGTACTACTGCCTCCCTCGCCTTTCTTAGGGGATTCTGGACCACTATCGTACGAGAATGGAATGGAATTGACAGGCTACGGTGCGCTCTTAGGTCCTCCTTCATCTCAATAGCTAATATTGATTTTTTATACATAGGATTGACAAGTATTATATGCTCGTGCGACGATTCGTCAACGCGTCTTTCCGCCTGCTGATCAGAACAAATTGGGAGGAGGAGACATGTAAGATGTACAATGATATACTAACATCCGAGAAAGGGCCTCTTTGGTACGTGCCTACGCGTACTGGCTTCTGTCCTCACTAAACTTTCAATAGTCCAACAGATACCCGTGTCCCTATAGGCCTACCTAGTCATCTCTCTGATATCTACCTTGAGGAACTCAACCGAGCTCTCGCTGTGACTTCCGAACAAAAGCCCCTACCCGCCCCTCTTGGTCCCCTTCTCGAACCTTTCATCCTTCTGATGGCTCAAACTCCAACCACGACGATGTATAAACGTATTCACTCAGTACTGTTAATTCCCTTACTCGAAGCTCTCGGGACATCATCTCGGTCCGACGATGAGCCAAGTTTGAAACGCATCCGTGGAGACTCAGATTCCCATTCCAATCTGATTGCGAATGTGTGCTTTGACGATCCCCAAGCAGGCAGGATTGGCTGTGCAGAATTGAAAAAGAAGCTGCTCAAAAGAGTCTTTGAGACTGCCAGTAATCCGGAGACGAAGGACGCCAGTCGTCGGAAAATGTATGCACTTTGGAAAGAAGGAGCGGAGGAGGATTGATTATGGTGGTAGCCGATTACGATCCTAGATAGCTTAATTTATTTTTTCATTCTCTCATGTCTAAACTGCCCCTTGACATGCACTACGCAAGTCTCGCCCCATGCTGTCATCACAATATTACTTACATGTCAGCTTATTGTTGTAAAAGGCTATCCTGTTTCCTGGGCTTTGGTCCCTACACTCTCATACAGAGTACAAAATTGCATCCTACATTTCTCTACGACACAGTATATCAGTCTCTCTATCCTGATGCGGTTTTGCATTTTATATTCCACGCAGATGTTACAGGAATTGACAATGCTGAGGGTCATAGATCTACGGCCTATTGATTGTGCAACATTTTAACATCGGAAGAACTCAGAAATGCAGAAAGAATGTCGGTGCGAACTGGATCTCAGGTAGTACGATTTTGTGTCATTTTCACGTCATTCCCTTTTGTCCCTTTCACCGCAACCGTGTGACATTGACCACAAAGTTTTTTTCATACTTGAGATTCTGGGTTAACATGAAGCGTATCGTGACACCTTGATAGACATTTATGATTCTGTGCCACTATCCATGTGTGAATCAGTTCCTTGAGAGACACCAGAACATGGCTATGGGTTTCCAGGGTGACGAGCTGAGGGACTTGATAGAGCTAGAGAAGAGATGAGGATGCTGCAAAGCAGAGCAAACTATCCAGAAGACGACAGTCACCGAGCGTGACACGTTTCCTAATTACCGATATCACTCCCAAAATCACAATGACTACTTTTGTCAATAGAAATGCCGCGTCATACTACCGTCCCCAACAGTATACTACTCCGCAGCAGGTGGCTCCTCCACGACCAGTGCCCGACATCCGTGATGACTATGAGCGTAAGTATGTGATCAGTCCACAGGCGCCCAGTTTACAGAAGTATCTTCAGGATGGTATACGGAGTCGACACCAAACAACCGCATGTCACTGTCTCTTCGTTGTGGGATACTTAGTGAGGTTGCATGGGCACTCGACCGCCTGTGTCGACTCTGCATGAACGAACAATTCCTCTTTAGGACAATCCCTGGACTAATAGATGGATTATTTGATTGGCCAGAATGGTACGCGACGGAAGGATATAAGAATTGGGCTGAAGAAAAAGTACTGTTCTCCCCTCCTCGAGAACTCGTGCAAAAGCATCGCTATGCCCTTGAATCCCTTTTCGTTATGCGAAATGCAGCACTGAACGACACGAACTCGCTCGACCTGGCTTGCCATACCCATACCATGCCTTTACTGCTCAACACGCTTCTCAATCTCGAACCAAACAAAGACGAAGACGTGGAGTTTGTATTATATATTTTGGATATCTTCCAAACTCTTGCTCCAAACATAACCATTCATGCCAACCTCTCGCCATCTCAAAATCCGCTTCCACCAGTTCTTGACATCCTTCGAAATACAACCAACCGGTCGATGATCATCTCTGCATTGACAGCTCTGACTGCCCTCTTCTCCAATCCCTCCAATAGCTCCCAGTTAACACAAGATTCCCCGGCATTGACAGCTGCCATTCGCTACCTCCCTCTTTTTGTGGATACACCTCTTGTGGAAGCTTGCCTAAACTACTTGTATGTGCAGATCTCGCATCCCGCGCTTGCGAGAGCGTTCCTATTGCATCCAGAGATGCCGAGCGTATTGAAGATACTTTCATCGTTCATTCTGCATGAACAGGCATTGGTCCAGGAGAACCTCAGCCTCGATGTCACGGGGTCCGTAAATACCGTTGCTTCCACCGCCACGCATATGAAAGACCATGAGCTTACTCAGGAGGAGCTTGACCGACTGTTAGAGTTGACCGAACCTGAGCGATGTTATGAATGGTGTGTTCATTTTGGTTTTGCCATTTAAATTAACTGATCATTTATGAGCTACTAGGATGAAATGTATGTTTGTAGCGAAGCCAGATGGAGAAGTGACACAGGTCGACTTTTGGAACCTCTACAAAGATACTTTCAATCCGTATGGTGAAACTTGTCCCCTTCTTGTCGCGTCAGACGTCATAAAGAATGCTAGCCACGTGTTCCCGTCTGGGCAGGCTATGGTACTCGGTCAGGGATTACAGCAGAGATTCATTGTACGAGGGGTGGATAGGCGGAAAGATATCACGGTTATCGAAAAATTCAAATGCCAGTGGGATCAGGGTCGATGCTCTGAAGCGGCCTTTCAGACTCTAGGAGCACTACATGATCACATCTTGGAGCACTTTGTCAACCTTGAAGGAACGGAATATCCTTGCTTATGGTCTACTTGCCAGCAGACCAACTTACCAGAGCCACGCCTTCGCTTACATGTTCTTACACATCTCTCCATCATTCCATCGCCACAGAAAGATCCTTCGCAAAGCGACACAATCACCCTCCCTTCAAGTGGGGTGAGTTTTCCCATGCCGGATCCGACTTCAAGGCCGATCCCACCATCGCGAAGCACAATAATCAGTTATTCCAGACCCAAATCTGATCCCTCATCACCAGCTCTGACAGCTCTTCTGATTCTTCGTATTCTTTATCGGACCTCTTTTGCCTCAGCCGATGCTGCACCGCGCGCTGATGGTGACCATTTTGGATTTCCTGGGTTGATTGAGGATACGAGTGATCTTGATGATGGCCTGATCTTTGGTAGTGATGACAAAGAGGGTGAGACGAGGGGAAGGAGAGCATTTGTTGGAATAAGGAAATTTATGGAGAATATGGATATATATGATCCAGTGCTGATGAGTTGGGTCAACGAGATGACAGATGTCGGTTTCGATGGTGCTACTACTACCGCTGAACTAGAACCTCTTTCATAGCATACTGCACTTCAGGAAGGTTTTGTGAGCATTCCAAGTATAATGACCATCAATCATGTAATTATCATGCAATTCGTATTAATTCTATTACACCATGGTCATTGCCATGGAGTTTCTTCACTAAAGGTCGGAATTCGATCTGTTGTGTAAACAAGAGTCCTAGTCAAAAGGGTAGAGTGATTACGTTTGACTTGATCCACTTTGAGAGACAGTTCTTTAAGCACCTGGTCCATACACTGGGTGCGTTCAAGAAGCTACCCACTGGCATGCTGGCAGTATAAGGAGGCAGGGGGTAGCCCCACCTGAAGGAAGGATAATCATGTCGCCTTGTGACGAATCTTTCTGTGGCAATGAAGCGCTTGAGAAATGTGCAAGAATAGATAGGCAAAGATAGGATTAGCCAATTAAGTCGCATACCAGCCACCTGGATTTGTAACAGTCATCTCTCCAACGAATCTGGTCGATCTGCAACAGAAAGCAGGGCAGAGCGAATTATCTTGATACATTCTTGTACATGCACCCTCATCTCCCAGGGCTCCAGCTGTATTTTCTCTGAAGACAATCCTAGCCTCCAGAATCTGATGTCCACTGATTTGATCCAGCATTACACGGAGTGTGATCATTTGTATGATCGTTCACACAGGGACACCTCGGCAATCAAAGGCTGGTTTTTGCTATTCTGTAGTGCCGAGTTCTTTGATCTCGGCAGAATTGTCCTATTCGTGTGGCAAAAGGTTAATTATGCTACACAAGAAAAAGACTTTGACAAGACAAATGCACTGCTACTCACTAGCTACAACATGATAACTAATATCCTAACAGACTTTGGCCTCGCTATCGAGCACAACAAGTCTGAAGTCTTCCATTTCTCAAGAAACTCCCAAGATCCCAACCCTGACCTTGACCTCCGATCTATCAGAGGCCCTCTACTAAAGCCTAAACCCATCCTGAGGTACCTAGGGTTCTACTTCGACTGAAGATTGTCATTCAAGCACCATGTGATACACTACTCTAATCTAGCCCTATCAACAGTTAAGTCCATGAAAATCCTAGACAACTCAAATAGAGGTCTGTCCCCCAAGAACAAATAGCTGCTCTACAGAACCTGTGTTCTACCTATAGCCATCTATGGCTTCCAGCTCTGGTTCTTTAAAGGAGCCCCTACTCACTATCTTCTTGATGCTCTAAAAAAAATGCAACAATGGATAGCCCTCTAGATCACAGGTGCATTCTACATATCTCCTATATGGGGGATAGAAGCTATTGCTGGTCTCATACCAATACAATATCATCTACAAAAACTAGCTGACTGACACTACTTTTATATGTTATCATTTCACAAACACCATACCATCAACTCTCTTCTAGATGTTCAATATTCAAAGAATGCACCTCTCCATCAACTATCTACTCAATGACTCACAGACAAACAAAGACTCAAACTCAAGAACCCTGTTACAGACATCAACCTTTGCCTTAACCAAATATCTCCTCTTTTTGACTATTTCCATTAAGAATTCATCTCTGGTACTTGCATTGTAAATATCTATTCTGATCATTTCTCTTTCCATAGTATAAAAAGAACAGACTATGAAGCAATAGCAGTATACCTGGCCTCCCTCACCAAGACCTTCAGAGATACCAAAGGCTCTCCCCTAGATATATTTAATATAATAGATACTAGTATCAAAAATGACAAGACCACTGCTGTTTTTTACATATAGATTAGCAGATCTATTATCCATAAAACCAAACAGTACACTCTCAAAGTAACAACAACCAAGGCAGAGCTCTTTGCTATACAATGTGGTATTTCTGTCACAAACTTTATTTGGACTATAACTCTGGGAATACTTGACCAATTTCAACAGTCTAAATGGCCACCAAAAGCCCTTAAGAAGACCTTTCAAATAGTACCAAAAACATCTCAAAGCGATCAGTATTTACCGAGTTATCAGCAGATCAGTCAGTGATCATCAAGTTACCAGACACTAAATTGCCAATATCTTGGGAACTGCTTAATATAATTGTTTGCTTCAATGACCATTGTGAAGCTCTCTTCAATGCACTTCTTTCTGCTATAAATAGATCCCAAGGTGATAAGATCCCATGGAGATACAAGGTCCTCAATGTTTGTACATAACACTGATCTTTA
>Ga0153934_1000117_pt1 | contig 20958 bp, 24 predicted proteins | sample TSNJ018MetaG_FD_104708 | JGI IMG/M metagenome (GOLD analysis project Ga0153934, IMG submission 104708) | Attine ant fungus gardens microbial communities from New Jersey, USA - TSNJ018 MetaG | ecosystem: Host-associated > Fungi > Mycelium > Unclassified | place: USA: New Jersey, Wharton State...
CTGCTGCAATTCCCGCTGTAACGCGGTCGAAAATTTGTAAGGGAACGTCGCTGGTGGATCCTGTGAATGAAGAAAAACATAACTCGAGTGCATAGGCACCGTGCCGCACAAAAGGTTGATAGTTCTTGTAGACAGTGCACGAGTACGACTAGCAGCAATGGGAAAAGTTCTATGTATCATAGGTGGAAGGATTAATGCGTGGATCAAGGCCAGCAAATTGATGATAGATAAGCACATCAGACACAATGGTCGACGTTCTAATCGAAAAGAAAGTTTGAGCATGACATGGCCATTCACACAGTTGGGGAGCTCTAAAGTTGGAAGTTGCACATTGACACAAGAATTCTTAAGAGACAAAGTAGAAGAGGAACAAAGATTTAACAGAGATTTGTGGTTGTCCAAACATTGCACAAAAAATAACATGTCCTTGGCAGACCATGATGAGCGAAAACAATTCAGAGCTGTGGAATTTATTTCCTGAGCTGCTGAATTGTTTTTATTTTTTTTAATTTTTTCCTTCACACATTTTGTGTGGGACTATTTATTTAGTGTTCAAGATGAGGTTTGAACGTCCAACCTTCTGCATCTGTCGTGGGACTTTCTGCATTCAGGTCTCATGCTCCAAGGACTCAGCCATCTCGCCGACTGAAAACCTATCAACTTCTTATTATACAACACCTAAAATTGATCATAATTTCTTTTTTTTAAAAAAAGATTTCTTCACTGTCAACCTACATTGTCAATTACCATCACTCTTCTGCGGAGCATCAATTGAGCTTGTTCATCCCATCAAGAGTTTGAAGTCAAGCTGGGAATGGATATTTTGAGGCTGAGGATGATTGTTGAAGTCACCGCTATCACATCTTCTCAGCCATCAGACCTGTCCAGCAACGTGTCATCGAAGTAAATGAGAACCCAGAAGAGCCGATACTAGAGAATTCAGCCTCATAATCAACAAATGAATATGCCACAAGACCATGGAGATATAGCTCTGTGTATGACCTCGAACAAGCTCGGTTGATGCTTCGGAGAAGAGTGATGGTAGTTAACACTGTGAGTTGACACTGAAGAAAATGACAACACGGTCTGCCTACGCGCCCCGTGTAATAAATCGATGATCAAAAAAATGATAATTATGGTCAATTTTTGATGCTGTATAATAAGAAGTTAATAACCTTTCAGTTGGCGAGATAGCCGAGTTCACAAAGGGCATACTGCTCGATCGCGGATGCAATTGGGTTGGAGTTCGAACCGTGTTTTGACCACTAAATGTTGCCTTATCAAAGGCACTAATTCCACACAAAATGTGTGAAGAACAATTCACAAGTTGTTTTGCTCAAAAGCCTCGCATCTATATGGCAAGTTATTTTTTGGCAATGTTTGAGGAGCACAACCTCAAATCATCGTTCCTGCTCTTCTTCTAGTTCGTCTCTTCAGAATTCTTATGTCAAAGTTCAACTCCAAAGCTTCCCAACTCACGTCACTTGACATCTGAATGTGCGCCGTGTCAGGATATGGTAATCATGAGATGAGATGTGGTTGTGTGATTGTATATATCGGTCAGAGGAGAAATAACTGGAGCTGCAATTTTTCAAAAGAACTCTTGCCATGGCCTCAATATTCTATGATCTCTCTCATCCACTCAATTTCAATACTCCTACATACCCTGGAGATCCTCGCTACACCGCAGATCGTTTTACTAGCCTCGATCAAGATGGATATGAAACGCACATTCTCACCCTTGGTTCACATATCGGCACTCACGTTGATGCACCCTCACATTTCATCCATGGAGGACTTACAATAAACAAAATACCACTCTCTACTTTCATCGGTCCTACCGTGATCATTGATCTCTCAGAAAACATACAAGCAAAACAAATGATCACTTGGTCAGACATTGAACCATACGAGAAAGAACTCAAGTCTGGGGTGATTGTGCTGGTTTGCACAGGATGGTACGAGAAATGGGGAACAGAGGAATATTACAATCATCCTTTCATGATGAAAGACGTTGCAGATGGATTCGTCGCCCGCGGAATCAGGGCTATAGGTGTTGATTTCCTCAGCCCAGACGAGACGCCACTACGTGGAAATTCAGAGCATGGATTTCAATTTCACCATGTGGTTCTGAGTGCAGGAGGGGTTATCGTTGAAAACCTGACCAACATAAAAACGCTGATTGGTCTATCAAACGTGCATGTGAGTCTCCTCCCACTCAAGTTGGAAGGGATAGATGCGTCACCAATTCGTGCTATTGCGTGGCAGCAGAGCTAATTGATTCTGTGAGAACTTAAATATGTATTTATATTGAAGATGGCATCGTCGCTGCGTGAGGTTTATCCATCTATTCAGGGGTCGTGAAAATTCATAAACAACGAGGCACTAAAAGCATATTAGATATATCGTTCAATGTCTGTGGCTTTCTATCGAGGCCTAAGGCTGATGGGAGTTGGAGGCTTCAACAATGGCAATGGCATCAGCAACCGTAAGACGGAACGCATCAGCACCAAGAAGGTCCCAGATGCCTGCTTTGATGAACTGCTGCTGAGGCTTATGCTTGAGGTGCGTAATGAAAAGACTGACACCACGAGCCTAGAAAAGACTTGTCAACACATGTTGTCTCGTAGTCCAGAACACGATCTAGTACCTTGTACTCTTCAAAAAGCTCATAAAATATCAGCAACGCACTGGATTCCAGTGTTAATCTACCAGTTTCAAGAAGGCCAGGGTAAGGTACTAACGAGGCATCACATTTGTCGACATCAGCCATGTGGAAAACAATGACAGTCGTCTCCTGCCTGCGTGGTGCTTCCGAGGGATGAATCTTGTCTTGTCCATATAATTCAAGGCGGCGTAGGCGTTCTGCACCAGTATGTTATTAGCGTATCTCTCGCACTAATCTCACCGAACACACCTTTGAGCTGTGCAGTATTGGCAAAATCAAGATTCTCCCGGATGCGGACAACCAGAGCACCGACATTCTCCTCGACGTCAGGATCTTCATTCACAGGTCTCCAGCGGTCAGTCCCAGGGATGCGACCCTACAAAATTAGTCCAAGTAGAAGCTCAGAAGTTGCAATAGCTTACAAGAATCTTCATCCGTGTCTTAGAGGAACGACGAACCACGAGGAGCAATGAAATAATTAAGCTGACTATTATGCCAACTTCGACATTATAGAAAATGGAAAGGAAAAACGTCAATGTCATCAAACCAAAATCAATCCATGCTCCCATCCTGATATGAGAATCAGCTTCATAAATTGCAGTGTCAGAGGATTTTTGGACAGCGAACCTCCAATAATAGACAATGTCAGAGGGTGTCTCCGCAAGTAGAGAGAGAATGACCATCGTTATACTACCAAAACCCGTTAAGATTTCTTAACATCATAGTGTCAATACTTACATAACAGCGAGGACACACTTGGGCAGATCTCGCATGTATGGTAGAAGCACGAAGGTAGCAAGCAACACAACTCCCGAGCATACAAAAGATGCCATTTGTGTGCGACCTCCGACATCTCCATTTATGCGCGAGCGTGTAATCGAACCAAATGCAGGGAGGGTTCCAGGAATGAATGATCCAGCAACGTTGGATGCTCCGAGGGCGACAAGTTCTCGATTAGGACTAATGGAGTAGCCATACAGAGCCGCATTCTGTTTAGCTGCAACAATACTATCAAGGAAGCCTGCGATGGAGATAATGCTAGTTCAAATGTCAGATTACTTCTGGTGAGTCCGATAATAAGTACACTTGCACTGCGGTGGATGTTGTTCGATGAGCATATTTGAGAACATCCCTGTTAAAGGGGAAGACGAAAAACGAGTCACCGGTTGCAATTGCAACGTCTCCTAGTACGTCCACTCCTTTCTCTTGCCAATTATAGTGCGCGGATATAACTGGAGTCACATCAGGATCTAATATAGGGCGGATGCCAAGCTGCCAAAACTCACTAGTAGAAACAATGACAACTATGAGGACTTCTGGAAGTCGATAAATAAACGTATATCTTTTAAACGAATTCTTGATCGAGCGCAACGCGATCAGTACAAATAATGTACCGAAACTGATCGTGGTAGTCAGTCGGTTGGCATGAGTCCATGTGAATTGAACCAAAAATATAATCTTCTCGACAGTTGTGTGTGGATCAATTGTATGCATAAGTTTCGTAAGACCAAACATTGGAATAAGCTGTTCACTATAACAGAGATTTTAGCATCAGTTCCTGAAACAAGAAAATAAAATTATACATCATAATGACAACAGCGACTGCAGTAATGAACCCACGCAATAATGCTCGACTGAGCACTACATCAATGAATCCTAGACGGAGAAATCCAAGCAGAAACTGGAGCAGACCGGCCTGCGACACGTGTTCGGGCATTAGTCACCTGCGACTAATGGCAAATTAGACTTTATAAATCTACACACCTGGAGTGTTATTGCAGTCGCAACTACCAAACTCAATGAAGCCAATTTATTCGCATCATTGAGGCTGTGAAGTACTTCCGATATAGCTTGACCTAGAAGCAAACTCGTCGACGCCTCGGGGGCAACATTCAATTGCTTAGAAGTTCCGAGGAAAGCGTAAATAATGCCAGGGACAGAGGCTGATATCTGATCTGAGATCAGCTTACAGATGCTAAGCAGATGCTCCGGCCGACGAGACGTACCAAACCAGTGACGGGGCTCAGTTTTGCAAGAGAAGTCGCATAACTGACGGATTGTGGAATAAGCATGGATGCTACGGTGAGGCCAGCAAGAATGTCGCCACTAAGCCTGGTGTTGAGGGATCAACATAAGAGTGAATGAGAGGAGTCGACTTGAATGAAAACTGACAAGGAGAAGGAATAGTTTGGTATCCATGCAAGTGAAGGTATGTAGTATCTGGCACGTTTTGCAAGCACTGATGAATCTGTTCCAGGATCCGGTCCTGCGAAGGCATTGGTGAGTAACCTTTGTTTAGAACGCTGAGAAAAGGAGCAAAAGAATGGAGACATAAGAAGGGGGTAATACGGCGAAATCCCCTCAGCATGAAGAAAAACACATACGTGTAGGAGTGGTGGTGCCACTGTAGTGTACTCTGTTATTAGAGTCCAGCAACGCTGTTCGCTCCTCGACCTGGGATCCAGTCACATCGATGCCCATGAGAGAAGTCGTGTAGTTCTCCTCTGTGCTATCAAAGAGGTGAGTGGTTGAGGAACGGTCGTGGGGTGAAGGAGACATCCTGGACTCCCAGTATAAGTACCTGCAAGTTTGATTTAGCGCCTTGACCGCGCCTTGACCGTGGCTCTTCGGCGATCACCGACGACCTATTTGTTGAGATAAGATAGAAAAGGGGAGGGACGAGCAAAAACTCGCTGCAAATGCGCAACGGGTGGTATCGATGTGATGCACGTGTGAAATTCCAGTCTGAGGAAATCTGAGATGAATTTGATTCCCGTAACGAATTCCTAGACGTGCTGTCACGTTGTCGCACCGTGCTCTGTTGTGTGCAATGCGACACGATATAATTATGCAACCTAAAGACGAGACACTACTGCTTGCATGTTGCGCAACAGGTCTCATGGTTTACTATTCATCACATAACCTCTGGTAGCTCGTAGAAGAATCAAAGAAAATTAACCCAGCTTCATTGTATGGTGGAGACGATATCTATATATAGTATGTGACCTTGATCTGTAATGGAGAAGATATATATGGTAGAGCACTCTGATCAAAAAAGTATCGAGGGACATCTGGGGAAGTCTGGGGCACTCTGAAATTTGAAATTCATGCTCGGCATCTCGGCACGGAGCAGTCTGACCTCAGAATGCTTACGGGAAATTGTTCTTATCCACACAATGAAGTACAATGATCTACATTGAACATCTAGACAAAAACTAGCTTAAATATAACGCTCGATATTCCAACAGTATTTGCATCGCAGCCTAGTTCAAACGAACGGTGCTCCGTACTCGAGACGTTTGAGCAGAGAGCGAAGGGCTGTATCTGAAATAACTAATCAATTTGTCTTGTGTCAATGGAGATCATCACTGATGTTTAATTGTCAGTCCGGAGACCTGATTTTCTGGATCTTACTAATATAAAGTAGGCTCAGCGTCAACCGGTATGGTACACGACTGAGGGTAGATGTCTTAGATTAACTAAGAGTGGAGTCGCGAGAGAACTTTTATATCATCACATGCGACGCCACGATAAGTGCTCCTTCTAACACATCTGATTGGAGGATATCTCCAGAGATTTTTTGTCCCAGCTAGGCTGTCGAGGGGGTCTCCTGTTCAGATTGTTTTCACAGATTTGCTCTGGCGGCGGCATAATGACTTCACAGGTATGAGTCAGACCTTCTCCAAGAGGGGTAGCTTCCACACAATGAATTATGACTGCAACAGGACAGAATCTAAATGTTACTCTCACAAAATAATCGGCCATGGGTCCAGGCCACAGGCTTCTAGTAGGCTTCTAGTATATCTGCCTCATACGGGTATGGGACCACTCAGTCAATTCAGGGGTTTGGGAAGCCCTAGTTTCATCCCTTCAGAAGCATCATGTCTCAGATCCTATGCTAAGCGAATTGACAAAAGCCAGATGGATCAGCAATAATTGACATCTCGGAAATACCTCGGAGAAACCCAAGGTGCTGATAACGAGTGTATTTTTAGGAGCCCTCGTACTCAATAGACTTCACGCTATGATATTCTATCTAGAACTGAGTCAAGGCATACAGAAGCACTACAGAAATAATTTGAATTTTGTCAAACCACGCCCATGAGTTGGTCGACGGAGGTTTTGCCCACCGGTTCACGGGAAAACCTCGGATAAACTATCCATTCCTTAATCAGCCTCGACTCGGTGTAGTCAGATTAGACTATGCGGCTCTATCGGACAAGCTTGGGAAAAGGGCATTCTCGAAGTATTTAGACCAGAAAGCCCAAAATTTTTACCTTTATTTTATCTGGCCATGTATTCGTTCGCACAACGCATCCGGCGTGTACCCCCTGGATTCTTCAGACGACTTGCCACGGTCGCGCCAAGCGAACGTCAGGCCAAGAAAGGAGGAACAATTTCAGATATCTTCACTACCCTGAAGTCCGGAGAGGAGCATGCCGCTTTACCTGATCGGTTTTCGACACTTAAGAAAGATATATTCAAGGACGAATTGGTTGAGAGTTGGAGGCAAGTTCTAGCCGAACTCGAAGGGACGGTTGCGGAGATAACAGCAAAGGGAAACAATGTATGTCTGCAACATCTATTTTTGTTGGTTCATCGGAATTAACGTTCTAGCACTTTAGCTAGTCGCTCGTGTTAGTTACGACGATGTGAAATCTGGATCAGTGAGCCAAGCACAAATTGACGAAATAAAGCGAGTAGGTACTGTAATCGTTACTGGAGCTATATCTGAAGAGGTCTGTTCTGAATCTATCTTTGATCAACTTCCATTCTGACAAGAAGAACTAGGAGGCCCTAGGCTGGAAACAGCAGATAAGGGACTACGCTGCTGCTAACGTGGATCGAATCAAAGGTACTTAAGAGTGGGTATCCTCAAACGCCGAATCCTCAATTCATCGTAGGTTTCCCTGAGGACAATATCCAAGTCTTTGAAATATACAACTCTATTGGTCAAACTCTGGCCAGGACGCATCCTAAATTGCTTGATACCCAAAAGTTCCTGCTTTCTCTTTGGCACACATCGTCCCCTGATCGAATCCGGCTTGATGCACCTATCTCATACTATGATCGCTTAAGAATTCGTCAACCAGGAGACGCTAAGTTCGCTCTCGGACCCCATGTCGATGGTGGTTCTGTTGAACGATGGGAAGATCCTGGTTTCAGAAAAGTTTTCGGCAATATCCTCAAAGGTGGACCTCATTGGAAGAATCACGACTCCTTTGATGCCACGCCAAGAATTGACGTCAAGAGTGATCTCTACAATGTTTCGTATGTAGTGTTCTTTCTCAACATGCACCCATCTCATCTCAACCAGTAACGCATGCTCGATTTTCCGACCATGGCAAGGTTGGACGGCACTATCATCCACTGGACCTAACGAAGGCACCCTTCAAGTCCTTCCTAACCTTTCAGTCGCTTCGTCCTATATCATCCTTCGACCCTTCTTCCGTCCCAAGAACCCGCACTCAGATTCGTTGAAGTTTGGGGACTGGGAACTTGATATCGATAGTTCTCGTTTCCCTGGAAGTATTATTGGCAAGACACAAGAACTAAATGTTAAGTCTCATCCTCACCTACATCTGGACAAGACCATGGTTTCTATTCCAAAGGTTCAACCTGGTGACCAGGTCTACTGTGAGCTGTTCCTTCTTTATGTTATGTAAAGACTGACTGATATCCCTCCAGGGCATTGTGATGTAGTCCACGCTGTGGAAAGTAAACACAGTGGCACCGGTGATTCATCAGTATTCTATATCCCTGCCGTGCCTTTGACTCTCAGCAAGTGAGTCATGCATTGTCCAAAGGATACAGTTCCCTTGATCTACGTAACCAAGTGCCTACTATCTTCGCGATCAGCGCGATAATTTTGTTGCTGGTCTTCCAGCTCCGTATGTCCCCTTTCTATCCGCATTGACATGAACTCATTTCTTCCTCAGTGATTTTCCTGGAGGTGAAGGTGAGTCGCAGTGTGTCGGGCGTGGATCTGTCAAGGACGTCAAGGACGTCGAGGGGAGACGTGCACTTGGCTTCGAGAAATTTGAGACATCGCCTTTGGCAGCACGATCGCACAAAGATTTCCTAGATGGCATCAATCGTATCCTCGAGGTATGAGCCTTGACATGAATGTTTTATGCCCTATACATAATACAATGTCCGTGGATCCGCTACTGTTTGATTGACTTTGAAGAGAAGGTTTACATGTGCAGCAAGCGTTTGCAGACCTTCAAACAAGCGAAATTTATGTCGGCTTGCCAACCGAAATTGGACAGTCCCTTCGGAGATTTTTGATAAACGATTGAAGGGCCCAAAAACATCACGCAGTTCGTAAGTACGCAGATCTGGGCGGTTAGGAATATCGCAGAAAACGGCTACATGGTCAAATCAGAGAAGGTACTGTTTGAATGGATGCTCGATTATGATATTGACACCACCCCGAAATTGAGAGGATTTTCCCGCGGACCAGTTAATACCGACTTGCACTCTGATTGAGAAAAGTTGAGTGTAGAGTGACAGATTCTGACCCAGTGCTGTGTAATTCATTGATGTGGTCGAGTTGTTGATGGAACATCTGAGGATCTGGAAGCTGACTTCGACGGGGAATGAGATCTCCTCTGTCAAACAGGCACGAGATAGAGGTAGCTGATGTTTTTGAAACAATGTCATTTTTCGAAAGGCTAGAGCTATATTTGTTTCAATATGAAATTGGCCCGTGTCTGCGCAAATAAGAAAGTTAAAGAGGCCTCGAAGTCTCAGAGGTGGGAAGTAATCACATCGTATCGTTAGTCTCCATTTTCTGTTGATATACATTTGACGCCAGGTCTTGCATAATTCTGGAACTGGATCACGTGGTACCGAGGACTTGCTCTTGACCACCAAGTTTAAGTGACGAGCGTTTCCGTGGCTCGAAATTATCTGCTATGAACGCCGTAAATGCACAGAACTTCGAGGAAGCGGCCAATATTGCGGCTGAATTCATCTACAGTGTGTTATCAGTTCTTCAGGTCCAGGTCCTTTGGCTGACAAATCATGCAGGTCTGGACAACCTGCCCAACGAAGTTAATCACCTTTTGCAGGAGATCAAAATCAAAGAGGCCAAAGCTCAAGGTAAGTCCATGTTTTTTGTACTCGGAGAGACTCGGGCTTAGTGTTTGAAGAATTGCAACAGGAAATCGATAAAGACTCTGCTCGCTACATCCGCCATTCCATGAAATCTTCATCGTCACCTGCAGACCTCTGTCAAAGAGCACAATCACCCAAGACTGTAGGAATACCTGCAAAAATACAAGAGATGTATGCTGAATTACATGAAATTTCGGACGAGAAATGCGTTCTTGCTCAATGTCTCATTGACCTCATTGAGCGAACCCGGTCTCGATTGGACATTGATCTCATCAAGGTCAAATATCTCCAGGGCGAGGTTCTGGATTCAACATCTTCCTTAGGGAAGGCTGGTTCTGGAACACTTGCCAGCGTAGACTTTGGACCAAGTGGTCGCAATCCTGCCCAGCAGATTAGTGAAAGCTTACGAAATGCCCTTTCGAATCCTTTGGAGTCACGGCAGGGCTCAGCCACTCCGGTTGTCAGTACAGTTACCGCAACGAGCGGCGGGAGCGCAACGAAAAGTGACTGAATTGCTCTTTTTTTGGACTCATCACTTACATTCATCCTAGAGCGTCGTATCAATACATCTATCAAGATCACACCAGTACCTTCACCGACCAAGCATCGTTCTGCATCACCTTCTGCCACCGCGGTATCTCAAATCACTCATCAACGGTCCAGGCTTTCCAGACAAATACACCCTGTTGAAGAGTCTGAACCTGAAGCTGGAGCAGATGACGACATGGACATCGACGATGATGCAGAAGATGAGAGGCTGTACTGCTTTTGCCAGAAACAGAGCTATGGAGACGTAAGTGCCTTCTTTTCGTTAGATTAGTTATATGTTGACGGAATAGCAGATGGTCGCTTGTGACAACGAGCATGGTTGCCCGTATGAATGGGTGCGTGGCTCCATATGTTTTTTTAATTTGCTACTGACCACTGTATCAGTTCCATTTGAGCTGCGTTGGTCTGAAACAACCAGTCCCAGAAAAATGGTACTGCGATGAATGCCTCAAGAATGGTGCAGGGGTGCAAACCGTCAAGAAAGGGCGGAAAAAGTGAGGCCAGTATACTTGTGAGCCGCCCTCATGTTCAAATCAGGACGGACTACTGATTTCCAAGTTTTGAGTGATTCATGTGGTATATTATATCCGACAATGATTCCAGCACGGGATTTATTCGTCATAGAACTATTGAGTCAGAATCCTTCACCATGGTTCATCGCCTCGTGTCCAATTTGAGGGTCATTTCCCGCTAGCGAGTGTCTTAAGCCAGCGATTTATCCCCTCCGGATGCAACCGATGTTCGCTTATGTCGATCACATTTCCCTCTTTGCTCAAGTCCATCAATGGCCTTCACATTTAGGATAAATCCACCGCAGAACTTTTACTCCGATCATTTTGCTCTCCTGTACTGTAGACCCGAGACGTTTCTGTCACACGCTGCTTTGTGTCAATCTTGGATCCGAATTACAGTTAGTCTGATCATTTTCGGGATGTTTCTGATTCGTACAACAGTGCATTTGCCTGCAGGCTCTATCATGTCATACTATATCGAGATGAAGTCAAGGAATCATGGCAGTCATCATGTGCCGCCTATAATGCTCATGAGATGGGAAGATGAGCGGTTATTGGGTAATAAACACATAAGTAGAACAAGAGTGCCGCAAAAGCCGGGCCGCGAAGCAATTGTCAGAGTCAGATATTTCCTGTGACCATCGTTCACCGCCGCGCGCGGTCGGTTTATTAATATGAGAGGAACGTTAGAAAGATACGATGTAATTTTTGCGTTAAATACGAAGATGAAAAGCGAATTCAAGATAGTCCCGTGATCTCAAGTAGACATCACTAAACTTTGTTGGGTTCTCAAGCTTAGGCAGGCACTCAACACATGTTCGCTCTCTTGTAGCCCTTTTCCACTGACTACACTGTCTTCTGTAGCGACAGGCCTTCCTGTAAGCTTGTCTCCACGTTTTACCCTTCAGAGATGACCCGCAGCTAACCAACATAGTTTTGTGGTCTTTTGCTGGTCGATCTATCGGAATCTCAATGGTCTTCCAAGGGAACCCCACTCGAGACCACCCAGATTCCATGGGAGAGGAAGAATGGCAGATTGTCTCGACAAAGTGGTGGTGCACACCGTTCAGCTCTGTTTCATGGTCTTACAATGAAAAGGCACCTCGGAATGTTATTTTCTCAAAGCCACCCCATTACCACCTGTCCTTGCACAGCGAACAAGCATTGCGGTCCTTTGATGATCAAGGATACGAGCCTGAATCCTCCCACTCCCTACACAAGCGGTCCTCAGCATTTAGGGCCGCTGATGATACTGTTTTGAATGAGGAGTTGATTGGAGTGAAAAACGCGTGTGAGGTACTGAAGGCGTATGAGGAGGCGGTCGGCTTTAATTATTCGCCCTGGCCGAGCCTCCGCTTGAAAAATCTGGAAAAAGAAAGAAGACGGATTGTTGATGTATCGGAAATGCAAGTTCAACTAGGAAAAGAGCGGTGGACTGAGCTCGTGAACGACCTTGTCGGGGGAAAGTCGCTCAAACAGATCTTGAAAGAAGCGAGAGATAGCACAAAGAGCATTTTGCAAAGGACGTTTGCGACACCCAACAAGATGAATTATTTTTCTCAGCCATCCACACCCAAACCTTTCCAGCTTAACCCTTCAGCGTCCTCTTTCGTGCCCCACGGCTCGCCCACTTCCACCTTGTCCTCTTCGTCATGCAGCTCGTCATCACTAGATTCCCCCGATCCTCTTGGTCCATTTTCTTTCCCATCTTTCGCTGCATCTCCCCCCTCACCGTTGAACAGGCGAGATCATCAAGATCACGTTAAGGGCTTTCATATACATCGTCATACCGCTAGTAGTGATGGTAGCTTTGCGGCCGGTCTCGATCGTTCGTCCAGTGAATTTCTGCCATCCTTCTTATTCGATTCTGCTGATCAGCGCCGGCGCCCACTTCGTGCTTCGCGAACACGCGCAATCATCGATCAACTGCGTTCCCAGCTTCAGTATGATGAAGACCAGACCTCGCCTACCAGCCAAATTTCTAGTCCCTCCGTTTCTGACTTTGGGATCTGCGGTTCGGGCTACTTCAAGCCCAGGTTAACAATTTCGGATGGGTCAAGTACATGTTCTATCACACCGCCACTCACCGAAGAGGATTTCCATCACCGTGATAGAGTCGCCATTGGCAGTTGGACCGACAATGTTGAAGGCTGGTCTGCTCCAGCTGTAGTTGATCAAGAGACGAAGAGGACGAGGTCAAAAGAGTTGCTTATGACACTTAGGAGGCGAACTGACTCGTTGACGTCCAACACTAATGCAGTAGTCAACTCAGTCGCGGGTGCCATGTCCGCCTCTACGTCACCGGCCCTTGTTGCATCTGAGAGATTGGTCGAGTCACCTGAGCCCGCGGAGGCAGTAGACTCTCTCGCAGAGATATTATCGGAGAGGTCAAACCAAATCGCCAATTTCCGAGATTCCTCCTTAGCACTTGGCGATCGTAGGGCTGGTGCGCAGTCTACTTCTCCAGAAATGAATCATATAAATACGTTATCCCGAGATGAGGCCACGGTTCGCAATCTGTCGCCAGTCCACTCTCGGACACATCCTAAAGCTGACAACTCTACACGATACCCTCAACGTGTCATGAACTCAGGTTCAGGGGTATCACATCCTCTGTCTGGGCATCCTGTTCCCAATATGAGAGTACCTGCACAAGTGTTAACCACGGGTGCTCCACGCACACGATTTCCTGTGCAAATGCCTATCCAGGTTCCCATGCGAAGAATGCAGTATTCTACTCTGATGCATTTGAGGATTATGCAGCAGATGCAGATGATGAGAAACAATATGAATGTGGTCTCTGTCAGTGGAACAGGCACATATACTGGGTGATAATGGGTGCCCCTATGTTTGAGAATTTTCGCACCAGTATGCAAATGAATAGGTTGGATACCATCTTGGGTGTGTTTTCCTTCCATTGTTTCTATCGTTACACGAATCATTGTCTCTCATTACAAACAGACTCTCAGTAGTTTCATTTTTCTTGTTCCATTCAGAAGGTCGCATTTTATCTACTCGAAGCAACAGTCATCTATTTTTTCATGCTCCTCTCTTTTCTCCCATTCTTTCCTTTCGATGTTTTGCTTTTGCCGTTGATCTACATATTCCTTCTACCTTTCTATGACCAGATTGTTTATGTGTACCAGTCACTTGTCTCGTAGTACAAATGTGTTTATTATATCGACATCCGTCATTGATAAACCTGGGGTTCTGGTGGACCAGAGCTCCAACGGAGTAAAGCTCTCCTTTGGGCACAATATGTGTGAAAATTGTTGCAGGTAATTTCTCATCAAAGTGCGGAAATTTCAGGTATGAGCGTTTAGAACAGACATAAAAGATTGGTTTTTGAAATCTTTCAACATATGAGCACCCGCTGTGAAGTGCAACGTATCATCATCAGCGAAATGAAATAAAAGAAGTAGGAATTTCCATAATTTTACAAATCAACTACTCAACTACGATCACCCAATCTTTCACAATCCTCACTCGAGGATCTTTCACTATCAAGACGCTTACATTACCCTCTCCCTTATGGCCCGCACCAACACCATCCACCCAATCCCAAGTCAATTCTCTACCTTCATCTTCAACCTTGACACTCTTTGGCTTCCTCTCCAATCCAACAACAACCAGCCTCTCAACACGTACATCCTTGATTGTCTCCGCAAACAAGTTGTTCGAGGTATACGCACCCCGCAAAACAACACCATCGACAGCATTATCAGGGTTTTCCAAAGCCAAATCCCGGCTCGAAATCTTCAACAATGGTTTCCTTACCTTCTTGCTTGCAGTCTTGTCGGCAACGAATTGACGCCAAACGAGTTGACCCTTTTCGTGGTCATAACTATCACCATCATCAAGATACAGCTCGCCACTGGCAACTCCTGACTTGCTCAAAGCAATTCGGAAAGTGAAAGGATCGTATTTCATCGCCGTCGACGCACGACGAGGACGTTCACGAGTTGTTATGATGGACCCACCCCGAATCAAGAGGGGGATTTGGTCGAGAGCGGCAGGGACAGTGATAGTCCTACCTTTGGTATTAGAGCGGTGAAGGGTAAAATCGAAGTAATCATAGTAGGGTTGGTCTTCGGCAGGAAGATACACTGTGGTTTCAGTGATGTCCTTCTCGGTGATGGGCTTCACCAAAAGACCAGAAGAGCCAATGAAGTACTGGTCATCAAGGTCAAAGCCATTTTTGTCTTGGGGGAATGCAACGTAGTGAGGTCTAAAGTAGAGTAGTCAAGTCAAGTAATCAATCACAATCAAAATAAATTCACCTCAAGACAGGGAAACCAGTGACGGTGGTCTCGCGGAACTGAGTATACCAGACCGGTAGGAGGCTGTATCTCAGGCGGAGGATATCCCGGATATATGACTTGTATGGCTCATCGAGTAGGAAAGGCTCACGACGTTTGGTATCAATGTGACCATGCGCACGGAAGAAGGGTCCAAATGCCCCGACTTGGTACCACCGTACAAGCATTTCCGGTTCAGGGTTACCGAAAAAACCACCAACGTCGGCTGCACATAGTGTCATATCTACTCCTAAGAAGTGGGATTGTACCTACATCCAGCGAAGCTCATGCCCGCAATACCGTTAGAAAGAGTCATCTTGACACCGACAGCCATGTGGTCCCACGTCCCGAGGTTGTCCCCAGTCCACATGGCACCAAAACGTTGAGAACCAGCATAGAAGGAGCGAGTGAGGACAAAGGGGCGCTTAGGTGGGTGAGAGCGTTCACGAACGGCTTGCCAGGTGTGATTCGACTGGGCATACACAATCGATATCCAACGGGTGCAAAATTGGGCCAGTAGCACTTACATAAAGCATTCCATTGACATTATGGATGTCACGATGTTCCCAACCGTTGTAATGAATAGAGTCCTTGGGCATGGTAATTTCGGGACCGTTGAAAATTGAAGGCTGTGAGTGGTAATGAGTTAGAAAGGAAGAAATGTGTGCTACATTGAGACATGCCTCGTTCATGTCATTCCAAATGTGGACATCCTCGGTACTTTGAGTCCACGACCAACCACCACCTAGCAACTGGTAGGGTTTAAACAAGTTTTTCCACCACTCCCAGGCGCCAGGATTGAAAAAGTCGATCCAAGAACTACTGCCAGACCAGCACCAACCCTCGTACTCTCCCTCGCCGCTCTTCGGCTTGATAAGAATGCCCCTGTCGGAAGCCTCCTGATAGACTGGATAATTGGAAGTGCGCTTGACATGAGGGTCAACGATGACGACCATCTGGGTAGGAGATTAGCCATGCAAATCATGCAGATGTGAGGGTAAGCCCACCTTACGACCAAGGGCTGAAATATCGTTGACCATTTCAATAGGATCAGGGAAATTTTTCTTATCCCAGATGAAGTATTTGTGATCCTCTGCATACTCAATATCGAGCCAGAGAACGTCCAAAGGGATATCATCTTCATCAAACCGCTTCTGCACCGTACGGACATCATCCGAACTGATATAATTCCATCGACATTGATGGTATCCCAAAGACCAATGAGGTGGAATGACAGGTGTACCTGTCAGCTTGGAATACTGTGTAAAGATATCTTTTGGAGAAGGCCCAGGAAGGAGGAAAAGATCAAGAATACCGGACTCGGAGATCCAGTGAGTATCCGTTGACTCCTCGGAAACATGGGAAACGTCAATCCAAGTCTCCGAAGCAACGGCGTTAAAGATGCCAACAGTTGTATCCGTAGAATGAGCGTGCATGATGGGGATGGAGCCATAAAGTGACACAGGCGAAGAGGCCAAGTATTCGAAAACATCAGCATTATAGAGGCGATATGGGTCAGAGAAAAAAGCCCCTTCTCCAGACGTTGTGGGAAGTGCGAGACGCGTTGCATGTTGAGGGATACCGTAGACTGTGCCATGGTTAGGGAAGGTGATATCGAGTGAAAGGGATTCCGGTCCTGAAATCAAAATTATGAGTATCCATCCGCAATTATTGAGAGTCTCAATATCACCTTTCGGTTTGGTGTCAGTCCAAGTGGAAAATGACTCTTCCCAGTAAGCATCTTCACTTTCGCCCTCGAACCATGCACGAGGATTCTCTTGCTTCATGACCTCTTGCACGCCCTCGCCTCCTTCGTCTTCCTCGACCTTGGGCTCCTCTGCTTTCACCTCCGTCGCCTCTTTGTTGCGGAAGTGCTCCATATGCAGTAATCCTTGATCATTGAGGACAACTTGGTCTTTCCCATTCTTCAATAAAGCGACTCGAAGCGGCTCATAGGAAACCACAACCTCGAAATCCCTCTTCTCTCCATAAACAATGCGAACATCCTTTTTGCCAACGGTCCACCTTAACTTTTGACTAATTTTGGGCTCAGAGATTAATGCCCAGGAAGCTGCTTCATCATATCGCTTCCTGAGGCCGCCAATTTCATCCATACGAATGCGAACGACACCATCCTCATGGACACGCAGTTCAAGGCCAAACTTGATGTCGGGGTATAACAACGACTTTACTTGTGCCGAGAACGCTGCCTCGGTGTGATCGACAGCGACAGAATTTGCTACAATAGAGTATGGGGATTTCCAAATGTCCTTGGATTCCCTTGCACGTGCAGCTAATGCTCGGCCTCGTCGACAAAAGCCCGACTGAGAACAGGTTTTAAAGTCATGGGCCTTGAATGCAACAGCGTTCTCTGCGAAAATCAGGACTATTAGCCCTAACAGCGTCCACGGGCGCATTTGAGGGAACACAGAGCAAGATCTGCCCCTACACGTCAAATAACTAGGTTGGGTCTCACGTGCCTCGGTTATGTTATTGAAGAGTGTTCTCGTGGGACAGGCCTCTACTCCCTATCATGCAGTCCTTCCAGCTGCACGAGTCTTCTCTCCAGAAAGACTTTTCGATTGTTCCAGCTACGATCAAACTTGATAGTACCAGGCTACCGCTAGTTCCTCAACCTAGTTCATCAGAAATGGATCCGCTCAACTATCCAAATGTAAAATCAATTATTCACTCACCCTTACAGTCCTCATTGACCTGAATAAAGTGGTTGAAATGTCTTATCCTCATTGAAGTGTCTATCCTCGCTTTTCTTGCGACACTTAATGTTGCCATCATCAATCCAGCAGTCGCTCTGCTTGCTAAGGAATTCAGCATAACTGAAGTGACTGCGACTTATCAAACTACCATAGCCATTGGTACGAGTGCCATTGGGCCACTAATCTTTGTTCCAATCGCGAATGTATATGGAAGACGCCCTGTATATTTATTTACCCTCTTTATTGGCTTCGCCAGTGCCATCGGGTCTGCCACAGCCAAATCCTATGGAACGCTAATCCTTGCCCGCGCTTTCAATGGTTCCGGCGCTGCAACAGCTTCAGTTCTAGGGGCTGGGACTTTCTCAGACATGTTTTTCATGCACCAACGAGGCAAAGTTATGGGGCTTTACACACTCATGTCCACGAACGGTGCTCATCTTGCCCCAATTGTATGAAGATTTATACCACAAGAAACACCATGTTCATTCCTCATTAGATTGGTGGCTATGTGGCCCGAAGTCGAGGCTGGCAGTGGTGCTTTTGGTTTGGCGCAATACTCAATGGTGATTCGGTGATTCTTTTGTGTTCCAGCATATTTAATTTTTTGAAACCTTCGAATAGGTATCATGCTTGTCATATGCCTATTTTTCCTTCCAGAAACGTTGTACACACGACCTCCTGGCTCTTATGACCAAATCCTCATTGATATGACCAACACATCTGATAGGATCGATACCGACAAGCTCCCTGAACAAGGAGAGGTGTACCAACCACCCTCCATGAGATTCCGGTCTTACATTCGTCGACTAGGATTCTGGAATATCTCCCCAGATCGCCATCTGAGGAGGAACTTCCTCGTGAAACCTTTCAGTATGCTGAAATATCCTTCTGTTATATTTCCTGCAACATTTTAGTGAGTTTCAATATCTTTCCCGTAGTTAGGAAGACCAACTTGCCTTCAGTGGCATCATCTATGGCTTCGCCTCTTTGGAACCAGCTTTGACGCTAGCTACCTTGTTCACAAGAATCTACCACTTCGATACGGTCCAAAATGGGTTAGCTATCTTGATGCAATCCGAGACCTTATTGTTCATTCGTGACTCATAGACTTGCAAATGGTATCAGTCTCCTCGTCGGAGCGTCAGTTCCTCTCTCCCAATTCCACCTTTTTTGATTGTAAGGGTGACTGCTCCAGATCCATTGGTGAACTCTTCTCTGGACCCGTTACCGACCTCATGATGCAGCGAGAAAGACGCCGCGCTCTCAACCAGGGCAAAGCTGCCCCTATCGAAGTTCGCTTACGATGGATCTGGACAGGTGCTCTGACCGTTCCTGTCGGCCTGTTGATGTGCGTTCTTTTTATACTCCGATCATAGATCCCCTGCATATTGCTGTTAGTTGTAGGTAACTTCTGTGTTCAAGATCACCATCTATCGATTCTATGTCTTTAGATGGATTCACAGTCCAATACTCTCATACCTTTATAGCGCCATGCATTGGTATGGGTGAGTCAAGGTCAATATCCCATGAAGCATTCCTCACTTGGCGGTAGTGATAGCTTGCTTCGGCAGTAAGTAAAGGCGACCCCGATTGTTATGACTCACATTCTTATCTTCAAATCAGTGCAAATCGTGTCGTCAGTATGTTACACATACAGTTGCAATGACTGTTATAACACACGCAGTAATGATGTTAGTATATGTTTCGGGTGCGTTTTGTCACGTCCCATTATCGTCCACACACTCATTAGCTCTTCCTTCAGTTTTATCCGCCAGGTATTCGGTTTGACCCTAGGGTTCTATTCGTACGCAATTTCGAGTCCTTTTCACGAATGGAATTTTCACCTATATGACCTCCAGCATACCACTCGGTGATAAAGTGAGCACCATGCATATGTACATTCGCAAACATTTCAATCCCCGTAGATCGGTTATCAATGGTCCTTCTTCGTCTTCGCAACTATATGGTATGTGTGCAACTGCTTTTGTTCAGGACCGAGCCCATTCAAATCATTTTCAACCAGTGTTATTGCGTTCTTACCTGTGGTATTGTTGATGTTCAAGGGAGAACAATGGAGAATCAAGCTGGGTGCTCCAGCTAGTGACTGATAGTCAGCTCTGTTCGACATGGTAAATGCTGCGGAGTAACATGGCACATGTAGTATCAGCCCCTACGAAGTAGCATTCCCTCGCACTACATTTAGTAGTGCAGCCTGATGTGTCGCCATCGTGGCATGTGATGTCATCTTTCAAATGGACCTTCTCAATACGAGGTGCTTGTGACTAGCCCTAGTCAAGATGAAAGGAAGGTGCATTTGATCCATTGATGGCCCCAAGCACTGTACTCGCCATATCTTTCAATCTTACACGATACATCATATGTGAAACAAGGGTCGAAATCGGAAGGGTCGAAATCGGGAACTGATTAAGCGAGCAGACGGATATGATCAATAAGATCATGCGAGTGAGTAGGGCCAATGCATTTCTAGTGCATTTTTATCGCATTGATGTTGTACTTCTAAATTTGGATACATGTGCAATGGACCACACTGTTAGCAAGGTCCAGAGGTTCTGTCGAATCCCTCTCGATTCTTGTCTGTCTGTCTATCTATGAGGTTGATTTATATTCCTTCTGAGTTCTAATCGTACTTGATATATTTCCTACTGGTGATAAGTGCATAAAGGCCACAGGTACACATTTTCGGTAGCTATTGTTGGGGGTATTGTTACTGCATTCTTCCATGTGAAACATTTTATGGGCCCTTTCCCAGAATGCTTGGCCCCTTATTTTGCTATAAAAGCTGCCAGGCTCCCTACAATCCTTTCAGTTTCCTTCTTTTCAATCGTATCTTGAAATCAATTGGTATGTTCAAGATACAGTTCTTATATGTCTAACAAGTGCTAAGGATACCTTTAGAAGCTATTATCCGATGAAAGCCTTCACAATAACCCGGGAAATTCTATTCTTATTGCTCTTAGTCGTTCAACAAGTACGTTGCTGAGCATACTTATGCCAAAATCTTGTGACTGACCTGAGAGGCTTTCCTCGTTACTCGCAATAGATCATAAAATATATATATATATATATTCCTC
>Ga0153934_1000119_pt1 | contig 20910 bp, 20 predicted proteins | sample TSNJ018MetaG_FD_104708 | JGI IMG/M metagenome (GOLD analysis project Ga0153934, IMG submission 104708) | Attine ant fungus gardens microbial communities from New Jersey, USA - TSNJ018 MetaG | ecosystem: Host-associated > Fungi > Mycelium > Unclassified | place: USA: New Jersey, Wharton State...
CAGATTAGCCAGATTCATGAAAAAGCACTCTGAGATGAGAGAGACAGAGAAGATAAATTTGCTCTCATCAATCTTCAATCCATACGAGTGCATCCAGCCAGACCAACCGCCGAATGGTTTGTAGTACTATTTGTTGGAGCGTTCACCAGCCGAGTTTGATGAACCTGAGGAAGAGGATTTTCCCTCGGAGTTGCTTTTTCCTTGAGGCATAGGTTGTTGTTACTGGAATTATATTGGTCAGAAAATCGAACCTTGTGTATCTGAAGGTAGAGCTTGTGAAATTGTGCACCAGAAAGCTGAATAGACTATTTGTTGGTAGTGAAGAGGGGCTGCAGGTCTGCGATCTTTTATGACTTGTATGACGTAAGGAAGCTCTTGGCTAAACTTGGCACGATTGAGCACAATAGCTAAATCATCCCAACTGCTCCTCCCACTCACATCCCTTTCCATCCTGAAATCAATGGCCCATTTGATCGCATCTCTTCTTCCTTGATGCACATCAACCCCAAACCAAATTGTAAGACTCGCAGCTGCACAAATTACAAAAATGAAAGGAAACCCCTTCCAGTTACTCCCACTCTTATCAATAATTGCCTGGGCCTATCACACTCGAGGCGCGATTTGAAAGCCCGAAGAACCCAAAGAACATATTATCATAGCCAGGAGGACAGAGTTCAGCCATCATGGTCTGCGAAAATGCGTAATAGGGTGCTTGAAAGAGGCCAAAGACAATACTATACGCCCAGAATTCCCAGACATTATGGAATCTATGCATGTATCAGTAGACAGATCCATACAGGGAGAGAAAAGAACTAAATGTACCCAATCTTTTTTGTCCAGATACCCAGCATACCCCAAAATGGAATGAGGATTGTAAACAACAGACTAAGGCAATTAATGAGACGACTATGACATTAGAAGAATCGCAAAATTTGCTTGCCATTTTCTTCGTACTAATCTTCCAGTACTTCTGGACATACCAGAAGCCAAGTGCATCAACAGTGGAGGTAAGGGCTTGCAAAAGCCCCAAGGTACGTGTTCTGGAGGAAGCTAAATTCAAATTTATCATTTTGACAGATAGAGACAAGAGTCCCTGTTGTGTTCAGGCCCTGAAATGATCGCAATATCAGTCTCAACGTATGATGAGAGGATTAGGGAGAGACCCACGTCGGCAAGGAGGAGAGACGCAAAAAGATATATAGATGTACAAGGGAGTTTCTTGTACTGCTTGATTGCAAGCCAGATTTGTTTCTACCCGGACAATGTTGCTGGAAGATGACTTGTTGGACAAAATCAGTCTTGATGGAGATAAACAAGAGTATAGGGAGACGCACACCACTAGATGCCAGCGACAACCCACCATGCATTAATTCTGAAGTAGGTCGCTTGACTCGTTCTTTAGCAAGAAAATTGGATGCGTAATGGATGATACAGTGATTATTAACCCTGGGGTCGTTCTTCAAAGGCAAAAGTAGGGTGAGATTCAAGCAGAGAACGATGATGTAGCCAATATTGCTGTGTGTCTATCGCATGATTCGTCAAGAGGCCACAATGAGATCACAGGTAAATAAACTGTGCTAATGTTGCTGATTCTGTTCTTCTCCAAGCTCTCTTCACGTTCATAGTCCTCCAGATCGACTTCTCCATTTTCATATTTCTCCCGTAATTCTCGTGCGTGTGCGGTATTCCTGGCTAGTCTCGGAAAGGCAGCTGCGTAGAACACAAGTGTCGCCCCATAAGTGATAAAACCAATCATGACCAATGCCATGGCTAATCCCCATCGAGAAGGCCCTGTTGAAGATGATTGCCATTTTGATTCCGCGCGAAGAGACTTGCCACCTACCCGTCAAGCTGGAAAATTGGGCAGCCCAGCATATGACTGTCACTGAGAACAATAACCACCACCCAAAGATTTCGTAATCTGCAGCTGAGCCGATGGTGGCGAACAACAGAGTCAAAGCGGCAAAGCTGACACCGTTCGCAATCAGAACTATACTTGCGACTGCTTTCGTTCAACCACTCCATGTAAGTATGCATTGTCCGGATGCATCTTGCGCGAGGCATGAAGACCCAGGCCCTCTTGTAGAGTCGTAACCAGCTGCAGTGGCGAGGGATTGAAACAACGTCATAGAGAAGACTTCAGGACTGACACTCTGTCACACGCCGTTTGAGAGCCACGAATTTTAGATAATATTGAGAACGGACATTATTCCCGTTGTAATACACTATGTTGTAATCAGAATCAATAACCTTCGCTCAGCCGAGACAAGGACGTACTGTAATGACTCCATAACTCTCTCCTCGTTACAATCGGTTTATCTGGAGCCGGAGCCATTACCAGGTCATTTTGGGCTTTGTCTAGTCCCTCAGTTTATGACAACTTCTTTATCATCACTGGAAGGCTTGACGGTTGGCATCTCTGGGACGTGTGAACAGCTCGCAATAAACTGACCACATTGAATATCTCGCGGGTCAGGCTATTTAAAACTAGGGTCATGTGCGGGCTGAGATATACGTGACACACAAGGAGCATGTGATGTTTTCAGGATTTCTATTCCGCAGCTAGTGCTAAGACGCGGAGGGCCTCAGCAGGGCCTGACATTAGAGTGTGTGTCTACAGAAGGCACGCGGCCATAAGAGGAGGGTGTAAGCGAAGTTTGCTAGTGGATGTTTGGTAGCAGCAAATATGATGACTTATTTTATCTTATAACTGCAGAGATATGACTACGGCACAGCGTTGCCGAATAATCCCGTGACTGCATATGTACCTGCCCTAATCGACGCGTTTCGAACATTTTTTCCTCTCTTCATTGAATTATGTTGACCATCCCATGGGTGAGTTCGAAGTTTTATTGTTCGACAGGATGTCACTTTTATGTGTCGAGTCTCATCGAAAACCTGATCGATGAAGCTGTGTGGCTTTTTGTCATAGTTACACTGATCGGTTTTTTTCCCTCGTCTTTTCAGAAGCTAACCTCATTCCTGCACCAGTGATTTCTTATAATGGTGGCTTATAGGGACATTTTTCTCCTTCTTAAGTGTTGGTTGAACTGAGTCGTGCCGAAGTATTCGGGTGGGTCTTCATTTGATGTTCACATCCATTCTACTATTGTACTCCATCTCAAGGATGATATTATCATTTTCAAACTAGAGTATCTGAGTGCCTCTATTGTGGCCCGATGCTTTTAGCATGCCGTATATGCTGACTTATTTCAAATCTTGTCTCTGAGCATCACTCAAATCTTAGAATAGGTCTCCTTTTTCTTATGTGCAATTATTCAACGCCTTTTAACCTGGATTGACGGGTATGTAACGCATTCACTTAATGCAAATGATGATTCAAAGGAGTTACCGCCTGAGCTAGTCTACTAGCGATGACGATGACTCCATGGCTGTTTTTTACTTTTCTGAATCTGAAATATTGTCTTAAATCTTTCATGAGCTTACGCCTTTCCAGGATCAGATATGCTTTGCCTAATCGACTGATTTTTCTACTTGTAAGCAGTATGTATGAATTTTCTTCTCCTATCCAATGATGTTCCATCACGACGGTCTTCGTATCTTCGCTGCCGAAAATGCCCGCACAGCTCAATCCTCGGGCAACCCCCTCTGATCTTCCCTCTTTTTGTTTGAATCCTGCTGATTGATTATCTTCAGGTTTACCCGTGCTACTATCTCCAAGTCCTGTGAGTATTCTGTGGGTTTGAGTCTTCCTCTCCATGATGAATCAATATCACAAACCAACTAGAAGCTGTTGATGAATTGCTTTGGCGTTGATTATATTATTGTCTATCTGATCTTGTGTCATTGTTGGTATTTGTACTGACTTTTTCCTCAGGCATCAAACTCACCTATTTACAATTACTATGATAATCTTCACAATATACCAATGGTGTATGAAGTTATACTTTAGCCAAGGTCTTTGACTTGAGATTTGAGTAGAGAGAGACTACCAAGGTGTTAGCAGAGCGGATCTAGACGAGAGGTAGTGGTAGTGGTTCTGCATAATAGGCATTCAGAACGATCATGAATTTGGAGGTATTAGGTATTGCAATTTGGCGAAGATTGTCATGGTGTTGGGGTGGGGCCAACGAGCATCGTCAAGACCGTGCGTAACTTTAAGTACTTTGCTAAAAACTCAAATTTAAAGAACGCCTGGTTAAGACGTGTAGTCTTGATGTAAAGTAAAGGGGAATTAGGGCACCTGGAAGCCAAACTGGGAATATTGGACCACATTGAGACTTTTGTTGTCATGACGAATTGTCCCGGGCTGTGAAGGGTACCTAGATAAGTTGGCCGTACTGATAGTGCTCCTAAAAGGTCATTTTTCAGGCCAGATGTTCGCAGAGTTCGATAGACTCTTCGGCTGATTCCTCAAGCTTCCTCAAGGACTGGACAGCTTTCATGCGGAGCATAGAGGCCCTGAACAGCATATCACGGAGAGTCAGATGGTACAACGATGTAAAACGGTTGTTCAAGTAGGATTGATGAGGAGGAATTGTTGAGGCGAAAAATGGCTGATCTAGAACGTTTGCAGCCGAGGTACGGGGATGCGAAGAAGATAGAGAAGACATCGGCCCCAAGAATGATGGATAGGGTCCTAAATGAAGCAAGAAGTGTCTTATGACCACCCTCGTGCGGCTAGGATCCCAATAGCAGTTGATGCAAATAATCTACGTAACGTTCCAGAAATTATGGAATGAGCTTATCAGGTTGCCTTGGGAAGGGCAAAAGGTTCTCCAAATGGATGGGGTGTGGTGTGGTGTTCTTGCGATATTAGGACACGGAAGTGTCAGTTGGGTTCCTCTTTTTCTTCTTCTTCAAAGTAGCCTAACTTCAAGATGCGTGAAAGGATCTTTCGACAAGGAATCTATCGGTGAGTGGCCGTTTTGGATTGGATCGTGGTCTGTTTTCAGACGCATCAAAACATTGTAGGACTGTATTGTAGGACTGTATTGCAGTCAGTAGCAAGCCCTGGAGGGACTATATTCCTCTAAATGCCAAGTGAAGTTGATCATGACTATCATCGCGCGTTTCACGTCTTTATTATTATTGCTCTCTTATGAGATACTCAGATGATATAAAGCAACCACTAGAATATCATGTACATTCCCCAGCTATATAATAGAACAAGACTAGCGTGCTAGTAAACATACTTCAATAAGATGTATCAGTCTCAATAGAAATTTCTTGGTAGGAAAATAAACTCACGATGAATTCATCGTTCTGTAAATCCGTCATGTCATCGAAGGCTCCCTGTCCCACCAATGAACTAGGATCACCACTACCAGTCTTCGAAATTTCCAGGTTTTCTCTTGCTTTGGTGCGAGCGATTTCGGCCTCCTGGACGCTCAACATAGAATAATCGATGATTTGTGCACCTGCTACAGCGTCAGTCCTTGAATCTATTTGAGGGCCACTGGCTTACGCACTTTTACCAGCCAGTACTCTTCGCCTCATGTTTCTAGCGTTAAGGAAGTGGAGATACAAGGTCGTGCAACAGACGATGACGAAGCAAGAAGAATAACACGCTAGCATTGCCCTCAAACCTGTAGTATCTTCATCAATGGTGATCTGCTTTTCGATTGCGAGAAGTATTACCACGCGTATAGTAAGGCTGATCCTGGGGTTTAAACAACAGAGGACCAACCTTAGTAGTTTAGAGCATAAATAAGACATTCAGATGCTTTATTTAATGACGCACAATATTACCGCTGACGGTTCCCATCGTCATGAATGCAGTAGTCTGGGAATGTTTTCTATCTCATTACCTGCCTATTTGTGTCAGATCATCGAGCATACCGTAGTTTTTTTCGTGTGGCCTGCGACATTTGTACTTTGCCAGTTGAAAATAAGAGGAATGATAGAGCTGTGGCAAGCTAACATGTAGTATGCCAACAATAAGAACGGATGGTCTTCATGTGATCTTCCGAGGCACAAAAGTAGGGCTTTTGTAGTTTTTTAGAGGACCTGATATGTAATTATTGAGAAGGAGGCGCACCTGTCCCTGTGATACATGGAATCAGTAGCAAAAGGATTACGGGGGACTTCATCCGGAATCGCTTTGCGGCCCACTTCAATGCGAATCAATTATTTGATATATTCAAAGAGAGGGAGACAAGGCACTCACGAACGCGACGAATATGGCAAAAATTTGCATCACCCCGAACGGCATATTGAACAACATAACTTCGGATCTTCATGGATGAATATACTTGAGCTCGAAGCATTGGAAGGGAGCCTACCCATCGAACCCGAACCCCTTCAAAATGAGGGGACCAAAGGTTCCGATTCCTCCAGCAGGAAGGGCCATCAAGAACATAAGCGTCATCCAACACCAAGACTTTAGGTCAGTGATCATTTCAAGTGCCTGGGACAATTTGAAAATTTTATTCTCGAGTCCTTGATTGTTTGCCCGTAACCGCTAAGTGCACAAATGTCAATTGAGAAGTATGATTGACCCTCCTCTCATTACCTCTACAGCAATGATCTTTTCATCACCTGAGAGAAACTTGCATTTTGTTGGGTTGTCTGGAAACACGGAGAAACTGTTCAGGGAAAGGAAGGTGAACAAACACACTAAGATACTGAAAGTGGCGCCTACCTGATCATCCCAACGACGACTGTAACGCATCCGAGTAACAAAAAAATAATTTGGTACCGGAAAAGAATCTTGGAATGGATATGACCAATCCCATACATGATCAGGCTGCCAAAAATGTTTCCCCATCCATTATTCGAATACCACACTACAATAGTGTTCAAACTCAGTAAGCGGACGAAGATCTTGGTTGAATGTGTTTACCTGCAACACGAAATCCCTGTTCATGGCGACGATACCAAATTTGACCGACTAGAATGAAAGCGGGCTGGATCGACGCTTCGAACGCCCCAAGCTTTGTTTTATTTATCATCATCAACCTGGTAGGATGGAAACGCGGTGGAAAGTTTAACGTACAAAGAATCTGCCAATGAGCAGACCAGTGAACCCCCGCGTAGCCGACATACATGCCAAAATCGCTCCCCAGGATACAACAATGAAGGGAATAAATTTTGAAAGCGGAAACCTGACGAGGAAGTATGCTGATAATGGCTGAAGCAGAAGCTGCGCCACACTGTCCGGATGTCAAATTATAGGACAAATCAGAAGAGTTAATAACATACAAAACTATGGATCCCAATAGGGAGTACTCTCTCCCAATGAGGTGTGCGTCGCCAATTATGCCGAATACGGAGGAGAACGAAAGTGTTTGCTTATCCATGTCTAGAATTATCTTAGATGGATGCCTGAAGGCTCAAGGAATACCCACACTGTAGAAAATATATCACAAACATGATGGGCATGATGCTGCCTGAGCGTCAGTCTTGGCCAAGGAGAGTAGTCAGAACCTATACCAGCGATCTATTTTCTTGAGAACTCTCGCATCTTCTTCAGCAGTCACGTATAGTGGTGGCTCTGTAACGAAACATTTGACATCTTTATCTTGCTTTGTGTCTTCCCCAAAAGACTCTTTCAGAGGCGTTTCGGATATCATACAGCCGATGGGCGTAGTGCGAGAACCAGTCGAGATTAAGACACCAGAGGAAGAGGCTATATTTCATAGGCTATATAGACCATTGCTGAATAGCAGCCCAAGGGCAGAATCACCGCGTAGGCGTCTCCATGGATTAAGCTCAGGAGTTAACTTTCACTACTGGCCGTTGGATTTGGTTCTCGTATAGCCAGACTGAGTATGATGATAGCAGATAATCTTATTCGTGCGGTGATGCATGCAAAGATCACCGAGGGTGAGTTCTTCTGGATCGAGAAGTTGATCTTCAGGATCCCCAGTTGTCAAGAGTTGCCTGATTTGCTTTGTTTGCGATCAATACAAATGCCAAAGAAACTCGAGATTAATTTTCGGCTCTTATTCTTATCAAGTTCCATGGATTATTCTGTGCGTATGCTTGTTCTACTGCTGCGTAATCTTACAAAAATTGCAGATAGGGTTCAAATGTGCTGAATCGTTCTATGCAAGGCCTCTGGTCTGCTCATAGGCGTACCAAAATCAATCTCAACTCTCTACCTTCACCAAATGCCTCTCCAGCACCAACACCACCAACAGAGGATGTCCCTGCCCCTTCAGTATCTTCACCGCACCAAGCTCAGCTTCCTACCTCTGAAGCACAAATTCCATCTCCAGAGTCCCAGCCGGGGAAGCGCAAAGTGAGATCAAGCAGGATAGCTGAAGCAGGTAATACAAAGCGGACAAAAGTCTCTCTTACATCCACCTCTACCTCTGTTTCTGGGTCTATAGCAAAAGACCATGCTCCTCCGATTGCTCGTTTGTCAGATCTTGGTGGTGTCGAAGCGTGCATCGAGAAGATGCTTGAACTCGTGGCAATGCCCCTATGTCATCCTGAGATTTACCTCCACACGGGCGTTCCACCTCCTCGCGGAGTCTTACTACATGGTCCTCCAGGTTGTGGAAAAACATTGCTGGCAAATGCTATGGCTGGTGTGAGTCGCTACGTAATCCAAAATTAAAATGAAGTCAACTGAAAAGATTTCAGGAACTTGGTGTTCCCTTCATCAGTATTTCTGCACCCTCTGTTGTCTCTGGTATGTCGGGAGAATCAGAGAAAACGCTCAGAGATACCTTTGAGGAAGCAAAGGTGACTCAATCGCATCATCTTCCTTTACCAATTGGGTGTTTATTATCCTTCTAGCGTGTAGCACCATGCCTGTTATTTATTGACGAGATCGATGCTATTACTCCCAAGCGCGAAAGCGCACAGAGAGAGATGGAAAGGCGAATTGTGGCCCAATTTCTAACCTGCATGGATGGTATGCGGGGATATTACAAGTTGGTGACCCGGAGCTTATATCTTTACAGACATGTCTTGGGAGAAGAATGAGAACAAGCCCGTTATAGTCATTGGGGCCACCAATCGTCCGGACTCACTTGATGCTGCACTTCGCCGCGCGGGCCGTTTCGACCATGAAATCAGTATGGGAGTGCCAGACGATGAAGCTCGTGCTAAGTATGCTTCCCTTTATCTTCTCCTCTCAGCTCTAACAAAACCGCGCCCAATCAACTTCTATCACATACCGAATCCCCTTTAACAGGATACTACGTGTGCTATGCGCTAAGCTTCGACTCGCTGGGAATTTCGATTTTACAGCCCTTGCGAAAGCTACGCCCGGTTATGTGGGTGCCGACTTAGCTGCGCTTACTGGTGCTGCGGGTATCATCGCTGTCAAGCGAATATTCAAACAACTCTCAGATGGAACACTTGTTGTCTCAGAAGATCCTGATGATAATGATACATCACATCAGCACCAAGCGGTTGTTCTCTCACAAGACCCAGATGTGACAATGGCTATCGATCCTCCAGAATCATTGCCCACCACAGTGATTTCTACATCAGCCCCAAACCTTCCTGTCTCTCAACCCAAAAAGCCATCTATATCTAGTACTTTCTCTTTTCCTATGGACCTTGGCTCGATCGCCTATTTCCTCAATGCACATCCTTCCCCCCTCACCGAAAATCAACTTTCTCCTCTTTTTATAATGGCCGAAGACTTTATACACGCATTGTCACAGGTCCAACCCTCTTCAAAACGTGAAGGATTCGCTACAGTTCCTGATGTGTCTTGGTCAGATGTAGGTGCGCTCCATGGTATCAGAGAGGAGCTGCACATGGCGATAGTGCAACCTATCAGAAGACCAGAGATATTTAAAAAAGTCGGGATTGACGCTGCATGTGGTGTATTGCTGTGGGGGCCTCCTGGGTGTGGGAAGACATTACTGGCAAAGGCGGTTGCCAATGAGAGCAGAGCCAATTTCATTAGTGTAAAAGGGCCAGAGTTGTTAAACAAGGTGTGTAAGATCGACAAATGTCCCACCATTTCAATTTTTTGACCTATGAGCGATATGGATACCTAGTATGTTGGCGAAAGTGAACGAGCAGTGAGACAGGTATTTTCTCGAGCTCGCGCGTCATCCCCTTGCGTCATATTTTTCGACGAGCTGGATGCACTTGTTCCAAGACGAGATGATAATATTGTATGTTCCATCCTATGTTTCACCGCACAACATCATTAATTCCTCGCATCTTAGTCTGAGTCTTCAGCCCGAGTGGTGAACACCCTCCTGACTGAGCTCGATGGTCTTGACTCACGAAAAGGTGTCTACGTCATTGCAGCGACCAATCGGCCTGATATCATCGATCCGGCTATGGTCCGCCCAGGTAGACTTGATAAACTCCTCTACGTTGACCTTCCGGGACCAGATGAACGCGCAGAGATTGTGACTACCATGACGAGGAGGCTTCCTCTCGGTATCATTGATGAAAACGAAGTTGATAGAAGCGTGAATTCTGATAGCGGCAAGGAGGTAGTGATGAGGGAACTATTGGAATTAGTAAGAAGTGTTAGGTGTGAAGGATATTCTGGCGCCGATCTCGCTTCACTTGTCAGAGAAGCTGGTGTCGTTGCCCTTCGCCGGACTTTGGGCACTTTTGATGCCATGAATAGCTCAACATCAGATACTATGGACGGAGGGGACGAGATTATAGTGGGACTGAATGATTTCTTGCAGGCGTTGGATAAAGTTCCACCTAGTGTTAGTGTTATTCAGAAGAGGAAGTACGAGGCTCTTAGAAGCAAGTTTTCCGGATTGCCTGTCAGGACCTCCAAGGAGGAACATGGGGAGGGAAAACTTGAGCATATCTGATGTGCTGTATTGTTATAGCCTTAGTTGACCTATAGTGTTCATCTCAAAATACATCTTCAGTTCAGACATAGTATCTAGTTATTCTTCCATCTCATCGACCAATCCGGCTACAATCTGGCATCGCTTTGCTGCACCATTGCCCTCGATCTCCATATGACTACCGCTGACGGTATTAACGTCTGCTCCAACCGGTGCCTCGTTCAGCACGACCCTGTTCCTATGCTCGGACGTATATTGACCCCAAATAGGGGCCCGATCGAGCTTGAAAGTGTTAGGATTATATGTGCGAACGAAAGATAGCCAATAAGCAATGAGCTCCTCAGAGAATGCGATTTCAGAGGGATTGAATGTCGAAAACATCGTTGTTCCATTGATGCTATGATCGAGTTTTGTTCAGATATAAGAACTAAGGAAAAGAGAGACCAGTGCATACCCTGTATGTGTCCCCCGAAACATCATATAATTTTCAGCGGCATGTTCTGTTGCTGAGCTACCTGTAGCAGGATCGGGCTGGTTATAGCGATAAGTATACGCTTTGACATCTGCAGCATCCCAGGCAGATCCCATGATTGCACGCTTTAAGATGTTGACAGAGCTGTGCGTGGTTGCAAATAACTCTGGATCTCACCGTACATCTGAATGAAATGTCTCCTGTAAGGATCTGTTGTCTTAGATCTGCAGAAGCAAAGATAGAAATTGGATAGGCCTCCAGAACAGATGTCAACTTATGATTTGTACGCAGAGGTGCGAGAGGGTTACCTCTTCCAACCTAGCGATCGACTTGTCTGTGATAGAAGGGAAATAAGCGTGAAGAGCTTCGGGGATAGTTGGACCGGTTGCATGTGTCTCATTTGACGTCGACCTTGGTCGTTTCCATTAAGTATATGTTGAATGCGAGGGGAAACGGTATTACTTACCCAATGATAATGGGTACTTTTCTGAAAACTCCCTTTTGTATGAGTTTGGTCGGAAAATCGGTGATCACGTTATTGTCCACGATAGGGTGGAAAGAATGGTAACTGCTCCTGTATAATTGTCAACATCAAAATGAACAAGGATTGAAATCAAGAAAAGAGCAACGAACAGTGTTGCGCTAACATTATCTTGGGCAATCGCGAGTGAGCTGATACTTGCGGACCTCAAACAAGCCATTTTATCAGCCAAATCTCCGGTTCCACAACCGACAGCCCGTGTAAACGCGTCAAATAGGGGCTGTTGTGATCTAGCATCAGCACTGATAAATCGGGAAAACACTACCTACCTGCTGCTGCTTCGCAGTAGGGACTGGAGTCCTAGTCACGCTCTGGCCAATACCTCCACTGAATAGGTTCTCTTTCCCTGTGCTTGCAATCAAATGTAACTCGACAGATGATCCTCCAGCGCTCTGTCCGTTGATTGTGACCTTGGAAGGATCACCACCAAACCTGTTAATATATTTCTGAACCCAGCGCAAAGCTTCGATTTGATCTAGGAAGCCGACATTCAAGTCTCCGAGCTTTCCATCCTCGAGCCCTGGGGTAGACAGGAATCCGAAGCTATCCAGGCGGTAGTAGATCGAGACTATGACAACGTTGGGGCTTTGCTGGATCCAGTGCTCAAATGGCCAGTTTGCTGGATTACCGAAAACGTAGCCACCCCCATGTATATAGGCAAGGACAGGGACTGGATGACGCCCAAGTCTATGTTATAAATTCATTCTAGATAACGTGATTACTGACGTTTTGCATCTGGTCTAGTACCAACAGGCGTATAAACGTTGACTTTAAGACAGTCTTCGCTTCCAGCTCCTCCATGATCATCTGACAGAGTGGTTGAATTAAGGTAGGGCTCAATAAAATGTCTGAAATTTGTTGACCTGTACTGATAGCGCCTTGAATACAGAATTCCGGGTATGACTTCGCATCAATAATTTTTCCGTTAGTCTCCCTCGTTATTCGCCCAGTATCCAAAGGAAGAGGGGCCCGATAGCGACGACCCCCAACAGGCGGTTCGGCATATGGTATACCAAGGTAAGAGACGGTGTTGGGCCAGGTCCTTGTATGATTTCCCAGATATTTCACGTAACCAAGGTCAACAATAGTTGAGCGTTCTGCGGTAGTGTCGTCGGTGATGATCAAAGATAAAACCACAGGGCAAGCCCATAAGATAAGAAGGAAGAGTGAGAGCATCCTATCTTGTCGGGGAGGACTTGTAAGTACCAGCACGTTTTTCTAAGGTGCGCACTTCTGCGGACGAAGGTGCAGAACGATAACTTCGCTTGTTTCATGGATATAAATTCAAATGCACCAGAAGCAGCATTTCTCGGTGGTTCGTTGGAAATTGGGTGGCCAGACTAAGCTTTTCGGTGGTCCAGCTAGGTCTGCCTCAGAAAGGGAAATCAGAGAGTATCACGATGTCAGGATCGTGCGAGCGGCTTTGACCAGGCGGCCCGTTTCTGTATCAAGAGGTCACATTGCCTTGAGAAGGCGAGGTCAGTTTTAAGCAGACATTCGTCAGTGCAACGAGTGTAATACCAGAGAATCATCGCAGTGGTTTGGATATGTTAGATAAGATTTGTATAGACCGATCACTTATCTGTTCGGACCTCGCCTACCGTACTCAACACGGCGTGACGCAAACATCTGGTTTAAGACCATCATCCACATCCTACATGCAATGATGCATGTGATATATAAACATAAACATAGAAAACTCAATTTTGCATCTGGCCGACTAAGTCAGCAATGACCAAACACCTCCTCATCTCCTCCTCACTCTCGAGTTCACTGTGGCTTCCGCTCATAGTATTGACATCTTCACCAGCTGGTGCCTCGTTCAAAACGAGCCTACTTCTTGTATTCATGCTGTATGATGGCCAGGTAGGTGCACGGTGGAGCTTTTGATTATTCGGATTCAGGGTACAGACGAAGGAAAGCCAGTAAGCTATGAGTTCCTCAGAAAAGGCAATTTCAGAAGGATTAAATGTCGAGAAAGTCGTCGTTCCGTTGATACTGTTGTTGATATTTACATCAGAATGCGACAAAAGAAGAGACTTTCCAATACCCTGTATGAGTCCCTCGAAACATCATATAGTTTTCAGCAGCATGTGCAGTCGTTGTACTGCCACCAATGGGATCAGGTTGATTGTATCGGTATGTCCAAGTTTGAACGTTAGCTCTGTTCCAAGAAGAAGCCATTATAGTGCGCTTTTGGGAGTGTTTTTAATGCAAAAGGATGATCGATAAGGAAACAGAGCTTACAGCACATCTGAGAGAACTATCACCAGTAACCGTTTGTAATCTCAGATTTTCCGAGGCGAAAGCTGAGCTCGGATATGCCTACCAAAATTTGATTCATGGGATAGTCTTATTGAAATGTGCTTACTTGTTCAAGGCGATTGATATTTTTACCTGTCAAAGACGGAAAGAATGCTCCAATGGCAGAGGGAATATCTGCACCTCCAGCAACTGTTTCGTTCGTGGTTGCCCTAGAGTGACCATTTAGTACCGACTGTCCATCACTAAGGTAATAAATTGACTAACCCAACCACGAGAGGAACTCTTCTGAAAACGCCGTTCTGAATCAGTCTGGTAGGGAAGTCAGTAAGAACCTTTTTGTCGACGACAGGATGGAAAGCGTTATAACCAGGGCTAACGAACATCAGATCATGGGTACGTAAAGACAATAATCAGATACATACAGAGTTGCTGTGGCATTATCCTGTGCAATAGCAAGGGCACTGACGCTAGCAGATCTAAGACAAGCCATTTTTGCACTAAAATCACCAGTGGTACATCCAGCCTTCTGAACAAAAGCATTAAACAAGGGCTGAAGAGAATCAATTTATCTCTGGCCGACGGTCTGAGGAGGAATGTACCTTTTGCTGTTCAGGCGTAGGCAAAGGCGTTCTATAGACACTTTGTGCTATAGCGCCACGGAACAACTCTTCCTTGCCAGAATTCGCAGTTAAGTGTAGTTCAACTGATGCACCACCAGCGCTCTCCCCGTTGATAGTCACTTTGCTGGGATCACCACCAAACTTGGCGATGTAGTTTTGAACCCAGCGTAAAGCCTCTATTTGATCCAAGAAGCCAGCATTCAGATCACCAAGTTCGCCGCTTGAAAATTCTGGTGTAGATAGGAAACCAAAACTGGAGAGTCGATAGTACACAGACACCACTATCACGTTCGGACTTTGTTGAATCCAGTGCTCAAAAGGCCAATTAGCTGGATTGCCGAAAACATATCCACCCCCATGAATATAAACAAGAACAGGAACTAATCAAATCCCATCAAACTATAGCCTGTTTTGTCCAAACAATCCGCTTACGTTGGGCATTCGACTTGACACCAACCGGAGTGTAAACATTGACTTTCAAGCAGTCTTCGCTTCCAGCACCGCCGTGATCAGCTGAATGCAAAAGACAAAGCTTAGCCAATAGGAGAAAGATATCTCGAAGTGAATAAACCTAGGAAGAGAGCTCCTTGAATACAAAAGTTGGGGTATAACCTAGCATCGATTACTTTCCCATTCGACTCCTTTGTGATACGTGCGGTGTTCAAAGGGACTGGAGCACGGAAGCGGCGATGTTCAACTGGTGGTTCTGCATATGGCAAGCCAAGGTAGGACACAGTATTGGGCCAAATATTTGTATGATTTCCTAAGTATTTTGCATAGCCCAGGTCAACAATATCGTTGTTTGACATCCGATCACTCGCTAAAGTAAACTTGTGGAGGGCTAGGCCCATAGCCAAGACGAAAATCGTCGAGAAGAGCATTCTGATTGGAGAAAAAATTGGAGGTGTCTCCTTGGTATTCTGAGAGCTGGGTCTTGTTGGTGCAGTAGTATAGTCCTAAACCAGTGAATTGTGACCATTTTGACAAAGTTCATAAGGTTCTGATACATGATCACTGACGATCACCGTTTTCGTCATGTCCCAACTTCACACTTCTTCGCCTGCTGAGGTTTGTAATCCTGTCTGTGAAACGAAGCTATTTCTAGTCCACACCGGACTCAATTGCTTGATCAACGTGCGATATCGAGCAATTTTCGGATGGATCCTGGATAAGATGTGAACGTCTGACTCGTCACAAGCCTGTGCTCGGATCTCATGCTTTTCGCAGGAGAGGTTCTGCTCGAAAAATGAGTTCCTTGTAAATATCACACTTCTTATCGCGTTCCCACAATGACTAACTAAATCGGACCTAAATCGGACTCCATTTGGAATTTATCATCTTGCAACTATTCTATACGCTAGAAGCCCACGGTGATATGGTGATTCATGGCTCATGTTATCATGCCACTTTCGCCGTTTGGGGGCTGGAGGAATATCGAAGTCTAGATATTTTTCAATAACCTGGCAATTAGATGGATCCGGATCGCTCCTGGAATACCAAAAGTATTTTGCCAAGTTCAGAACACTTAATCCAGATTGCCGTGGACGCCGCTCATCATGCAAGCAATGGAAGTGAACATCAAGCGCCGGCCTGAGTTTCATAATACAATACGCAATTCTTATCACAATGCCCAAAGTGGCTCAATAACCAAGATCATGGCAAAACTCATGGAGTACAAAAACCACCCAAAAGAGGTAACTCCTCACCAGCGCCCATCTATCCTAATAATTTCTAAATGGAAACACATCACAGATCCCCGACCTTCTTAATTCCTGAAACGACACGTTCATTACGGCGCCAGAACTCGACCAAAATCTCAGCCAATCTCGTGGGGTCGTCCTATGTCATTCGTTCATCGTTAGATATGAATGTCCGTAATAAGGAAAGAACCGCATATAGAGAACTGAAGGCGCAATACGTACCTCCTGTATCATATGCCCAGTTCCAGGCACAACTACCATTTGGAATTTGCCTTGCATCTGGCCAATCATTAATTCTCGATCAAGTCGGTCTGTTCCCGCGAGCACTAATAGTCGAGCTGTACGGACGGCGAGAAATTTGCTCGAAAGTCCTATAAACCAGCCTCAGGGGAAGGAGTTATCATCAGGTGCGTGTTGATGGACCCAGATTAGATGGGAACATACTTCGCCAATACGAAGCTGTGGAGCGAAGCGGAGTGTGCCACTGATAAGGATGCACGGCAGTATCGTCGCGCTGAATGACTGATGGGATAGAAATTCGAGCAGATATGGGGTTTCGAATCGTATGGGTCGTAACGCTGCAAGGAAGATTGTTGGTGTTATGACAAGAACAAAGACATTGGGATATTGAGCGGTGTTGGCAATAAATATGGGTGATCGAACAAGATTTGAAAAACAAATCGAGGGCAAAGGATACGAAGCCCCATGAGGAATCGGTGTTGAGGAGAAGTGGGACTTACTGCCACTCTATTGCCTCTTCAACACTATCGAAGCCTTCTGGACGCGCGTTCAGGAGGCTATGCATATGAGGGAGAGCTTCAATTGCAGAACCTGTAGAAAGAGGTAAGCAGTCTGTATTGGTATCGCATGTCTCCATCACGTTGAGACAAGAAACAGGAGAACCTTCAACGACGTCCAAGACCACTGTGCCGGTGACCTTGTACTTCTTTTCCAACAGCTTGGGGCAGGTTTGTACAACCACAGATCCGCCCATGCTATGTCCAATGAGCTATTCATTCGCGAAAAATGATTAGTATCAATCACAGATATGACCGCGGAGGAGGGATCAAGGCAAACTGACCAACAATGTCGGAGTTGAGACTGGGTCTGGGAACACGACCCGGAGGAGCTCGAAAAGGTCATCAACGAGTACGTCAATAGATAGATTACTATCATCTGCGGTAGAAGTAGTCTTCCCTGATATGATAATTTGAGAGAAAAATGGTCAGTTCCTAAAACAGTGTACTAACCATGGCGCCGCGCGTCCAACGCTAAAACACCGCACTCCCCATTCGTCTGGTCCACGACCTCCCTCGCAAAACAAGCAAAAGTCAAACCAGAGTACCCTGCTCCATGATGGCAGACCATCACGGTCCCATCAGAAAATTTGGGGGGATTGTAATACACCCGAAAGTCGAGATTTCTCGTCTCAACAGCGACTTGAAATGCCTCCTGGAAATAAGCTGACGCCGAGATTGGAGCAAAGTCGGGATTGGGTGTTTTCTTAATTCTTTGCCTTGAGCGGCTTGATGATGGCCTTTATTTGATTGTTGAGAACGTTATTGAGCCTGGAAGAAGTCAAATGAAACCAACACTTGCATTGCCGGGGGGCCCATACCGCTGCCTGGAAGGGGGCCAATAGAATCAGCTTCCTCTAATTCTTCATCCTCATCTCCTTCGCAGTCATAATTTGGTATATCAGGGGGGAGTCTGGAGAGACGAGCACTAATCGCCGAACGGAAAAGATCTGACATGAAGTTGTGGAAGGGTAATAGAGTAGTTCCTTTTTCTGAAGGTGTTACTCAGACTGGTTTTGTGACTTTGCAGCTCCAATAATCTTCTCCTCTTTTTTGCTCTCCTATCGCATTCCTGGATTTCTCTACTGTAAGCCATGACAGCTGTCGCTCCTGCATTTGTTTTTGGTAGTCCCAGAGTTTTCCTCAACAAGGTTCAATCAATGACTAATCTCATCAACCATTTTTTTGTCCTCAGAAAAAACCAAAACTGGATATCATTTTTGATGAGATATATCCTCAGAACGGTCTGGTTCATTTTCAAGAAAATCAGAGAAATTCCTTTGAGAGGCTTAATAAGTTCCAAGGATAATATTCATGCATAGTTTCCCATGTGCTACCTGAACAACCAGTTTACGGACCCCCTTCACAAATGTCAAGACCAACAGGTTTTTTCAATCTCCTACTCAAAAGATGGAGAAGGCTCAATTCAAGTTCTACTCGAACACCCAATCAGTTAAAGAACGCAACTGAATATAAGTTATCCGTGCAGCAGGACGATGACACCTCCAATTGCCTTTCAGGGTGCATTGATTGAAACACTAACAATACAAAAGACAATTGCCATCTAAACGAATGCTCAGAGCTCTAGAAGGGAACAGTCAGAATAAGTAGTACACACTAGGCACTGCTAAATTCATCAGCTAGAATTCAACAAACGTCATGTTCCTGGTCACTGAATATCCTCGTGGTCTTGCATATGAAATTGAGTTTCCGATAGGTTGCGAATTTGTGAGGCGTTCAGTTCTGCTATCACTTGACAAAAATCACTTTGTTCTCCTGGTAAAAATCAACCATTCATGCCGTCAATAGAGCCATTTCATGTTTTGAGTGACGGCGGCTGGGACGATTATTTCTCGTCGAAGAGTCGGCAGTCTCAAGGAATACTGTGAGCAAGCCACGCTTGACTCAGTTGAGTGCCTCCACCGACCCACTCTCCGACAAATAGAGCCATAGCTGTCTTGCAAGCCCATCCCGACAAGATGATGAGGGTTGAGAAGAAGGGATGAATGTCAAGAATGACTGTTGACCAATAAATGCAGTTCAGATCATGAATCATGTTCAGGAGTGGAGTGCAAACCTCGAAGGCCAAAACCGGCCGACATACCCCCTAGCACGTTACGAATCACCCACTCACGATCCAACTTGTCATCATCAAAGACTCTTGAAAGGAGGGAGATGACTGAGGAGAATGCTTCGAGCGGATTGGAAAAAGCATTGAGCCAGTTGAACTGGATTTGGAGATGAGATTGTGACGTGGACGAAGGAGAAGCGGGAGTCCAGATTGTGAGCAAAAAGAGGAGAAAGAGCTTTGTTAGGGAGGAGTAGAATAGCGTCAGAGGAACCAGAGCGAAATTGAAATCTCGCCAGGATTGACTTGAGGACGGTGACGATGTCTTGGAGGGTGTCATGGAAAACACATGGTGGTACAAAAAAAGGACTGTGAAACAAGATAGGATGATCCCAGAGTGAAAAGCGAGAGTCTCTGCAAATGGAAACCGTAAGGAATACTTTGACGAGGATGGAAGTAGGACTTACCAGCTAGACATCCAAAAAGTACCCGCATAAATATGAGCAAGGACTCTTCAGCATACATGTCGTTGGGGGTGGTTCTTGGTCCTATTTGAAGGATGGACTTGTGAGAGGCGAAGTAAGGAAGATAAGACGCCGTACGAAGATGTGTCCATCTAATGACTTCAAGAAAGTGGGTCAGCAATTTCGAAAAGATGTAGGGAAAACATACACGCATCGAGAACAACGAGGCCTGCTCCGAGTTTAAGAGTCCAAATCCAACGAGAAAGGCACGCCGGATCTATATCGTGAAGTTCCGATGTCGTGTGACGTGGTGTACTACCCCTGTTATACAATAGATGTCTATATACTCCTTGTTTAAGGAGTATGAGATCCAATAAAAGAGTTAAAGTGTCGTGTTCTACATAAGGGTCCACGAATGCCGTACATTTCTGCTGTGTTTGCTATATCAGAGTGATTCATAGCCACCAAGTGGAAAACATACACACTGCTCGAGGCGGAGATTATGTGCGGACTCATATATGGTATAGAGAAAAGGTGTATTGGTCTTGCATGTTGTGCAGATTGGCATGTCTGGAGTTTGAGAACAGGATGACCAATCTTAAATTAGATCAGCCACAGGCATCTAGGAATTGAATGATACTACGTAGTTCAAGTCAGAGCTGTTCACTTTAAAATCGTGGTCAGTCTATCAGAAATTGAATTAATTAAATAATGGTTTCTAATAGCTTGGTTATCAATATTGACGGAGTGTCTAGATCAGTGATTGAAAAACGATTCCAGTTAGATACCCAAGAATCGTGAGATACAGCCTCTTTTTTTATCAAGAAATTATGAGAATCAAACATGAAAACGCCTAGTATGTTTCATTTCATCTAGCACAATAATTGAATAGTAAAATAACAATGGTTATGATCCTCTTCCGATGCGTTGAAAGACACAAATGCGAATGGTATGTGTCGGGGATAGTCTGAACCACAATGATAAAATGTCCTCGATTGTAATTCAAATGTCTCTCCTTGAGCCTCTATAAAAAGCTAATAACCACGCACACACACTCTCTCCTCAGTTGTTGCTTCTTATCCGGACACAGATTCAGCCTCCTAGCCTCAGGTCTCGAGTTCGTTGTCGATATTAATGGTTTCTTTCAGGCTATGCGCTTCGGTCGCTCTGAGTCTCGCTCTTGCTGCAACCGCAGCTCCTCGTTCGCACATCACAAAGGTCACAAGAGTACGAGGTCGCGCTGCGCACGACAATACAGTTAAAGTGTTCAGCAAGGATCATTACTG
>Ga0153934_1000127_pt1 | contig 20379 bp, 20 predicted proteins | sample TSNJ018MetaG_FD_104708 | JGI IMG/M metagenome (GOLD analysis project Ga0153934, IMG submission 104708) | Attine ant fungus gardens microbial communities from New Jersey, USA - TSNJ018 MetaG | ecosystem: Host-associated > Fungi > Mycelium > Unclassified | place: USA: New Jersey, Wharton State...
CAAAGTCTAGCCTCTCCAGAGACTACTTTTGTTGGTGATTTGTCTCTTTCATTACCTCCATGAGCATCCATCCTTGTTGAAGCCCAGAGAGATTGCAGTTTTGACACACATCTACTTCATTGCCAACATCAACACCAGATTTGGAACGACTTCAGCAGACCGCCCCAGAAGCTCGGGTGAAGTCAGTAGTGTACTGTTATGCATCGTACTCACCACGTCTTAGCACCTCTGTGCTTGTTGCGTATCTGGTATGTAGATACAGAACTCTCTCATTTCATTACGTGTCACTATTAGAAGAAGAAAAACCGACAGTCGCCACATGGATCTCCTTATACTCTTTACCCCGACTCAGAACATCATGAGCTACCAATGCCTCGGTTGTGACCGTATCTTTGTCTCTTCAGGCGCTATACGGTCGCATTCGAGAGCCAAAGGTCATGGTATTGCGGAATGTAAGTTCTGTGATAGGATCTTTGTCAATAAAGGTGCCTTGATGCAAGTAAGTACTTGCATCTGATATGGTTCACATTTCCATTGACTCGCATAGCATAACAAGGCCATCCACATTTATTGCGCCCCTTGCAAGCGGTATTTTAAGACATTCGTTGCACTCCAACAGGTGTGGTCTCATTCCTTTATGACTGTAGGGTGCGTTTCCTGAATTTGAATGATAGCATTTGGCGAAACCACGAGCACACTAATCTGACTCAGATGCTGATTTGTCGTCGGCTTGTCCGATTCAGATGACGCTGAGGATGCTGAGGACGAGACTTACTGCTATAGCTGCAATCGTAGCTTTATCAGTAATGCTGTCCTCGACAACCATCTCACTAGCAATGCAGTTCACTATTGGTGTTTTATCTTCTCACATAATTCTGCCAGTGAAGAAGCTCTGGCAAAAGTGTGCATGACGAGAGCAGAAACCTTGGTAAATAGAAAATGCACAATGCTTCAGGGGAAAGACTTTCAAGCGTCGATTGGTTTCTTGGTCGGCGAACGAGAACGGGTTCAGTGGATACGCTTATGAATATTATCCCTGCCACAGCACGTTCAAGACCCTTGATAGGCTCATCAACACTTGCAATCACCTACGCATGACAAGTCTGAGTTTCACTGCCCTCACTGTAGCTCGAAATTCCAGCTTATATCTGGAATGGTTCAGTATTTGAGAGCAAGTCTTGTGGAGTCGCTAAATTCCACGATGTTGCGAGGGACTTTAGTTCCTTGACAGAGAAAATTTCAAGGTTGCTCAAGCTCTAGGAGGTAGATTAACGCTGTCAATTCATGATGATACCAAGAGCTTCTAGTCTTGGGTATTTTCTGAGCGGATTTTCATTGTATTATCTGCATACGCTGATTGTATAACAAAAATGCTTGCACTTCGTTTATCAAACAAATGTGGCTATTGTCAGTCCATTCGAGGGCAGGTGACACCCGTTCCCCACATTTATTATATATTTCCCAAACAAGTGGACAATGATGAGAGCCCATTTTTAATGTTTCTCAAAACCGCTGGAAATTGCATTGTAAAAGTAATGGTATTCATCAAAGGAAAAGAAAAAAATGCTTACGATTGCACGATAGTGCCTAGATATCTGAACTTACCCAGACATATCAAAGAAGCCCTACAGGTCGTGTTAATTCAATTCTTGACCTTGACGTAGTCCATCGCTTGGCTTTGAGAAGGATTAGATATGGCCGCTTGGCGCTTGTGCCTAACTCGACGACTATGACCTTGTATACAGACACATACCACAGTGCGGATTTTTTCGATATAGACGGGAAAATGGGATTCTAATGAGACCTGCAGGTCTTTTTCAGTTGGTAAGGGATAGGTTTTGTCGTCCTGACTAGTCAATGAGTCCAATACTGCTTCGGCGTACGTGGGTGCATTTTAGCGGGGAGAAAAATTACTAGTCAGTTGAATCCTTATAAACCTAGTATCAGGAATCTCCCAGTCTTTCTTTCTTTGTTTTACTATCTTGAAAAACCACATGAATAGAGATATGAATGACAAGTAGTTCATCATCACTACGATACGAGAGAACCATATTCAAATTTGGAGTGCAGACTGACCAGTCAGAGAGTATGGAATGAATTTCACGAAATAGGAAGTAAAGTAATCAAATACTGAACAATCATCCATGATTTTTTTACCTCTCCCGTAACTCCTTTTACACAAGGCTCCAAACCCCATGATACGCCCATCGGCTCATGGGGTCGAGGTTCTCTGTTCCTATTCCTCAAGACTCAGCGAGGCCAAGGTCATGACCACAACCGCGGGCAACTATGACCTCGCCAAGCTCCCTAAGCTCACCAGTTCGTCCTCCACTATGGAGCTGCCAGTAGCGCTGCGGTCTAGTATAAAGCACAAGCATATCTGGGATGTGCCCTTGTCTACATATGCGGCGAAGTCATACAAATATCGTAATAAAATCTCTTTCACCATCTCGACTCTTGAGCAGTCTTCGTGGCATACAATGCACCAACAACCGCAAATGTCATAAGAGGAGTTGCCAAATACGAATATGCCAGCACCCGAGCTACCATCATTTTTGACCTAGGCTCAGCACTAATGATCTCGAGTAATACACTGAGAATTAACGCAGGTGGACCAATCGGCATCAGCATCATACTCCACCACAAAACTTGATCATCGCCTAAGAGCTGTGTCCTTGTCGCAAGTAAGTAAATGACTGGAATACTTATAGCTGCCCAGATGAAAAAGCGAATGATGATGATGGTGATCACTGCACGTTTCGGGGGCACTGGTGAGGAATTTCCATCTTGTGCATTAAATGAATCTGATAATTTTGAACCAACAATGAAACTAGAATAAACGATTTGTTGTCTAGTTTTTATGTTCAATGCATCGAAACAAGTACTCACACCTCCATCCCGCTAAACAATGCCCCCATATTACGAAGGCTTGACGTGAACCATGCATTTAGAAAACCACCTTCATTACTCGGTGCGAACAAGACATGATGTAGGCTGGGAACAAGTCCAACAATGATAGCGACGATTCCGCCCCATGTTGTCGGATTCAAAAAGATGCTGGCCTGTTTGAGGAACCTTTGGAAAATTTTTGAATCCATGTCCATCACGTCCACATTTGTTGAAGATGTAGGACTAGACCTGGAAAGTAGACGTGTCTCCTCGTCAGACTCTATTGGTGGATATTTTGTGGCAGCTTGTTCTCCAAACAACGTAGGTCCAATGGTAAATGTAAGAACTTTTGAGACCAAGCTGTTAATCAGAAAGTAGCTTTTCACTCGTGCTACCGTCTCCCGAATGTCACCCCCAGCGAGTTCACCCAATATTTCAGTTTCTAGTAGACTTCCGGTCAAAAGCAGTGGTAAAGATGTAGAATTGTTGAACGCGACCGCCGTGACTGTCCAGGTCGGTAATCCGAACAGGTGGACAACAGTCTTTCCCAACATGACTGATACCGCTGTGTAAGCAATTGACCACGTGAAAATGGGTGCGTAATTGAGGACATTGCGATGATCAAGCTGACTCCCGATATCAGTTATGAGTAGAGCAGGAAGGAATATGTTTCGACATAATGAGGCCACGTCTCGTGCAGTTCCTTCCCGGACCATACCTAATCGGGCTGCAATCAGCCCATAGCCGAGCGTAATCAGCACTGAAACTGATGCTTGAAGTGCACCTAGTGCCGATACAATGAGGGTGGAAGGCATATATGGGACTGCCAAACCTGGGAATGAAATTTGGTGAAGCTCATAGCCTTTATATAGCCAGCTGTTGCTGTCTTATCAGATGAGAACATCGCTTGCCATGTCTGACAAAGATGACGCTAATTATAGACATGATGCGAATTGTATTGCGAAGCATCGGGAGGTGAATCGACGCTCCAGGGATGAACTCGGAGTTGGTCTCCTATCATTAATTATCCTAATGAACACCAGACAAAATTTCTTGTGCTAGCAGAGGCTCCGCATTTGCATCCAATTGAGCCTAGCTTTTGATGGCCTTGGTACCAGTTGAAAAGTTGAGATATACAACACAGGAATTGGATTGAAAGGTCAATTTGCGCAGGACTCTGGACATAGTTCCAAGTAGATATACCAAAACTCGTGTACTTTCAATGAGGACATGTAAAAGGTCAACCAACTGTACTTACAATCCGTAATACATGTTTTTCCTTGTCTATATGCTTTTGCAAAGCCAATGAAAAATGGTGGTCTTGTTAGAAGAGAAAAGCGATGATGGATGAGCAAACTATATCAAAGGCTGAGGTGCCTACTACACAATACTGAGGACCTAATTCAGGTGAAAGATATGGAGTCATACTTCAGGAATATATTGATATATTGAACAAGGCGATGTGCTGGTACATCTCTCCGAATGATAAAATTACTCTTGTGGTCAAACAAACGACTTCAGATTGCCCCTTGAAGCATGCATTAAAGTTGGAGCTTTCTCGTAAAAGGACTGTTACCTGAGCAGCAACTCAAATTCATTTATCTGATAGTAAGTGGCAGCTATTAGAATTACTTCAAGCACTGAAAGCTCTACATCAGCAGGGATGTCATAATGCAAGACCTCACAGCTCATGATGAGATCAATATTATAATCGTTCAATGTTGATGTCAGATACAATAAAATCACCAGCGTACGTACATATCCCCATAATAATCAGCGAACATCTAGATTGAGCTGAATGATACGCAGATTGATTCACCAAGAAACCATGTACAAGCCAGTATTAAACTAAAACTCGTGTTTGATAGGCGATCCCGGGAGAGTCACACGGAAGACCATGAATTGGTTGTCGTTGTCTATCCCGGCATCAAATGGCTCCCCAAGAGACACACCATTGGTACTCATGAAGTCATTATCGCACTTGGTCATTCAATGATTAATACATCTCAGCTGAGTGGTGGCACTGCACTCACGACTGTGAAAAGGAAATAGTCATCTGGAAATTTCGGGTCCCCAGCAGGTGCCAGAGCCAAAGATTCCCATTTTGCACTCAAAAGAGTAGGGTCATCCGGAGAACCTACACGGTGGTTAAATAACACCATCGTCCAAGAATGTGAATGGCATACCGTTGTGAAGACCAAACCGAGCAAGTTGTATGGGGTCGATGAAGCTGATAAAAGCCACATATTCTGCGGGCTTGATAGATGGATCAAGTGTGCCGTTCACAGCAATGGGATTGAGATGATTATCGAATTTTTTGCCATGGATATCAGTTGCCCCATGGATAGAGAAAAGATCAGCGTTTTTATAGCTGGATTTGTTATCACCTCCACCACGTCCATCTCCATCTCGTGAGAGAGCGAAGAATACACCCTCTTTCACAAACTGGATCTCACTGCATGCTTCTGTGTGGTTCTTGTTACTCAATGGGAGAGGTACAACCCATTCACCGACAAGGCGAGGAGGTAGTACCTTGATATCAAAAGCGAATAATCTTGTGTAGCGAGAAGTTGTCTTATCTGCCCCTCCGTCTTGAATAGTAGCCGATTGCAGCATAGCATATAGTGTTCCTGTCGCAGAATCAATCGTTAAGCCCTCGAAACCTATAAAATCATCAATGAGGTAACTAGATCAAAGGAGCCATTGGTGACCTTGATTTGCCGAGCGGCCAGCTACAGGATCGATGATAGATGTAAAGTTCAGGTTTCCGGCCGCATCCCTGGGCAGTACAGAATCGGGCAAAGGGATGGATTGTAAAAGATGACCATCATTTGAGAAGCGGTATATACCAGGAGCGTACTCGTCACTGAGCCAGAAGCTGGGCACAAATTATTATAATATCCTTATCATGAGCATATGGGAATGATACCCACGAGCCGTCCTTATTAGAAACAAGGCCCTCAACGTCAAGGACCAGACGGTCGTCATGCCTTGAAACGATGGGCAGCGGTCCAGGGAATGATAGACGGTCGAGGGATGGGTCTCGTACACTTTGAGGGTCGAGACCACTTGTAGTCTTGCAGTTCACGTCGTATTCAAGGACAGTATTCCTATACTTGAGAGAGAGGGTCTTCTGAGCGCTTGTGAAGCTGAGGTTTTGGGAACCATAATATGGATTTAACACAAAGTCAATTGCGTGATGACGCGCTTGGTAGTTGATAGTGGAATCGCTACGTTAATCGTCGGACGAGCCAAAAAGAAGAATATTGAAGATGGACACGCACACGTTAAAACCTCGGTCTGGATGCACATAAAGGGTTCCACTGAACTGGCCGTCCTTGCCTGGTTTCCAACTACCTGGCTTGAGTGCAATGGCACTCCCAATTCCACCCAAGGTGTCTCCAGTCGATTCTCGGAAGTCAGAAGGAATCAGACCAAAGCCAACTAGACCTTTGTTGATATAAGTTACGTCATTCAGCGTAACGCGATTGACTTCTGTTGGCTCCACAGGAATATTTTTCCCCGTTGCCAAGGTAGATGCCAGAAAAAGAGTGAGGCTGGCTTTCCCTGAAAGTTTCATCGTGAACTAAGGCAGGCGCTGCTTATGAGTACAGGCACCTTAGACTCAGACTGTTGAAACGGGAAGGTCACAAACGGATTACGAATACGAAAGGGAGTACACTACTTATATACTAATAAACATTTGGCAACCAAGAGATGAAACATGATTTTGATGTAGTGCCTGATACTCAAACACAACAATTTGACGCACGTTCATGTCCCAGAAAAGATGAGAATTTAGCCAACGTTTTATGAAATCTTTATTTGCGATTACATTTTTGGACATATCATATGTCACGCTCATGCTTTTTCAAAATAGAATAAGAAGCAGGTGAAGTTCATACAGACCCAATAACATGGCAGCGGAGACCACGGAAATTTGGTAACTGAATTACAATATTAGAAAACTAGCGAGTTTTCTGATAAACACATACACATTCCGTGCCTATGATCCAAGTACCAGCTGCTCAAACTTGGAAGGTCATGGGCTTCTGATAGTCCCACAGGTGTCACATTACTGAGTCGATAAACTCACACACTTGCTAGATTTTCTGGGAACGTCATGACCACCAGCTATATATTAGGCCAATAAAATGGGCTTCAATAGTCAAAAATATTGTGCACGGTTATATTTGGTATACGAAGATGAAAAAACAACCATGGAGACCCGTGAGACGCTATTTTATGGTTTCAACGCCGCTCCCGGCAATGTAACACGAAATACCAAAAACTGATTGTCAACATCAAGACCAGCATCAAACGGTTTTCCAAGAGAAATACCGTGAATACTAATGAAATCGTTATCAGACTAAAGGACAAGTAAATCCACTGGAAATATATGCAGTTCAATTGGATGACATACGGCGGTGAAAAGGAAGTAATCGTCAGGGTATGAGGCATCGCCGACAGGTACGATAGCCAATGACTCCCATTTGGCATTAAGGAGCTTTTCATCATCGGGTGAGTCTGTAGAATCTTCAGTCATAATTCCACTATATTATTGACTGAGGAATGCACCATTATGCAGGCCGAAGCGGGCTAACTGATCATCGTCGATGAAACTGACAAAAGAGATGTATGTAGCAGGCACAATTGATTTATCGAGTTTACCGTCTGTCGCGACTGGATTTGAAGGATCATCGAACTTGGAGCCATGGATGTCAGTCGCTTGGCGAATGGAGAATAAATCAGCATTCTTATATTTGGACTTAGAATCGCCACCGTCATCACCACGACCATGTCCGTCACGGGAAAGGGCAAGGAATATTCCATCTCCAACGAAGGCAATTTCGCTGCAAGCTCTAGTTTTTCCTTTCGAACTTTGGGGCAGCGGTACAACCCATTCTCCAGCAAGGGTGGATTGATTTCCCTGGACGTCATAAGCCAGAAGTCGAGTATAGCGTGAAGTTGTCTTGTCATCTCCTCCATCTTGAATGGTGGCAGATTGCAACATTGCGTATATTATCCCAGTTTTTGGATCAATTGTAAGACCCTCAAAACCTGATAGCAAGATCAAGTGAGGATGACTGAAAGCAAGATACATTGCTATCAAACCTCACCTTGATTACCGGCTCGACCTGTTTTTGGGTCATCATCTGAAGTGAAAAAGAGATTTCCATCCTTGTCCAGAGGCGTTATGGCTTCAGGGATCGGCAGTGCTTGTACCACCTGGGCGCTTGGTGAGATACGATATATTCCTGGTGCATACTCATCACTAATCCAGAACCTGTTCACTCGGGAATTTAGATTTATTGTGGTGGAACTGAGGTTGCACTCACGATCCATCAGGGTTTGCAATGATTCCTTCTACGTCGAGCACCAAGCGGTCATCCGTACTTGAAACAATTGGCAATGGACCGGGGAATGCAGTAGAATCGGAGAGGTTGCGAACGCCTTCGGGGTCCAATCCGCTAGTCGTCTTCTGTCCGTCAAACTCAAGTACAGTCTTCTTGTACTCAAGCGTAAGAGTCTGCTGAGCAGAAGGGTAATCCAGATTCTTTGAGTCATAGTATGGAGTCAAAACGAAGTCAATTTCATGATGGCGGGCTTGATAATCGATTGTTCCGTTGCTGGTCGGTCACAAACACCTGTGAGCGGAGTGTCACCAAGATCCTAAAACCACCACTTACATATTGAATCCCCTATCTGGATGGACGATGAGAGTACCATTGAACTGACTACTATTACTAGAGGTCCATGTATTCGGCTTTAGAGCAATTGCGCTTCCAATGCCACCTATTGTATCGCCGGTCGAATCCCTGAAATCCGAAGGAATAAGGCCAAAGGCAACCAAGCCCTAGAATGCACAGAGATATAGTCAGTTGGGACCTAAGAAAATATATGATACTAACCTTGTTGACATAAGTCGTGCCATCGAGAGTGACGCTATTAACGACAACTGATTGTGCATTGGCCCGCGCAGATTTGAGACTAACGAAAGCAAGGTGATAGAAAACAGTCAACAGCCGCATCACTTAGTTCTAAAATCTGTTCAGCATTTAACCAGGCCCCATCGAAAGAACGCGCGCTCAACTCGGGACAACTCGGTGTCCGTACCGCATGGCTGGCCCAATAGCGAAGGACTACATATTTCGGGTCCAGATGAAGTGAATCACCGTTGTGACTAGTTATATGTTAGCTGCAATTGATTCTCACAAGTGTCATATCATGGTTACATCGAAGCACCACCCCATTGACCGTGGCAGCTTCCTAATTGCCTCAAAGTTTTGGCATAGGTTCTGTCGGCTCCCTAGATCCACCTGTGAACGAGAGAAGAGGTTGGTCGCCGAGGGGATGTACGGCAACTAGGTGACCATTGTGGTGCATTGTAGGAGTGGGAAGATCAAAAAACAAGGACGTTTATCAAAACAATCTTGAAATGGTAATGTCAGAGATAGAAAGAAGTTGAAATGTTCCTGCTCAGTTCCTTTTAGCATAAATACATCATCAAAGGTACGAAACTCCAGTTCATGTAGAATGGGTATGTGGTGGTTGTTATTTTTGAATTATTCTGCTAAGGTCTAGCAACTGGAAACTCGCGCAGTTACAACATCGTTTCAAGAATGAAGTCGCTATTAACAATTATAGGAGGGTTTTTGTAATGATATCTGACTCCCAGCTTTCCTCTATGCTCTAAGAAATTAGCCTTGCCTCTCATCGTGAGTCAGAGTTTTGAAAGCATTACGGTTCATAATCGCACGGCTCAAACAGCTCGGGCCAAATTTACTTGATGTAAAGAGGGTCTCCCAAGTGAATAGTGAAAGTATGACGCTTTTTTGGTGAGTCAAGCCGATAACACTATACTAGACCAAGAAATATGAGCTAGTGCTGATTTTCCAGAGTGCTGATTACAAGCTCTGACAACATTTCTTAATCAGCAAAGTCTATCTGCTTTGAACGGAATTTATCTTCAGTAATTTATATGGATGATCCATTGTTTTTGAGGGGTAAACTGTTCCCAGAGTAAACCTTCAGAGTCATGAACCAGGCTTACAGAAGATTTGTTCTAGTTGTCCTCAACGATGAAGCAGGTTGATCGGTTGGTTCACCATAAACCTCGAGACTATGTAAGAACTGACATCAAAGCAAAGAAGATAATTCTCAAAGTCGACTTACCTCCAACGAGATCTGGTAATTGAGGTTGCGGCTGAGTGAGTCAGTAACACCATGTCCTTACATCTGAAAAAGTAGATGTTTTCTACAAGAACCTCCGCTGCGACGTGAACCCCATGTCTCCATCTGTAGATCAGACATTATAATTCCAAGGGGCGAAAATAACAGTATAAATGATCGTATGAATCGCAGAAGCATACAATTTTGTCGGCCGTCCTTTGTAGTATAGAAGGTTAAACAATGAGAAGAAAGAAATCTGCGATAAAGAACGCCTGAAGTTGCGCCTTCGAATTGATTGTCGCGGGCAGAAAAATGTGCCTAGAAAAAATTATAATTCTTCCAAAGTGCTTGAAACGGTATTTAATCAAGCACCCTTTTCAAGACCACTGATGAAGGGCAATTTTGTGAAAAATTCCCTGACCAGGGTAAAGTCCTCCTGGTCCATCAATAGGAGGACCAAAGGCAAATTTCTCGGGTGCTTCACTGATCGCAGTCTGGGGACCGGAAAAAATCTCGGTTGTGTCAGAATTTCGTATTCAATCAGATGTAAGGTGAGTCCTAGCTAAGGAAGAACAAGATGCGACACCAGCAACGATTATCCCAGGCGACTTGACGGTGCTCAGGACCAAAATTAGTCGAAGTCGCCTGGGAACTAGACCCCAATATCTACAAATGATAATCAGAAGACTGTTGAACATCATGAGAGATAATGATAAGTAGCTTTGCAGAATAGTACGGATAATAACTGTAAATATATTTTTCATCCCCACTAAGACTCACCTAAAAGGTAAGGCTTAGAGCTCACCCTGTTGTGTGATGTAGGCGGGCTGCTCTTCAAATACATGTCATAGAAGAAGTAATAAGGACTCACGGCTCCCGTGAAAACCAGAATTTAAGAGGAAAACCGAGCTCATGATGGTACCTGCGCTTTCTCCAAAGATTGAACCTGAAGAGAAACCACCTTCAGTAGTAGAATGACCTGGATTTTCTCGAACCACGTACCTTGTTTCTGTCACCCCCAAAAGCACCGATGTTTTTTTGTATCCATTTGAAAGTGGTTAACTTGTCTGTGAGAGCGAGATTGAGTGCTTGTTCATCCCTCGCTTTGAATAAAATAATTGGGCACTGCAATTAGTTCTTCAAATTTTGATATAATTTTCTGTAAATTCACCTTCAACGCCCTGAGAAAATCCAAGAGGGCCGAGGCGGTAGTCGAAGTTGACACATATCAAAGGAGTTCTCTAAGGCAGATTTATCAGGAGAAATTGACCCAGGGAACTGGGGCCAGCCCTTTCCATGGCCTGGGCTACCATTGAAAATGCTCCTTCCTGGAAGCCGCTCTCATATCTAGGTGATCTAAATCCCCGGTCATACAACAGGTAGTGTCGTGTTCTCAGAAAGGTTTGCAGGATTTAGTACGGGTGAATCACATACTAGTTGAAGACATGCTGCATTGGAATTTGAAGCATCAAAAATATCAATTCTCTTATTAAAGATGGGTGGCCTCAGCCTCAAAGGAGGGTTAGCAGCTGAAAACCAATGAATTTCAAAATAGTAGATCAACCATACAATCGCTCACCTTCAAAGAAGTCTCAAAATAGACATCCCTGCTCACATCTGGTCCTAAGCACCAGACATTTTCTTTATGTCACAACCAATAGTTCAACCAACCAGGTCTGTCACTGATATTGGCAACACTATCTGGCAGAAACAGTTAGTTACCTTAGCCATAAAAGCATTCTCAACAAACGCTTGGTAATTGATTCTAAGAGTTCTCTTTCTGAGGAACGCAAGACAAAGCAGCTGTAAAATACCGTGACAAGGCACGATATACTGGATTCATTCATAAATAAACCCTACAACAACAATACTAGTTACTTTGTGTTGTATTATCGATTGAACTTTGTGAGAAAGAATAAACAGTGATAAGTCGGGGATGTGACACACAAAGCCTATACACCATAGATGAGTCAATGGGAATCCCATACGTGGTGCCAAGTATGATACAGTCAAGAGTGAAAACAATAATAATACAATATAAACAATCAGAACGTACATTCACCTGTCAGGAAACCTCAAATTTGGAATTCAGGAACACAAATGAGGTTCATGAGAGTAGAAAAATCTATGTCGTCGAGAATCGGATCCGTGGGATAAAACGCTGAGAAATCCAGGTCATGGGTAAGATAAGATTCATTGGGTAGACCTGGGTCAAGCCCGCATGGTTGGTACGAAGGGAAGGCATCAAAGATATTTTGCTCTGGGTCTTCGGAGCATCCTCCATAGACTCCACTGAAGGGAGATGGAGAAGAACTGTGAAGAAAATCGGATGAGGTAGGCGTCATGCACTGATTCAATTCATTAAGGAAAGATGTGATATCGGTATCCAGGGGTATAGGGGATGTACCGGTGCTCAAAGCAAAGGAGTCTGTTGTCGATGGGGACAGGGGATCGCAAGTAACAGTGGGGAGAGGGGACACCATTTGGTCGAAGGAGAACGAAGTGAAATCCTGATGTAGTACGTAAGCCGACAGGTTGTCCGAAAACGGGGTTACGGTGGACTTACAAACGAAGATTCCTCCTTGGGCAGCGGCTCTTCAGGCATTGCAGGGTTTCTTATTTCAGGTGTCGGGCAGCGTGCAGGACAAGTGCTCAGTGCGCGCATCTGCTTGGCGCTAGTGACAGTTGAAAAGAAAGACTGATTAGATTTGGAATTTTCGGTATCCGGGATCGGGGCGGACGATGAGCGGCGATACGTTGTGGCAGTAATGGGAACTTCAAAACGTGTGACGAACTCGGGGACATGGTGCTTGTCGAATTCTACCATGGCTGCCTCTAATTCCTGTCCTTTGATCCCGGCAGCCAAAAGCTCTGCTATCTTTGCACAGCGTTTCATGTCCTTCGGTTCCACTTCTCTGACTTTGCGTTTCTCCCCCGTTCCCCCTCTTTTGCCCGGAGTCGGTTTGAAGGCATACTTTGGGAAATTGTGTTTGTGCTCCTCGAGTGCTGCTTTCGCCTTGTCATGCCAGACCTGTCGTTCGTCCTCGGGCAGGTTCTGCCAGGTCAGACCGATGATCTTTGATAATGTCGAATGGTTGGTCTCGACCTCTGTCGAAACGTGTTGACTTTTTATAAAAGATGAGCGAAAAAGGATGAATGCGTTTGGCGGACGAGGGATGTGGTTCCGGGGCTTCTTTTTTGAGTGACGACGGGGTGCACAAGAACTATCATCGGAAGGGGAAAACATGATGACCTCAGGTGAAAGGGAATCTACCCGGAGAGGAGGGACATCGGTGAAGGAAACTGGAGTAACGTTGGGGGCAAAGGAGATGCCAGAATTGTCAGCAGGTTGAATAGGCAAATTCCATACGAGGCGTTGGCCTTGGATATTTCGCAAGTCAGTGGGTCAATGCCAGTCGAATTCAATCTCACCATCTGATTCTGTCCTTCTCGATCCCCTCGACCTTTCAGCGGGCATGGCAACAACGATATTATGCTCTCTGAAACGGAAGGACGAGTGAGAGGTATCACAGGCGAAATGTAAAGCGGAGGAGGTTGGGCGTTAGGTGGGGAAGGAAACAAGGTTCGGGATCCAGCTGAAAAGGCAGGCTATAAACATGAGGTGAATCTGAGTGGCCGAAAAAGGCAGCAGTACCTTCTATTCGCTACATGACCACCGAATTTGAAGCCCTGATCGGGAGGAGATCTCCCTGAAATACTGTCCAAAATTGGAATTCATTACCCTGCCTTACCCCATCGCCCTCGCAGACACCTTCAACGAGATCCCTCGTTATCCGCTTCTTGCGAACTCCCGAATTCGTTGTCACGAGCGCCTTACTTTACAATCATCATGAACCCAGCCCCCGGAAACTCACTTCAACGCTAGAAGACTTGAGTGACTAACCTGGACGTCGAGTCTATGTTGTATGACAAATATGGTGACTGGTAGGTCTTTCCTGATCTTATTGGACCTGCCTCGCACTTCAAGTCAAGTTTCATAGAAGTACAAACGTTGGTTGACGCTGATTCATTGAACCTAGTTAATTTCATCACTGTTTCTTTCTGCGTTGCACTAAAGTTCTTGCAAAATGGATGCTGACTCATCTCCTTGAGCGCGGGGGCCGCGCCCACAAATCGGCATGCTCTCTTTAGAAGTTTCTCACTCTCAATCCGATTCGCCATCCGGATACAATAATAGTGCCGTGGGATGTAAATCTTGTCTGTCCTCCGGCGTGCGCCGGCTTAAAACCCGACTGAATCAATCTACGGGCGGAGGTTTCCTATTTTCTTGTTTTTGCAACCGCAGACTGTATACGTACACCGCATTATTAAAAAAGACTCTGTTCTTGTAGCATTTTGAATGTTCATTTCCAGTAATAATTGATTGAATTGTATACCTCTGCATAAGATGGAGGTATCCACTCAATATCTGATGGAATTATATTTAGTTCGTTCCGCTTGTCCGATTTTGCGTAAGTATCAAATCTTGATAGTCCCAAACTATCATCTCATCCAGCTTGGGCCACCGACTCAGTTGGCCGCCACACGATATTGATTGCAGCGTCAAAAATCTTCTGCTTAGCCGCCCCGATGAGCTCGGGAGTTTTCTGTGGGAACTTGGCCATCCATTGTGAAGATTTCTGGTGATTTCTATCACCCTTCACGAGTCGGCTCCCAGCACAGCACGGATCCGAAGTTTTCGTTCTTTATCCGCAGGATCTTGCACTACTACCAGAGAGCAAAAAACTTGTCCCATGTGGCCGTCGCTTGTGAAAGAACGAAACCTGCGCCACAACGAAGGATTGACAGATTTCCCTCCGTAGATTCGGTATTCCCGTATTTTCCACATGTCGTTCAGGTTGTGTTTCCTGAGTGGGTGTTGTGGGAGGTCAGATTAGTGTAAATCGTAGAATCTGGAGATGTTATGCAATGCAGGAATCCGCTTTCATTGGGTAGAAAAAAACGACAGTAGAGTACCTTTCCTATAATAGTTTTCAAGCCATATGAGTTCGTGATGACTGATTCTCCGAGGCCAAGAAAGAGATGAAGATTTCTGTGTCCATTGGCAAGGTGAATTATTCGACCTGAATTTGTTCAACGTGACTTCATCATAGAAAACACTGGTAGCGGATTGCGCGGTGCTGATGTGAACTTATATTTCCAATATGCGACAGCTATTTCCAGCGTTCTGGCAATCATTCTGTTCTGGAGATGAATCGATGGACTCAGTGACCAAGCCCTTTAGATTGGCGAAATGCAACGATGGCTGCCCAAGTCTGTTCGGACAGCACAGCGATGACTATGTTGATAGAGTGCTGACAATGGCATGGTGAGTAGTCACCAAGATATCTTCACAGCCCCATCCATTCTTCCGTCTTAAGCCAACAATATGTGTCTGCTGAATGACTGCATTGGCCTCTTTTGGATACTCAGGAACCTGTTTTCAAAGTACCATTGCACCATATCACATGAGCCAAATGCTCATGATCTGTTACTTTTGCACCTATTATACCTTGTAGTTGCCTTTGTATTTTCTGAGAAAAAAGATGCCGACACTTTCGGAGAGCTTTGTAAAATCTTTCACCTAGCCATCTCATGTAATGTACAAGCTGTCCAGTTATTAAGACAAATCAATCGCAGAAGACTTTTATCCATTTGCCAGTGGCGAGCTGTCATCACTCTGTCCGGAAATCATAATATCACCCGAGATACGCTATGCCTTCACCCTAATCGTCTTTGAAATTTATTTTCTTTGTCCAGCACCCCCAATTAGCGGAGTTTTTACAAAGATCTCATAGTGGCGCTATTTCGCATGGGAGATCAAACCAATTTGGACTAATTCTCTAGATTCTCACGCATAGATAGAAATCGACACATCACCGAAATCCGGCGCACCAGTCCGGGATGTCATCACTTAAGCTAAGCACATATCAGGCATAGTTGATCAGTAAGTTTTGCGGTCATCGCTTTCAGTCCCCTTTAAGAGAGATGTTCGGTAAAGGGGCTTGTCGAACTCTTCTCCAGCTACTGATTTTTTTTGCGGCTGTGGACGAGTTGAGATGCATCTTCAAGCCATCTTCCTGGATCGATCAATAATTGATGTCTCCAATAGTATGGAATCTGTAGTAAGCTGACCGAGCATGTTTCATCCGCCAACATATGGATTGTTCCCCTGATGTTACTGTGTCGAACTAGGCGTGTTTTGGAATAAGATCATACCTTCTGCAAAAAATAAACCTCCCTCAAAATTGATCCACTAAGGTGGTTAGATAGAATCCGCTCTTTCGTCGTAGGGCATGGATATCAAAAGTCAGTAGAAGCCGGCAAAAAGTGGCGGGTTTAGCTATTCAACTTGTAAAGGCGGATGACGGACTGATTTGGTGTCCAAAGTTCATATTAATTCACTGAATCCAAGAGTATCTCGAAGGGTGTTAGTTCGACTTCCAAGAGGTTGCGATTCAGGGCGCTTATCTAGACGCCGCCGCTTCGAAGTCATCGAAACTGCCGAGATACGATCATGTTACGAGACGTTTGGACCTCGTGTTTCCTGTAACACGTTATCTAAATGCCATGCAGCCGTGCACTACTTTGAGTGATCACGGTTTTTTTTCCCTTATGGCTTGGCATCGTGAGAATAGGATTTCTGGGGTCTCAAATTGACAACCCAGACTTAGGAAACAATGAAAGTTGTTGCTCTCGTAAGATTACTCAAGATATCGGTCGTTTTCGGTTACTGCTGCTGCTGAGGGGAATAGGGGGGCAGGGATGGGAAAAATATGTTGTGTAAAAAAACTCGCCAAGGCAGTGCCAATGTCAATTTGAGATCGGGGGTCAATTGAGCTCTTGCTAGAGATGAAATGTCAACTTATTCATTTCGGCAATACCAGTATTCAAACGTCCGTGATCCCCATCCCAAAGTACTTACATCATATCGTACGACGTGAAGAACTTGAGAACGCCTCAAACAAGCGCTATGTGCAACGATGTAAACTTTTTTGAAGAGTTCCCCGATGATGATTAAAGCCACGAGGCTTGACTTCATCTTTTGTTCCCTCCTATCCCTTCCCTTCCCTTCCCACCTTCTCCCCCTCCTCCGATTCTTTCATTGTCGTTTATTTTTGTAACACGCTTCGAACGGAAGGTCTTCTGGAAGGAGATACTGCGGGCCGTCTCTATGCGTTCATCATCATACCCACTTGGGCGGTCAAAAAAAAATTCTTTTTTTTCATACAAACTTCCAAGCTACCTCGAATGATTACCGCTTCCAGAACCTGAGAACAACCAAAGTCTTTTTGCATTCTTTGTATTCACACCACGTTTTTGATGTCCCATCTTCAACCAGAAGCTGAAAAAAGTTCTAGACAGACAAGGAATTGAATGAAATTAATCGGAGCTGAGTGAAGCAAACCTTCACTCAATTTCCATCCTCGCCACAAAGAATTGATATGCTATCTCCATTTCGACCATTGTCCATGTGTTTTTTTCGTAATGGGTTTACATCCTACTACTTCACCGTAATCACCAACAAGTCTATTTTGTTCCACCGCCCTCCTAGTGTGAACTGCAGACATCCTAACAAGGTACATTCAATGTCAGATTTTATGTTCCCAAGTGTTGCAAAGTATGATTGATGGTGAAGATGTAAATCACCTTTATTGCACAAGGCCAACCAACCACGTTGCCATCCTCACAAAGCCTACTACAGTGGCACTTCCTTCAAACTCAGAAGACAAGGGAGAAGGAATACAAAGCAACGTTAACACTCCCGATAAAGATTAATCAGACAGATTACTAATTATACTAGTATAAGAGCCTTTGAAAGTACACGTTATAGCTACACAATGAAGAATAATAATAGCGAGATGCTACAAGGCAAAGTTACAGCTACACAACGAAGAATAATAAGAATAGTATAAATAGCAGGATGCCCTTGGGCAAAGGGCAAATCCAAGAAGATACTACATCTCGAGTTCGAGGTTAGTAATTACAAAGAGATGCAATGTGAGAATCAAGATTAGATTAAGCAAATACCTTACTTAGACCCGAGCTGCATACAAGTCTTCTGCTTCACCCGTATACAAGGTCGTCACCGGCTCCGCGGCCATAGCATCCTGTTCGTGAAAAACGGGTGATGCAGCCTCTCCATAGCCTTCAGCGGAATACTGAGGTGCTGTTGTCCCAACGGCGTAAACTGGGCTCGCAACTCCATTACGAGACCTCAGACTAGTGGAAGCACCAGGTTGAGGACTGAAAGAGCCATTCGCAATGGGATAAGCAGAACGAGGCGAGCCTCGAGGACTATGAGTCCTCAGACCCAAAGGATCTGACACGCGAACCGGAAGAGGACTTGCACTAGTGTGTTCGAAACCGTGCACGGTGTTTTCAGTGTACCCTGTTTCGAGTGCTAACTCATCTGGAACGTAGCCTGTAGATTGTACGACTTTGGGTGTATGGGCCAACGCTTCGTATGATGCACCGGTGGTTTGGGGAGGGATTGTGTCTTGAACAGCAGGGACAGGAAGGGAGTCGTACACTGTATGAGGAAAGGGACTGGAGGCTGTTGACGTAAAGTAAGCATGAATACCATGGACACACCGTAGATTTACCTTTTTTCTATAATTGATTGACAAGTTAGGAGGGAAATGGAAAAAGATATAACGACTTACGGGATATGCGTGAGAACTCATAATAGAATATCTTTTGTCGTGCTCGTATCCAGACGGCCTCGTCGCGACGGCGATTTCGTGATAAGACTGGTCAACTTCCTCATCAATGCTGCTGCCATCTTCGCTCGCGTCATCATATCCAGCTGATCTCACAGCATGTTCAACAGGCCCATCCCTCTCAATTTGTTCACTGGCAACCAGGTATCTGGCACACAGCATCCTCATGTCATTCCACCACTCCATCATCTCTTCTCGACTGCGTGCACGGAAACTCCAAGCAAGTGTATTATCGCTAAATATGGCACGAAGACTACCGGACTTTGTGGTACCTGTGCCGTCTTTCCGACCTTCAATGTGGAATTTGTGGGCTTTCGAGGAAGCAGACGAAGGAGGTCCAAGAGTACAGTTAGGAAGGAAGAGGGAAAAGGCAGGGTTGATACCGTGGCCGGAAGGATGAGAAGGATCCGAGTTGTTGAAAGCGTGAAGATAGCCGGCGGGAGTGAGGATGAAATAGTTATCATCGTAGGAGCGACTGTAGCGTTTCTTGCGTTCCAAGTGACCAGTATGAACTGGACTGACGCTAGGATCGTTCTTGCAGGGATAGTTAATCAGATGGGGATCGCGAAGCGGTGTATCGGGATCAACGAGGTGATCGGAACGAGCAGCAAAGGAGATCCATTCATGATCTGGGGAAAGGGATGCCATGTGTGCAGAGAGCGCACGGTAGGCGTCTTGGTTAGAGGTAACAGCCCGAGATTGCCACTCGTCAAAGGTTTGCCAAGCCGATTGGATAGCACGAACGATGCCGTTTTCGAAATGGGCGCTATTTTGCTGCATAACGATGATAGATTTCTGGAGGAGATTCTCCTCAAGAACCTGCTTGTTCAGTTGCTGAGATACAGCTTGATTGACGAGGTAACTAGAGGACATAATGAGAACCAAAAATAGGAGATGGGCCGCGGAGGACACACGGATCAGCCTTGGCTGAAAGATTCATTGGGGTATTCCTGAAGGTGGAGATACCGTTGGCAAGTTCGCCGATGAGCCGTGCAGAGGACTCTCTCTCCTTGGCCACGCTGGAAGCGAGTTTGGCGGTGTCATTTTGAATATTCTAGGGATAATTGAACTGGATAGGAGAAAGCAAGGAGGACAAGACGGACCTTGAGGTGGGCCTTGATCTCGACAAAGAGTTTTTGGAGGTGCTGAACGATGGAGCTGTTGATAGTGCGACCAAGATCTGCATGCTGATCGGCCATCTGCCTTGTCTTGTTGCGGATACCGTAGAAAACATCCTGAAAGGAGGTAAGAGGGGGAATAGGAGAATATTGCAGGGACGAACCTGGAGACCGCCTTCGCCAAGAAACTGGTTGCCAGAGCGGAAAGGGACCTGGATGATGGCGGCGATCCTGGTCATTTCGCGGGCAGAAGAGTTTTCTATGTCAGCGATGCCCTCAAAGTAGGAGGCAAGTTGCTTGACGATGGTCTTCCAAGCGGAGAAGCGCTCGATGAGGAGGTCAGCGGCATTGAGATCCTGAGACTGAATTTTTTTGCGAATGAGGGAGCGTGAGTGAGCGGAGATAGGTCTGCTGGCGCGGGAGACGGAGGTGGGACGGGAGAAAGAGAAAGAGTCGGCCATGGGGGGTGAGGAAGA
>Ga0153934_1000128_pt1 | contig 20269 bp, 22 predicted proteins | sample TSNJ018MetaG_FD_104708 | JGI IMG/M metagenome (GOLD analysis project Ga0153934, IMG submission 104708) | Attine ant fungus gardens microbial communities from New Jersey, USA - TSNJ018 MetaG | ecosystem: Host-associated > Fungi > Mycelium > Unclassified | place: USA: New Jersey, Wharton State...
AAAGCAACACGATGAAAGATATACAGCAGATCTCAAACCCAACCTTCCGCGCACTTCTTGTCCGGTCTCCGACTATTCCTCCCCCTACATTCCAGCTTGCCGCAATCTTGGCAGGCATTTCCGCAGAACGTGTACCCTCCCTTTCCTTTACACTCCTTGGATCCACACTTGCAACAGTGCCGCGGGCTTCGTTTGGTCTGAACTCCTTCACTGTCCCCATTAACCACCGGCGCAAACTGCGTATTAGGACCCACAGAGATCGAGCCAGCACCCATCAAAGGCTGCGAATAGAAAGCATATGGCATGAAGGGCGGGTGCTGAGACAGAGGATAGGAATGCTGTTGGACAGGAGGAGCACCAACAGCAACAGGTCTCTGCGAGGACGGTTTGCCGACATCTGATTCCCTCACCGCTGTGTTTCCGTTCCATCCAGCATTGTACGTGTTTCCGAGATTCTGCACCGGAGTGAACGTCAGCGGCCTCTCAATTCATTGTCGAGGAGGAACATACGTGAGTTGCTGGTCCACTGGCAGCCTCGTCGACACCTGATTGTGCATCAACCCCTTCTGCATCTGGATCGTCCATAGCATCGTTGTTCGCCATAGGGGCTCCCGCAAGAGCTCCAGAAGACGGAAGGGGTCCGTCGTCTGATACACCATGCTGAATCAAGTAGATCAGATGCAAGACAACTTCTTTCTTCAGTCCCGATTTCAGGGATGCTCGGACGATGTTCCACAGCAGATTCGACACACCAACCACTTTCCAGTTCCAGATCTCAGGACTCGTCCCAGCATCTGTGTCTCCGTACACCAGGCGGGCCGGGAACTCGTCCTGGAGTTTGGCAGGCAGAGACCGGAGAATGGAGGGATCTGTACTGGCGAATTTGCGGCCATCGGGACCTGCAGTAGTTGCACACGAGGCACTCCTGCATACATATTCACACCCGATGATGAAGAACGGTTTCTCGATGTCGTATATCTTGACAGGGCCGGAGGCGATGCGGCCCTGATTGGTAAGAGGCTCGGAACAAGCAGGGCAGGAAATCCCATTGAAGACGAGCGGATGAGGATCCCAGTAAAAGAAGCGGTGTTCAGAGGGCGTGCGGGCCGTCGAGGTCGATGCAGTGAGAGAGAAATACGCAGGGGACGACGGGAGCCAGAAGGTCTTGAGGATGGAATAAAGCGAGGGAATGGGTTGCGGCTGCTGGGATGTGTGTGCGAGGGATATCAGATGGGATCTGAATGCTTCCTCTGCTGTCCGACTGTCGTCGGGAGTGGGATTTGGAGGTGCGAGAGCAGTCAAGAGAATGACAAGCAATACATCGGGCTTACTGCGAGCAAGCTCAGCCCAGTCGTCCAACTCCATGTTCGGGTCGATGTGAAAAGCCATTGAGTGAGAGGAAAGAGGGCCACCGGGCACAAACAAGTCCACTGGGGGATACCCTTCCGGGTGGTGTGCTACCCAGGCATGGGTATTCCGTTTGACCTTTGGACGCTCAGGACCCACAGATCCTGCTGGCAAACCGTCCTTGCGAGGCCGTCCTACTGGCCGTTTGATTTTAGGCAGAGGAGGAGGAACGCCTAGCAGATTTTTCTTTGAGCTGCCTTTTGGTCGTCCAGGACGCCGTTTGACAGGTTCTGCTGAGTTGACCTTCACAGGCAGTGTTGCTTCCAGTTTTGCATCCTCTGGAGCCCCGACGACGTGGCCCACAACGGGGCTGTCGCTGGCAATGACTTGGGGGGAATCAGAGCTAGCATTATCCTTATCCATCTGTTTTTGTTTTTAAAAAAAATTATTTCAGCATTTCGTGAACGCGAGTGCCCGAGCGAGAAAACGTGGAACAAAAATGGAAGACATACCTTTGAGCTATGCAGCACGATTTTGGAATGACCTTTGATTATTTTTCAAGCACTCGTACGGCGACTGCTGCCAAGCACTTGAGGTATTTGTGATTAATCCAATAACTACGTGCCCAGTAACAGCTGACGTAACGATCGGCAACTTCATAATCCCTTCCTTCATGGTGGATATCATCGTCTTTGCAGCATCCAAACCCCCTGCGTTCGCCAAAAATTGGCCGCTCAGTGTGCAAGTCTCTCAAGATGGGGCTATTGGTGATGTTAAGGCCATGATCACCAAAAAATACCCGAAGGTGTCGTGACTTTCCAATTCGGACAAGTATTCAAAGCTCATGCTATTCTAGTTCTCTGTGCCGAGGCAGAAAATTTCACTAAGAAATGGCGGCAAGGCTCTGGCAGATGATTTAAAGCTCGGAGAACTCGGAGAAAAGTCTCAAGTAATAGAGTTACAAGTGAAGGATCTGGGTCCACAAATTGGATGGCGAACAGTATTTCTTGTGGAATATGTAAGTTCTTCTCCTGTTCCGCTGGTTGTATTGTGCAATTTTTGTCCTTTTCAGGCGGGGCCGCTCCTCATTCATCCAGTATTCTATCACTTTCCCAAGTTCTGGTACGGCCAGGATGTGGTTCATAGCTCTTTGCAGAAGTATGTGTACGCCTTTGTCATGCTGCACTTCATTAAACGGGAACTGGAGACATTGTTGCAAGTACTCTTTCCTGATGATATAATTGATTGATATCTGACCTTCTGTCTCAGTGTCCACCGCTTCTCCGCCGGCTTCATGCCTTTGTTAAATATATTCCGAAAGTATGTCGTCCAGAAATTATAAACATTTTCCAATTGAGTCATCTACTTTAGTTCCGCCCATTACCACATCTTGGGCGGCCTATTTCTTGCATTCGACGTATACCGTCCCAAGTTCTCGGTCAATTCCCCATACATTATCGACACATACCGCGATCACAAGGATCTCTTGTACGTTGCTGCTGGGTTATGGGCTGTATGTCGTTCTATATCAATTACTTCGATATCTTGCGGCTGACACTGTCCTTAGTTTGCAGAGTTATCAAACTTCCATACTCACATGACTCTACGCTCTCTTCGCCCGCCTGGCACTCGCACTCGTGCTATTCCTTATGGATATGGATTTTCCCTCGTCTCATGCCCCAACTATTTCTTTGAGATCCTGGCATGGACAGTCATTGCTACAATCACGAATAGTATTGCTGGTCAGTCTTCATATTCCATACCTGAAACCTGAACTCATAGTACATATTCGTAAAGCTTGGATCTTCCTTGTAGCTGGGTGCTTTGTCATGTCTCAATGGGCATTCAAAAAACACAGAAATTATAAAAAGGAGTTCGGAAAAGATTATCCTCAGAGGCAGGCTATCTTCCCTTTTGTCTTATAGACATCCATTTGGTCTCAAGTCAAGGTTGGGATAAGGGTAAGAGCAGTCAGTGATCTACCTTTGGTGGGCCCTATCAAGTCCATCTCCTGGAGTTGCTTTGCTTTCTCTACGCCTATAAAACACTTCCATTACACTGCTCATTGATCTCGGTATTTTCTGTCTCTTTCAGAAATTTATATAGAGTCAGAGAAATAATGTTTCTTCAGTTATCATCCTTCCAACAGCCTCTTCACCTGTACCGAAGCAAATCCATGACAGCTATCTCAGGAACCTGTGAGTTCAGGTATTTGTCATGATCTGAAATACCTAAATCTATAAGCTGAGACAAGGGGATGTAATGTCATATGAGATTTACACAGTATCAGGACTATATTTTATTTGCACAGTCATTTGACATGTATAGAGCTGCTGTTCTCGGCCGCAATGTTTGTCGGAGTCTGTCGGAGATTCGGAGCTTCAAATTTCAGTTTGTTACGATAAACTCCCTTAGAAGGTTTTACTCTGGTCGGCGAATAGGTAGGTTTTATTCTTTACTTTCGTGTTTCCTCCACCTCCTTCCCCCATATGACGATCTTCAAACCAAAAACTTAGGAAGTGCCGTCCGAAACGTCATCTATGCACGTCTCTGTCGAATCTGGTTCTCTGATTTTCTGATACTCTTTGTTGAGTTTTTTTTGCTGACCTTTGATTCCATCTTTCTAGGATTCGATCTCCAATATTTGACTTTGGCAAGGGTCCACCTGTGTATCTTTTTTCGCCCTCGTCAGTTCAATTACAGCTGTACTTATAACAGGTCTGTACTGTGTGGTGCACATGCTCTGATATTGGCCTGGAATCTAGCTATGATGGTTGATAGCTAGTCCACTATCGCCTATCATCCTTCCTAGTCAACTTGCCCACTACATTTCAATAAATATCGCACAAATTATCTGCCCTGTTGATGTCTTGAACAACGACAATCTGAAGTTCAGCTTTCCTCAGTTGACGAGAGTGTGTGTGTCTGTATCTATATACCGCAACAAATCAACAGGTGTTAAGACGCGGTGGGTGAGTTACCAACTACACCCGAGCTGCAGGGATAGTCTGCTGGGGTCGTTCCGAATCAGATGTGAATGACCTCGGTTGAGAGAGTAATACTGTTGGGTATCATCATCTTCCTATGTACTACCAAACTGGAAGATGTTAGCAACATAAAATGGCTGTCCCTGAGTCAAAGCCATGGAGTCTCTGTAATATGCAGTCCTTTCCTTGCTCTGTACCTACTCTCCGTATGCCTTATAGCAGAACGCATTCTACATTGACCCCAAACTTTCCAGCAAGTCAAACTGGTTTGCATGGTAGAGTTAGAGAGAATTGGCAACAATGTCCTTCCTATACCAACCAAAGAAATGGTGGCAAACACTTCTTGAAACCTATGTAGATATTTCATTTGTCATAAGTTAGCCATAGAAATATGAAGCAATTGTTGTTAAGACCACACCACTCCCCTATATAGTATGTCTGGAATGGACTGAATCTACCAGTCTCCTTGCAGATATTACACTGCTTCAGGTCGCCTAGGATAGAACCTCCATACCTTAGTGCTGTAGCTTGTTAAATGACAGGAGCCAATAGCACTTTTTCGTGGTTAGTATTATATTTCTGCAATAAACAAACTCAAGTACTAAGATGTGGAGGATCTACTCTGGGAGACCCGAAGTTAATGCAGTGACTGGCCAGGAGACAGATGTGAGTATGAAGAGGACATGTGATTCAATCGATTTTCATTCTCCTACTTTGACTTACCCTAATTAGATAAAACTCATGCGCAAAACTCTGGTCAACCTGGCTGGGAGTGTCACGAAAACTCCCTTGAATCTTCGGGAGGCAAGTGCAACACTGTTACCCCCTCTTCCGTAGAGCCTTTCCGCATCCGTCGCTTCAATGTTCATATTGCCCCCATAGGCTTTATCGCAGAATATTACGTGCACACAGGAACTTAGTTCCAGAAATGCGCTCCCTGGGAGACGTCTACGTGAGATCTGGTCAGTCAGCTCCAGGAGAAAACTGAAAATTATGTCTCATGGTCTATCAGAATTCCGTCTTCATAGCAAAGTCACCAATCCAGCACATATAATTGGTTTTCTCTCACAATGGAAGATGTACTTGGAGCAAATGCCTGATCGTGAGGGTGGCAAATACTACAAAGGGAAAAAACTCGATATCACTATCATTGAGAAGGTGCGTGTCAGTCTGTCGTGGACTGAATGAACCACTAACATTTGGCTTAGATGTCACCGGAACAATTGGGCCAGCTATATGAATTCATGCAATCTACAAAGGAGATTTGGACTTCTGAGACATCATGAATTGCTCATATATGATCGTGTGAGCATTGACATAGTCTCTCTCGCCTTTTGTAATGGAAACCAACACATGTGTCCAATTCCACCATTTTCATGGAATAGATTCACTCCACTCTCGAATCTCAGAGTTCCGAATTTGATTATGTATGAAGCTCTTTGCATTTTATATTCTGCAGAAGACAAAGTGTCCTTAGACACTAAGAATCTACACTTTATGACGTTTTATTTTGATAGAAGCCTACAAGAAGGGAAAGTGGAGAAGGTGTGTTGGGAGCTCAAGTGAATTACGAAGCCGAAACGTGTGAAGCTCAGGTACAATACTAAGATTAGATACCACCATCCAGGTGGGGATAACGTCCATAAAAGAAAAACATGTCCACACGATAATCTGATTCTCTTACCATGTCTCAAACCGCTGTGAGCAGGCCAACAGTTGGTACTATGGTAGATTCTCATCCCTCAGACTCAGACTGTCTCTTCCGAGAGTGCGCCATTGACTGGACTCTCCCCTATTTACTCGAAATTGCTGGAAGCTAAAGCTCGTAAAGGTGATGAGGTCCAGCCCTCTATCAATCTCATGAAGTTGATTTCTACTTTGTAGGTGTGAGTTTTGAGCAAATCGCAAAGACAATCAACAAGGATGAGATTTGGGTAGCCGCTGGGTTTTATGGTCAGGTACATCAACATTCGCGATATCCATCAAACATGTTTATGTAGCCGATGAACCTAGGCTAAATTCACTGCTGAACAACTCAAGACAATATCTCAATTCTTGGATGTTCCTGGTGCCCAAGTGTTGAATGAGATCGGCGACCATTGGTGGCCCAACCGTGGCATTGGACCTATTCCCCCAACTGATCCTGTCCTTTACCGTCTCTATGAGGTAATTCTGTCCTTCTGTTTGTCTTGGTCAACACTGACAGAAACCAGGCGGTTCTTGTCTACGGTAATCCTATCAAAGCTGTCATCCATGAGAAGGTGAGCCCTGTTCATTTGATCACCTGAGATACATTAGCATCATTTTCATAGTTCGGCGATGGTATCATGTCTATGATCGACTGCAAGGTCACAGTTGACCGTAAGCCAGATCCAAAAGGAGACCGTGTTGTCCTGACTTTCGAGTGAGCTCTTCTCTTGTTCAACTCTGTTCCCGTATGCTGATTTCATGCTAGTGGCAAATTCCTACCCTATGCTACTTGGTAGATCACGAGTGATGTTGTCATAACAAATACAGATCATAGTCCCAGGCCTCATCCCAATTTCTACCTCCATGAAACGAGCCCACATTCATCCCTCCTATTTGCTTGTTTATTTATTTATAATAGGCTGACACTACTGGCCCCTCATTCAGTTGGCGTTGACCGTCACTCCTTTCCTCAATTTTCCTTTTTTTTCAATTATCTGCTTTCATCGCAGAGCGATGGTTTTCTCCCGTATTTCAGTAGATTTTGGAACTGTCTTTCCTACCTGGTCTTCTCCATTAGTGGATGATGATGCAGGTGATCTTGGACTTCAAGAATTACCCGACTGTGTTGGTTACTTTCCGTTAATCGTTGATTCACCTCGTCTTGACGTCTTTTTCTGCTCCGTGAGTTATGTCATCGAGATCTAATGGACACAAGAACGCCAGAATCGCTTTTTAGACTTCGTCACTTTGCGCGCAGGAAGCTCTGGATGTTCCACTTTTGCCGACACCTTCGCCCCCGCATCGAGTAATGCGCCATTCAGTCAGTAGCCTATCTTCATCGGCAACCAGTTCCAGCCCAGGAATCTTGCGAGCCTCCCCTAGTTGGGCTAGCAATGGCCTTTGTATTACTGGTTTGCTATCGTCCCCGCCTGTGGTGATACCAGGACCAGATCCTTTGTGTGATGCTGTTAGTTACATGGTTGTGAGCTATGTTCGATCACTCTGGTCTGATTGACTGAAACTGGCTCTAGGCATCAATGAGCCATGAAGAAAAAGCCTTTGTTCCATCAGAGCATTCCTCTCAGACTCGCTTTCATCTCTCCATGCGAACGCCATCCATTGGTTTCTGTGACCTTGCCTCCGACAATGCAACGATTCCTGAAGACTTTGTCGGTGTCCTCAACACCGGCTACCCTCTGAGACCTAGCCGAGCATATCTGAACCTCCCTGGCCTTGGAATCTTGATAGATGCACATCCCGATGACAGTTTGGAAGATATAAATTCTACAGCTGCTGATCCAGGAACATTCCAAGAAGGCTTTTCTTCCTCATTCTCACACCACTAGACATCCATCGTCTGCAGTGACCGGAGAGTAGGATAAAGACTGGCATTTACCTGCCAAGTGTGTCGAACACAGATATTAGCACTAATTATATAATTATTGACTTAGTACGATCATTCTCATCAATTACTACACTACGGACTGTATTTAAGCCTTACCGCCTTAGTTAGTTGCTTTTTGCCTCACTATCACAAGTGTCCCCCATTCGGTTATCTACTAGGTAAGTCAGTCAGTGTATACAACCGCTGTGCGATGCTCGCTGGCACTACTTGAACAAAGTGGAGATGATCCTATGGTAAAGTCTCAATGTGATACTTAGACTATATAAAAGTGAGTTACCTGCTTGACGTAATCATTACTTATCATGTCATGTCCAGCTCATATCACAGTAAGATATTCATGGCCTCAAGTATATCCCGATCCACGGAAATGATTTACCCTCGAAGATCCAGGGTATTTGTATGCCTCTACTGACGGTTGTCGGAGTTGAACAACGCGCTGCAGCCGCAGCTCCCTCCACAGAGTTGGAGTTTCGTCAAGCACTGATTTATCGGAGATGAGGACTTACTAATGAGTTGAATCTCCTATTCTGTTGAAAGGTCGACCTCGGACAATCACATCAGCACCTTTCATACGTCTCAAGATATTTTGGGAAGTGAGCACAGCTGAAACTAGCTCAAGATATCTTGACTACATGTGTATAAGCAATATAAACTATCTAATGGTAATTTCCAATAAGCATTGAGGTGATAAAAGGGAATCTAATGTGATCAAATGTCATCTACCAGTCCACAGCAAAGTGCGACTTGTGATCATCTTCTGACTTTCCCTTACGCAGCATCCAATTATCTGAGGAAATCCCATTGTTCCAATGGCTGACCTGACTATAACTTGTGGCTGATCAGTACTTGTTAGTCACATCCTATAGCCTCACGGTCTCTGTCTCTGTCTAGATTATAATATAGATATAGTGCATCAGATTCATCTGATTTGTCAAAGTCTGGGTATGACTATTGAGGTATTTTTTTATAGAGCAATGAAGTGAGTAATGTATCCAGAAAAGTACCAGCGACGGCGTTGTGTCAAGTGACCACCGTTTCTGGTGTCTGTGAGAGTATTCCATGAGCTTGGCTTTACAGTCGAGGGAAAGTGAGGAAATAAAAATGGAAAGCAAAAAATGAAAGAGGAAACAGGCAGATAAATTTCGACAACGATAGTGATGCTGGACAAAACAAGGTACTTCAAGTCAGGAAGTAGCCTCAATAGTTAAGGTACACGACGTTAAATTTGGATTCCAGCTTGAGCGGTCCACCTTTTTGCCATCAAAGCAATTCAAGAACACCGTGTACACGGTGAAGATATGTCAGCGTCGATGAAACGCAGAACCGATTGTAGAGACCAGAGGCCACCAATGGTATTCTGCGACTTCATTGCTTCTCAGCGCGCCCGTTAGTCTGTCTATCCCCACTGGATTTCTGACCGCCCAACCTTGGCCTCCCACTGCCTAGGCCACTCGGAACAGCAGTGCATGTTGCAGCTGGTGGGCTACCAAGAGGAGACGAGGGTCCATCCCCAGTAGGCGTTGGAGGATTGCTTGTCCGCTTTCGCCCAAGAATATTCAAACTCCATCGCTTCTTTTTCAGAGAGGGTGGTATTGGAGGAGGACTGACAGGTGCCTCCACCCTGAACTTGGGTTGAATCAAGCTGAAAGTTCCAGAGCGGGAGGGATGTCTCTCAACAGATACCGAGGGATGTCTCTCGACGGATATCGGCAGATGTGGTGGTGAGAAAGAGCTGTAAGGCGAGCCAGGGCGGAAGGCAGGATGAGATGGCACTGGAGATGATGGATCAGGAGTCTCGGGAAAAGGGTACTCAAAGGGTGTATTGCTGGTCGTGTGCGCGAATGGTGTGCCAATAATGTTTGTTGAAGGCGAGTTGAGAGAAATATCAGGGAGAGTTGTGCGAAGTCCAGACATATTGATGATGCCAGGCGGTGGTGATCTGGAATGCACTCGAGACGATGAAACAGATTTTGAGGCATCGCTGACCTTCCCATTGCTCCCTTGTTGTTCTGGCTCAGTGAACAGTTTGTGCTCTGCATCCGTGTCCACAGGAGGTAGATGTTGTGGGGACGGATCCTGGACCGACATTCTGGTATCTGAGAGGGAGGATCAGACCTGAATTTGCCCACATCAGCATTCAACACAGACTATGTGATATCGATATCGATTATCTGACTATGCTGTGAAGGAACCAGGTCCGAAAGCTTAAACAATGCCGCTCACATGGTTGCTGGTGATATTCTCTGCACTGCACAACATCATAAGCGAGCAGAGTCTACCCATCACACATACCGACATGTGCATATCACTACTAATTCCCTCTGTGCAAAGACAGTAGTCCCACTCGTATTCTCATCACCAAATCTAGTATTTTCTGCCCAAAAGTTGGAATCTCAAAATTTCCGGATCAGCTTCTCGGGGTCATAGCACGCTCCCACGCTGATGAATTTTTGTGAGCTCATAAGAGTGGTCAAAAATGTTAGTCCCCAATAGTGATGATGGTTTATCGTATGTTTCACATTTTTATTGTTCTAAGATATATAAGTAGCGTAGCTAGTTTGTACACGCTATCCGTTTGTACCTATCCTCCTCTCGATCGTATTTCAATATATCGTGCATAAAAGCTGGATGTTTGGTACTATTGAGACCTTCGCATCTTTTGAGATCACACTCAGCTGTATTAGTTGTTTTGTCGTCTTAGGGCCCATTTTCAGAGCAGTAGTTGATTGAGATTTTCAGCAAACGCGAAATAAGAAATGTTGAATTTCTAATAACAGATGTTTCGCCCGTCTTCAGGACATATTTTGTTGAAAGAACATTTGCTGAAGGGCTCTGCAATTGCTACATGCAATACCAGGGACAATAAAGGACCAAGAGATAAGATCAGATTCTAATCTATTGAGACCGCCACTTACATGAATAGCATTGACTTACGTCCCCGTTAATTCATGATACTAAAGTTATAACCCAACACTGAGGTATCTTGTCAAAGTGGCTTATCAGCCAATGAAACATGGCATGACTGGATAGTTAGCAACAAACAAGAAATCGGAAATTGTCACAAGCTTCTAGTCTAGTTAGAGGTGATTATGGGGCTGAAAGGGCTTCCGGAGACAAATGCAAGGCTGTGAGTTCAATATCACCCAGCTTCCCTCCATATTAAATGAGAACATCTCAGAAGCTGCCGAGATTAGCATCAATAGAAACACGGGCTGGTTCAACCGGCCGACAAACTGATAGGTATGTAATGATTCTGAACAAATAAGGACAACGCAGTGTGCTCGGCTAGTGCCGGCGTCCAGCGAATTGTCAGTGATTCAAACTCGGTTCTCATCTCAGTACCAGATCCTATTGGGCGTAAAGTCCCAGTGTTCACGAAGGTAGTGTGAGCGACTGAGCTGTGGCCACCGATGGAATTCCTTCTATGCAGCTACATAGCTTTTCGTCGTAGCAATGGTGATTTTTGTGAGCTTCTGCCCAAAAGTGGAGCAAGAAAATAAAAATAGAAATGAAACTTGTCAACAATTTTCCTGACAGTCGCGACTCTAACAGATCCGAACTCATCATGGCGAATCCGTGTCTTCGCTTGCGATAACAGGTTCAACCTGTTCCCATAGCCGCATCCCAGAGTTCATTTGACACAGGAATTAATGCGCTTGTATATTTACGGCATTTCTACGCCGAGATTGTTGAAAGATAGGAACAGGGTATGATGTTGAGCATTTCTCATGCAAAAATGTCACAAAATTATTCCAGTTGTACTTTCACGATTGAGACCCTTAAATGTTGTCTACATCTCAACAAACCGGCCAAACAGCAAGTTCTTCACCAGTGTATTCGCTGTGAATGGATAAGTCAGCCTTCTTACGAGAAGGAAAAATGGTGATTGTAGGCCATGTTTAATGCTACCAACACATTGATATGGTTGTGGCTTCTATCATTCTCTTCCCTGAGTTCTGGGTCCTGGCCTAGGTGTTATGCATTAACTAATCAAACAATGATAATGATGTTTCCCGAACTCTGATGAGATGCAATATCTGCCTAATGGAAACAGTTGACATTCTAACTCTTCTCGACAATGGAAACTCGGATGGTTCGCTCGGTCATCTTGTGGATATAGAACGGAACCCGAATATCAGATAACATCTGATAAAAATGTTGTCAAGATGAAACAACTAGACCGAACGTAATAGAAATGAAATATCAAGCGTGCTAGAATTACGTTCGGGTGTTACCGTTCATGGCTCTTAGCTATTGCGAGTGACCCTTCGCTGTGGCTGATTCGACTAACGCGCCAAATTGCTTTAATCAGCCCATTCTCCGAATAGTAGGGATCAACATCGTTACTTCGGCTAAATTACGGCTGTTTTCAATTCTTATTTTCATCAGTACTACTGTCCGTACTCGGGTTGGTTTGTCAGTTCCCGCCCAAAATCATCAAAAATCACGAGTAAACAGATCCTTTTCCCCTTCTCTCCGCTTTGATCTCAAACGAGTATCAGTAACGATTGCTCCTAGTGTAATTGTCTTCCCAGAGATGTGCTGGCAAGAAAGCCGCAATGACGAGTGCAAAAAGTGAAAGAGTAGCCATCAATACATAGACACCATAACCTCCAAGAATGTTGTGTTGAACTGAGTAAGAGAATAATGAAGTGGAAAGAGCTGGGCCAATCGCGCGAACAATGGAGGCAGTCGTCTGGGATAAACCATTCGTGGCTCCCAGAGATCGTTTGTTAGGCGCAGATGCAGTCACGTACATGATGATTGATCCTTGGAAATTGTTAAGATAAATATGAGTTCTTGATAGTCCCTTGAACCCACCGTATGACATGTCTGTCAAAACCATCAATGACAACTGGAGTACCACCAGTGACCGCACTAGGAGTCCAACACCCCATGTACGGGCACATATGCTCGTGATGGGCATCAATATAAAGATGGGTGCAAAGATAGTCATCCCGAAAGAGAAGACTCGTTTTTCACCGTAGTGTCGAAGTATCTTCGCAAAGAAAAGGACATTGAAGATTCCAGTAGCTGCTCCATAGCCCCCCCAGAGGTACCCAATAATAGGTGGGCTCAAGCCGAGACCACCAATCTCGACTGGCATGGCGAAAAAGAGGGGCAAGAGAGCAGTGAGCATAATGTTGAGGAAAGCTAATGCGAGATAGTTTGTCACAGAGATTATGACAGGCCAGACCAGTATTTGTCGCAAGGGAAGAGGTGCATCCCTATCAAGAACGTCTGTGAGAGTGGTCTCAGAGCAGACTGAGGATCCGCGTTCGCGTTTTGGCACCGTCTGTAAGCATCAGAGAGGTCAGGAAGTTCATTACGATCAGGCTGGAACTCACCTCTTCGAAAAAGATCGCAGTGACGGCAGCGGACACAAAAATAAAGCTTGACGTAACCAAGCATGGGAGAAAATAGGGATACTCCTGCCAGAATCCACTCCAGAAAACCATTGGAAAGCGTATATGGGGATTTGACAAAGAGCCTCCAATGAGCGAACTGTTCTTTCGTTAATAAATTACCTCTCAAGGGATGATATGATTTGATGTACCCCAATGTCCCACCCGCTGACCAGACAACGGGCAGTAGGGCGAAGCCCTCAGCTCGGTTGGAGGAATCCGTTAGCTCCCCCATGACACTTTTCATCACGCCTGAGACAGATACGGTCAATCCTGGAGACCGAGCATTGCCCCAGTACAACATACCAATATTTCCGTTTAAAAACCCACAAAGACACCGACTGTAGATCCGATAATTTGGGGGAACTGAGCCTTCTATGGTCATCTCTCACCTGATGATGAGAGTCGAGAACGTTCTAGACAGCCCAAAACACAACATGGAGAGTGCTGATCCAACTAAACCGGTTAACATGATGGGTTTGCGACCAATATAATCCGACAAACGACTCCATTGTAAGATCGTCAATGCTTCTGCTGCAAAGAAGAGCGATTCCTATGTCAAAGACAAAGCATGAGGAGCGAGTAGTGCACCCAGAGCATTCAAATTGGTCACAATCAGTCCTGTATAGTAGCCAACTTTGCGCTCGTCCCCGCCCGTGATATCTAACTCGCTAACAAGCTGTCTTGGTCTTATAATCTAGTTCTCTGTCAATGTACTGGGAGTCACTCACCTGGCTGATGTACGGGTATATGGATTGACCGATTATAGGCTCGCAAAGCTGCAATAACAAGACAATTGAGATCTGAAGTTTTGGCAAAGGTGTCGCTTGACGTTTTTGAGAAACTACGGGCGTGGGGGAAAGCAGAGGAGTCTCTTCATCAACGATGGTGACTGTCATTAGGGAGTCTATACAAGACGAGGGAGAGAGGAAAGGGAGCGGCCTTAAGCAAGGCCACTTAACTTGCCAGAGCCTCAGGAGTCTGATGTTAGCCTTTCCATTAACATGTGGTAAAAAGCTCGATAGACAAGGTTCGAACAGTGCTTAGTTCTGCTCTAAGTTGAATGGAGATTAGTACTTAAAACTTCAGGTTCCTGAAGGGTTCAGTCATGATCCACCTGATGCTCGGGGATCAATTTTCAAATTTAAGCAAACTAAATTTAAGTAAGTCTATAAGTGAGCAAATAGATACACCGCAGGAAAAAGATATCACGATTTCCGTTGACCCCTAAAGGTCAGAAGCGAGTAAGAATCCGAGTACATCAAATGAAAGGTTGGTATTAATGAAGCCACGTTCGCGCCATGGAATTTTCTTCGATTTATCAGGAATAATGTAATGTAGTGTCCGCTTTTGTGTCGTGTAAAGTTTCATGATCTGTCACGCATACCGCGGGGTAACCGGTGGGATACATAAGAACCAATCAAGACTATAATGAGCAGGAGGAAATAGACAAAGTAGCCCCCAAGCCATTGTTTTTGCAGGGAGATGGAGAAGAGCGACGATGCAAAGGAAGGAGCGATGGTTCTGGTGACGGAACTCATCATCTGACCCAAAGAATTGACAGCTCCGAGTGAGTTGCGACCGGGAGCAGCATCCATTATGAATAACTGTGTGCAACCTTGGGCGAATGTTCGTTGATCAAGGAATGGGGAAGGATGGGTAGACAACTCACCATAACCCATAAAAACAAACGTATAGAATGTCATCTGACAGCAGATAGTGATCCAAATCAGAGCATGAGTATTTCCATACCGTCGAGCCAACGTATTAAGGATGGGGAATGCCGAAAAGGTAACTAGTAGTGCAGTGAAGCAACGAACATAAAGTCTCTTGGGTCCTAACTTGGCCATTAGCTTTGGAAAACATGTCACCTGGAACACTGCGTTGCAAGCGCCCCATGCTCCCATAATAATGCCAATCTGGTCGGGGCGAAGGCTCAGACCACCCAATTCGACAGAAGTCGAGTACATGAGGGGAAGAAGAGCTTGGTGCGCCTGATCCAGAAACGACAAAAAGCCGTGGTTCGCCAGTGCAATCACTAACGGTTGCGTCAGGAGGTCCTTGAAAGGGAGCTCTTGTGCAGCTTGTGCGTCAGAAGCTGGCAATGTCTCATTGGATGTATTCTCATCAGATTCCGATTCGCTTGCACCATACCCTCGCGGAGGCTGATTATGGAGAAGAGGTGATTCTTCGCCCGAGTTTGAAAGGGAATCCGAAAAACTGGATACCCGGCTACGAATCGAGGCCTTGGCGGATTCTGAAAGGTTGCTACTTTCAGGATCATCGACCTGCGGTCTAATTTTCGTAGGAAGAGTCTGACGGGACAATTAGCTCGTAAATGCCGCAATACAAGAAGAATACTTACTTCCTTGAGACCAAGATAGGCAATAGTAAATGAAACAAGGGCAAGGCCTCCTGTGATCGCACATGGGAGGAAGTACGGGTGTAGCACAAGGAAATAAGCCGTGCGTGCTAATTCAGGCCACCTATACGTAGGCATAGCGAAGATACCTCCAATGAGAGGACTGTAACGACACCGTTGTGAGTACAAACAATAAACTGCGTAGACCAACTAACCCTAGAGTAATCCCCGAACTCCACATCACTGGATGCCATGCATAAGCCTGGGCAATGTTCGTATGGTCGGTTATCTATATCAGGGAATTAAGCGCTGTTCTCATCAATTCAGCGTACATCAACCAACCTCAAACATCATGGTTTTTGTGACACCTGAAATGTCGGCTAAGCACTAAACCCGAAGTCAGATGCACCTGGTGTACTAACCCATGTTTCCGTTGAAAGCGCCCTGAGCACATCGCGCAATCAAAAGGATCCAAAAGTTTTTCGAAATGCCGAAGGTAAAAAGAGAAAGGGCGAGACCCAGGGGCCCGAGAAGGAGAACTGGTCTTCGACCAATTTGATCTGAAAGGCGACCCCATTGGAACACTGTTGTACATTCAGCGAAGAAGAAGACAGATTCCTATAATCAGGTCAGGTGGACCTAGCACTTCTGGAAGCGGCAAGTGCACTGACCAGGAAACCAGCATAGTGTCCAACTTTTCTAGCATCTCCATGAGTAATACCAGTGTCTTTCACAAATTGATTGACGAATGGGTAGATGACCGTCGACGAGATAGGTTCCGCAATCATGACGAAAAGCAGGATAAAAATTTGTATTTTAGGCAAGGGTGTCACTTTCTTGGATTGCCTAGCAGGACAGTCGTCTTGAGCCTCATGCTGCATTTTGAAACAATGGTAACAAACGCCTCCAACAGTAACCTGGTTGAAGGAAAAGAGCAATAGAGAAGGCTGAACCTTGGGTGGTTACTATCCCATTTCTGCTGTCTTTTAACTCACGCACTATTTTGGTCAGCGTGTCGAACCTTGGTTAATTCAACACTCTTGGCAGGGTTCATGGACCGGGAAATGGTGTCATAGCGATACCTGATCCGCCTCAAATGCACCAGAAGCTCCATGATGAACTGATCTATCAGAGAATGTCGCCCCTTCTAGCTATTCTCAAATGGCGACACAATATCCTTTGTTATAGTCTAGTGTCGATGTGGCTTTCATCGCTCCCAGATTCAAAGTTCCATTCTTTAACTCACCATTGACACTGATGCCTCTTGTCATTCTCTTGTCATTGACGCTGATACGTCCGGAGGTAACTGAGTCAAACGTCAGGTAAAGCGTCAGGTAAAGGACCAATGTAAATATGCGAGGAGATAGTCATTGGTGACCATCATTACAAATGTTGGCTGGCGATGACGGATGCTCATGGAGAGAGTTTTTACGCACATGTCGGCCTGAACCGGGCCAGTGAGAAACGGCGGGTTCAAAGTCTGACATAAGCTTTTCTACGTCTAAACGAAATATCTAATCATACACTGCCAGCTAGAGATCAGCAGGTAGGAGTGTGGAAACCATGCTCCCTGCTATTGTGATGCAAATCAACAAAAGATAGGTCAGGCACTTCCATCCACCCTTCAGAGAGAATGCATAGATCACTAGTGGAACAACCATCCGCGCCGACGAGCCAACTGTTTGTCCGAGGCCATTCACAGTGCCAAAGGATTTTCTATTTGGGACAGCGCCCATTATGAACATCTGAGAGCAACCTGGATGGATGTAGCATTACATGCTTAGCTGGGACATTCCATTGACGTACCATAGGCCATATAAATTAGGGAAGACATTCCCACATGGATTTCTAGTAGGCGGCGAACCAAAAAATTGGTGTTCTGGAAGTATGCTGTAATTAAGTGGAGCACAGGGAATAAGGCGAAGAAGAGTATCATCGAGGACAGACAAGTCGAATAAACTTTCTTGGAACCGAAGCGCTGCACGAGCCACGGAAACAGTAATAGCTGAACAAGAGTGTTGCAGCTGCCCCATGTTGCCATGATTCTAATCATAGCTTCTGGTAAGATACCGAGACCGTACTCCTGAATGGGAGTTTTGTACATCATAGGCAATAAAGTTTGCTGTGCCTGATCGAGAAAGGAAATGAAAGCGTAATTCAACAGTACGATGATGAGTTGGCGATTGATGAGCTCCTTGAGGTCTGATATCTTCTGAATCTTATCAATCGGAAGTAACCCTTCGACTATTCCAGGGATGCTTTGCGTGACCTCCTGCCCAATACTGCTGACAGTATTCTCGACATCTTCCTCGGGGTTGTATACTGCACCATAGCCTGGACCTCTTGCTTGATCGATTAAGGCCGTAGTGCTTGAAGGAATCGGAGAGGTTGACAAGCCAAAAGCACACTGATCTTTAATTATCCGGAAGACTCTCCAGTTGGCCTGATATTCTGCGGGTAGAGTCTTAGAGTCATCAGCTGGCGGAAGCCGAGAGAAATATGCAAAAAGAACCTACTTCCTGTAATCCCTGATGGGTGAGAAGGAAAGAGAAGAACGAGAAGGAGGAGGCCATGGCACAAGGAATAAAAAGGGGGTGATCTCTGATGAACGGGATCCTTTCAAGAATTGGAAGCCTTCCCTTGAGGATTGCAAAAAAATTGCCCACAGACGACCTGCACTTGATTGTTGTTCTCTGCAGAGCCGATTCTGAGAACTACATGAGACCTTACCCGATGCTTAATCCGATAGTTTGTGCTATCGGCAAGATGGCGTAAGCTCGATGCTGGTTGGTAACATCGGTGATCTAAATTGCGCTGTCCCTTTAGTCAAATAAGGCGCAAACGAAGAATAGCTTACTTCGGCAATCACCGTCTTCGTTGTTTCTATCATCAGATGAGTTCGAGACAAGCTCAAAACCTGTTCATTCGCCATTTTAGCGCTCACCTAGATTTCCACCAGAAATCCCTTGCATAGAGCGTGCAGCAACTTGTACCCAGGTATTGTTGGTGACTCCAAGCAAGAAGGTTGATAGGCAAAGGCCGAAGGATCCTACTAGGAGGATAGGACGGCGGCCAAGTTTATCTGAGAACTTTCCCCACTGGTATACCGTAACGGTTTGTGCAAAGAAGAGGGCAGACTCCTGTTGAGACATCACCATGAATAAAGCACTCCAAAATGCTGTGCTGGTATTCATACCAAGAACTGAGGATATTTTGAAGCTTTCAGGACGTCATTTTCAGATATTCTAGGGCCTGTATCTGCCCTTGTCACCAGACCATCGTTGAAGGAGTAAATGATTGAATTTGTCAGGGGACCAGCAAGTAAAATAGTGGCAATTATCAGAAGTTGCTTGACAGGAAGTGACATTTGGCTTCGGAGTTCGTATTGCAGTTTTGTAGTCAGAATCAGAGATGTCTCCCATAGCACAGAGGGTTCACAAAAGGAAATAAGACTAGAAGCACGCTAAGCCTACCGGAGCGTCTAGCGTCGATCAGTCCGGAAGCCGGTGCTAGCGGCAGGCCATATCTCAATTCATAAGACGACTGTTATGAAGCCTTGAGCGTCAGTTCACTGCAAGGTTCTCTAGCGGAGTGGCTGCAAGGTCATATCACGTGTCAACTTCGCCTACCGTCCGGTTATACACCTTTTGTTGATACAATACTGGATCTTGCAGACAACGCCCTCCACGCTTTGACACTAGTTGCGGAGTAGAAATTCCCAATCCAAAGAGAAGAACGTCAAATCACGTGTAGTATTCAGTCAGGGACAGTCATTCAATATCCAAAGTCGGCACTTGACACAATGCTGCTGATAGCATTACCCTCATCTCGTAAAAGGTGAGATTGCACATGTACACTAGATTATCTGACTTAATTTTAAAAAAAACTGGGTAGATCCTTCGTTAGGCCATGTCATCCAACGAAAATCATGAACCTGAAATCATCGACCTCACCGCTCTTTCCGACTCTTCAAGTGCGGATGGAGACAGCGCAACAAGTGGCTCTCTATGCGACTCCGACTCTGACATGTCCGAGGTCGAGATTCATCTTAATGAGGAGACGAGGACTCAACTGAAGAATGTTGTCGATACCATCCCGGCTGTGCGACTTCGAGAGGTATTGGTAAGAATGATAGAAACAGAGCCGGCTGTTGAGATTGCCCTTTCTAAAGAACTTATTACGATCAATCGTGAAACTCGCACCATCGTTCCGAGATGGGAGACTTGTCCCAATTGCCAGGAAGATTATGACATAAACACACAGAGAGAGGACGGTGAATGCCAGTTCCATTCAGGTGCGCAAGTAGTGCCACCCCATGTTGAAGGATGAAAGGATCTAAACATCATAATTCTGTTGAAGGCGAACTGGAAGTGAACGAAGCTGCATTCGCGGATCATGATGAAAATGGACCGATGGACATTGAAGAGAATCAAGCCTCTTTTCCTGAAGAATGGACCTGTTGTCGAAGACAGGCAGATGATCCTGGCTGTGTCCGGGATCAACATCAAGCCTCAGTCCTGAGGAAACGACGTCGTCTTTGAAGCTTGTCCGGTGGACTTCCGAAATCCGGAAA
>Ga0153934_1000129_pt1 | contig 20267 bp, 10 predicted proteins | sample TSNJ018MetaG_FD_104708 | JGI IMG/M metagenome (GOLD analysis project Ga0153934, IMG submission 104708) | Attine ant fungus gardens microbial communities from New Jersey, USA - TSNJ018 MetaG | ecosystem: Host-associated > Fungi > Mycelium > Unclassified | place: USA: New Jersey, Wharton State...
CTTCCATTTGCACCCAGACGTTTCAAAGGATCACGATGAAGCAGACCACTCATCACGCTCATAGCCTCAGGAGGCATACCAGGAGGAAATTGGAGTGGATCGGCTAGAATGCGTTGGTACATCGTGTTCACGTTCTCGTCGTAGAACGGGGGAAGACCCGTCTTTATAGGGGAAGGCGCTCAGTACCAATATACCGAGATATCAGGAGACTGACCATCATCTCATATAGAAGTACACCAAGAGTCCACCAATCGACAGTCTTTGTATAGCCTTGACTTTCCAATAGTTCAGGTGCGATATACTCGGGGGTACCACAGAAAGCTGTTAGGTGGTTCGGAAGGCGATCATGGTTCAATGCACAGAGGCGTACTGTTGGTCTTTTCGGATTCAGACATATTAAGCTTGCAGAGACCTACAACTCCAGTGTTGAGAACGTCTTAGCGATGCTGAACGAGGGGCTTACCGAAGTCGCATAGTGCGATATGTCCTGTGTAGTCAAGCAGAATGTTCTCGGGTTTCAAGTCACTAAAAGAATTTAAGAAAGCGTTCAGAGGGAAGAGATGCGACATACCGATAAACGACATTGAAACCATGAAGATGCTCCAAAGCACAGAGCAGCTCAGCTGCATAGAAACGACTTCGATGTTGATCAAATTTTCCCTCACGTTGAAGGTGATAAAAGAGTTCACCGCCATTGACTAGAGAAGAGTTAAATTATGGAATTATGGGGCCAAACAGGTAAGATAGGACTGACTGAAGGACATCACAAGATAGAGTTTGTCAGGTGTTTGGAATGAAAATTTGAGAGGAACAATGAAAGGGTTATTGACAAGGGCAAGGACCGTACGTTCAGCAAGAATATGTGTAATTTCTCCTGGCCGTTGGGCGATATGTGCTTTGCGGATTGTTTTGAGGGCATAAATACGTTGCGTGTCCTTCTTCCTGACTTGCATAACTTTGCCGAAACTTCCCTTGCCTATAACCTTCAACAAATCGAATACCTCAATTGTCAACGAATCATTGCGACTGGGCTTGAAGTCGATTTTAAGATGGAAAGAACCTGCACCGGCTGTAGCCGTGTACCACTGGTCGGAGGCGTGCTACGGCATTCCAAACATTAAGCAATCATGAAATCTATTGGAGAGACTCACATGGCCATCGAGCATGGGCGTCAGGTCTACGCGCGCTATCAGCAAATCATTACCCATGTCATCTTGACCTTGGGCCGCAGCGGTTCGTAGATAGGATGACACGGAGATGTTAGAAGTACGGGAAACATCACTAATGTAGTGTCAGGTACCCAAATGCGACACAATGGCTGATAGAACGCACAACTGGGCACGGTAGTTCCATATGGGGTTGGAGAGATCACCCCCAAGAGCGTCGATCAGGATCTCGTTCTTATCGAACTCGAGGACCACATAGGGCAGCCACCAGAAGCGCTTACGCTGTAAACTCTCCCTGTTCCCAACTGAGTTTTGTGGTGCATTTTCCAATGCACGCGCTATTCCCTCGGGAAGATGGGTGGAGGGTGGTAGGGCGAGTCCTCTGCCTGGTGCATCATCCGGGATGAACAAGCCATGTTGGGTCGTAGAAAGGCATGTTGCTCACCGGAAAAAATGCGAATGGTGAGCATTCCAGACCTGAATTGGTCAGATCCATGGAGAGGCTTGGGAGTTGTTGGACGGGAGGGTATGGGAGTAATTGATCTGGAAAGAATGCCATTTTCCTTGGCTTCTGGGGGATATGAGAGCCCGTAGGTAGAGACCAAAGGGCACAACGCACTCTTCATTGGGAGTCTCCAGGACATGATGGTGGTATGAGATCAAGATTGTAAACTACGAGGATCATGATTCTTGTGTCATATTGATTCTTGTATCATATTACATAGCCAAGCCCTCTTGATCGCATTACCTCCTTCCCAATTCTGCACCCGCCCGGCGACACTCGGCCTGAAAGTACTCAAACACCCCGGTCGAAATATTTTTGGCAACGTTCTGTACATGCCCTTGAGCGATCGGTCAATGAGAACACCTATGTATACTTACTCGGATAAGGATGAACGGATCTATCAAGCAAAATGTGTCAGAATCCCATCGTTGCAAGGCCTTTGGGTCATATAGTTGGCCTCCAGGCAGATGGAATGGCTCAAGGGATTCATCAGGTATTCGTGGACCGTCATATTCATCTAGATCCCGATCCCCGCATTCCCGGGAGCCTGTAAACTCCGAAACCCCAGTTCCCTGCAGCATCTCGTCAGCTTCCATCTGAGATTGAAGTCTTGTTTGAAGTTCCTTTGGCTCCAACGGCTCTGAAGTGCGAGAAAGAATGCCCCCAAGTCGAATGTCAACTACTTGTCGGGTAGGATCAAACTCACTCCAAAATCTAGGTAAAAGTTAGCCTTTGCTGAGAGGTCTCTGGAAAGCATACTGAAACCAGTCTCCCAATAATTCCAGCAGCACTACTTCGTCATTTCTCGGCAAAGGCGGCAATTTTGAGTGGAAGCGTAAGTCGCAGAGCCAAAGGGGTTTTCGATTCCAAAACGAGTGCGACTTTATATCATTTAGATTATCCTGAAGATTGGGCAATAGACGTTGCCTCTATCTCACTCTTCAATCAGCGGATGCTTAGTGATACGTTTGATGTCGAATAGCTCACCTGCATGAAGGCAATCGTCATCAACGCGTAAGCATAACTACTGAAAGTGACAGGTGCTCTTGCTACTTCTGGACTGGGCGTATTGAGACCAAGTGGCTTTGCCCAGAGCTTGATAGCCTTCAACAGCGGTACAAAATGTGGAGATTGTTCTGCATATCGTTGGATCATAATGGTATTCCAATACCCGCATTGTTCATTCACGTTAATATCACATTTTATATTTGTCTTCGGATCCTCAAACTTGACTGACTACCGTCGGTCATTTTTGCAAACTCATGAACTGGGAACACGCACTAATTGGGACAGTTGCCGGTATTGCTTTGACTTTGAGAAACCCTCCTTTCCGTAAAGTACCTGCAAGTAAACTGAGGGATAAACTATCAGGCGTGAACAACTTCTGGGGTAATGTCGACGAACCCCAGATTGTATATTTCTGAGAGAAAAATCAGTATGTGAAAATACATGATGTGGCCAAGGGAGTTACTTGATGATTTTGTTTTATTCATCGGGTCGAATCCAAGCGGTCGTGATTTGTCCTGAACAGTCTTAATTGGAAAAAGCTTCATAATGTAGGCGTATAAAACTGACAAGGATGATAAGATCCATGTCGCTCTTCGCTGATGCTGCTCCATAACTCACGAGTCCCCGTCAGCGTTGGGTCAAAATGCAATGGAAGAGAAGACTCACGTTGAGCTGCCGAAAGTCTCGACGTGAAAAGAAGGGCCGAAACGTTGACTGATCACTTTCCGTACTCGCCAGAGGAGGTTTGTTCGACCTTGCAGTGCCTGGGCACCCCCCTGTCATTCATTAACATGAATGTTATACAGTACAACGCGTGTGGACACTCACGTCGTCTGGAAGGCCTCGGTCCAGAAAGCGCTGAAATTTACCTACATCCTTTCGATTCTTCTGGAGTGTTTTCTCCAGAACCTTTCGTACTCGTTCCGCCGCCGGACTCAGATTATACTTGCTGTCCAGGGATTCAATTTTTTGCTCTTTCAGTTTTCTCTTAACAGCTCGTGAAGCTTGTCTGAATGCCGATGGCAACATGGGAATTACTTCGCGAGACGTCACGAGTTACGAATGCTATTTACAATTATTTGGTTGAACTGTGAGTATTACATACAATATTGTGCGATGAAGATACAAATACACAAATACAAGATGAATAAAAATCTCGCGAATGAGTGCCGTGCATCATTTCCGAGGAGAGCCGTGGGGTGATTTTGGTTGTTCAAATCGATTCTGTAGTCGTTCCAGCTCTCTTGTCAGGCTATTGGCAAATTTTAACGTTCTGCAGGAAGTGACATATTATGATGACCTACTTGAGATTTCGCTGTTTATAATCAACAGCCTCTCGTGTTACCCGACGGTTAGCTGCTTGTAGTTCGTGTTCTTTCGTTTGCTGTGCAAGACATCAGGTTGATACCTCGGATAAAAACACCTAGAAACATACCACCGTGTCTAAAGCATTCCTCAGATCCTGAATGCGAGCCTCATACTCCTTTTTATCCTCTTCAAACTTGGCACGTTGTCGTTCGAGTTCAGATTGTTGGAACTTGACGTCCTTGGCTAGTTTTTCTGCCGAGCGCCCAAGAGCGTTCCTATCTCGACTACTCTTGTTGAGTTGGCTGGTGAGCTCTTCAATTCGGCTGTCCACTCGTCGCGAAATTGTAGCAGGTCGTGGTGAGTTAGCATATGACCTCGTCTCAAGGTCCACAATACGGACATTCAGTTCTTTGACTTGCTTTTCTAATTGTGCCTGTACAACGATGAGTCAACTAGTTTCAATGACTCCAGAGCTGCAATAACATACGTTGTGATGATCTAGTGTCGAATTCTCCTTTCTCACTTTTTCAAGCTCGTTGAAGCACTCCGCCGCATAAGCTTCAGCTTTCTTCATTCTGTCCAGTGCTTGAGTTACACGATCTCCTTGTTCCTCCAGCGTCCTCTCAAGGTCTTGTTTCTTCAATTGCAATCGTTGGAATTCGGTATCTGACATTGACCGGTTCGTGTCGACGTGATCAATTTTGATAGTCTCCAATTCTGCTTGTAGTGCTCGACGAGCTTTCTGAAGCATTGTACGTTCTGCCTCTGCATCGTCCAGTACTGTCCGTAGCTCGCGAACTTGTTGATGAAGCGCTATAATCTGCGTTTGCTGTTCACCCTGCGCGTGAGTAGACGCCTCGAATGCCTTCGTAAGATCATGAATCTTGGTGTCCATTCGTTCCTTCTCCTTCTTCCATCCTCCACTATTGTAGACTTCGTCGTCGTAGCGAAGCTGAAGTTCGTCAAAGTCGGATCGAATTTTACGATTCTCTTCACGGATCCGGCTCAAACTGTCTCGTTGTGACTGTAGTTCTTCACTCAATTGCGCTAGCTCGGCTGGAGACTCACGTGTCACATGATAATGAAAATCATTGATGATCGACTTACACTGGTACTTCTTGCGAGTCTGATCAATTGTGAAGTCACGTTCAGAAAGATCTTTCTGATGCTGTTCTCGCTCGTCCTCCAGCTCCTCCTCAAGACGTTTTTGTATGACAGCAAGTTCAGATACTTCACGACGTTCTTCCTCCAACTTGGATTCTATCGATCGTAATTTCTTTTCGGCAGAATGGAAGTTCTTCTTAAATGAATCCACTTCGGACTTGGCATCTGTCAATGCCTTCTCCGTAGTCTCGAGGGTACGCCGAGCTAGAAGAAAACTTAGATACGAAATTTTCAAAGGGACCTCAACCTACTATATGCCTCGCCGCGAGCTGCCGTTGCTCTCGCGATTTCGGTGGATTCAAGTCTTTTTAGGTACCCTTGTTCTTTCTGCTGATGACTCAATGGCAGCCTTGAATTCTGTGATAATCCTCAATTAGTTGAGATATCCTGATGTACTGTATTAGCAATCACCTGACGCGGCCGCTGCGGATGTCGTTGACTCGAGTTCATCATCCTGGAGCTTTTTCGCAAGCTGCCGTCTCATATCTGTATCAAGTGTGATGCTGTATCCTCCATCCAATGTGACATAAAGCTTACTGGTAGCTTCGTTCTTAGAATGTTCTAATTGTTCACGTAATTCTGCTACCTCCTTCTGAAGCTGTTTCTTTCCATGAGTATATTCGCGGATCTGGCCCTTCTGGGTTTCAATCTGGGCTCGAGCATCTCGTTGCTGGACAAGCTAGACCCCGAGGTGAATGATTATAACTGGGGTATGAGTTTATCATATTCCCGCTCACCAATGCTTTCTTGGACTCTTCAAGTCTGAGATAACTGTCTCTTTCATTCGCAATGGTTTTTTGGAATTTCGCCCACATGGCCTGGATTCCTTCAACCTGAGCGGTTTCTGCAGTCCTACGCGCATCAGCTTCATCCTTCAACAACTCGTCCAACCTTGCGTTCTCCTCGGCCAATCGCGAACGTGTTTGTCGAAGGTAGTTTATAGACCCATCGCTGCTTTCGAGGTCTGCTGTCAGTTCGCGAAGAGATATCTCAAGGTGATGGCGGACCCGGTCAGATGCCGCCATCTGAAGCTCAAGGACTTGTACATGTTGCTTTAGTTCCGCGACTTGTTGATTACTGGAGGCTCGTGCTTGCTGAGCTTCACGGTCGACTACAGGAGAGCTTGGTGCACCAGTGGAGGACCGGTTTTTAGTTGGTGTGTAGTTGGCAAGATCCCTTGGTTCCTGAACTTCACTCCGACGAGGTGTCTTGCGGTTCATCTCACGTTCGAGGATACCATCAACCTTTTTCAGCTCTTTCAGGAGTCGGTTCTGGAAATCCTCATCTCGAGGAGCACCTTGCATGACCAGACGACGAATTTCTGCGTGCTGACGTTCAATGTTTTCTCGGATCCTTGCAACGGTAGATTTATTCATCTCGGTCTCCTCTAACTGTTCTTCCAAGTGTGCTATACGAGTTTCATAATGTCGCTGAGTTTTCGACAATGAATCGGAGTTGACGCTTTCATCAGCTAGTTGTTCTAACTCGCTCTCCAAGTTCTCCTTTGCTTTCTGCACAAGAGCTAAATGCTCGGCCAACTCATGACTCTGGCTTCGGGTGCTCTCAAGCTCTGTCCTTAATCGTTGGGCCTCAAGCGCAGCTGTATCACGAGCTTGTCGCTCCTTCTCCACATCAGCTAAAGCACGAGCTGTCCTCTCTTCCTGAAACTTGATATTTTTCTCCTTCTGTCGTAACTCCAATTTTTCTTTTTCAGTCTCTCTCGTCAAATCCTCCGCTTCCATCATCAAACGGCCCCGAGTTTTCTCCAATGACCTGATATAACTCTGATTCTTCTGCAACTCGAGCTGAACTTCAGCCAATTGACGATCTGTGACTCGTTTCGCCTCTTCAAGAACATGCACATGCTCAACAATGGTTTTGTCCTGCTTTGACTCAAGCTGTTTGATCTCCCATTCCCGATTCTTAAGATCTTTGAGAGCTTTATTAAGCTCCCGGTCAAGTTTGACATTCCTATCCTTGAGCTTGATAACTTCTGCCTTTTGGCCTGAATATATTTTTTCTAGTTCGGCTCGCTTTATCGACTGTGTTTCCAACTCCTTGCGAGTCACATCAAGCTGACGAACGTGGTTGTCCCTCTCTCGTTGATGTTCAAGAACAACATTTTCAAAGTCTGCATATCGGGATTGGGCAATGCCCAATTGTCGTTCCAGGTTCTACGTGTAGACTCAACCTCAAGAAAATCAAATATAGGTTATTTCGCTTACCTCCTTACTCTTCACAGCCTCAGACAATTGACTGTCAACCTCGATCTGTCTTGTCCTAAATGTCTGTAACTCCGACTCTATAGCCCGTTTTGATTTTTCCAACTCTGCAAGGTCCGTCTTTGTACGTGACAACTGTGACGAAGACTCGCCCTCCCGACTGAGCAACGAGTTATAGCTAGACTCGAGCAACCGATGTTCCCTAACTGCATTCGTCCTCTCCAATGCAAGCTTGCTTTGCGAATCAAGAGCGATTCTTCTGGCCTCCGCCAACTCGTGCTTCAGTTCGTTGACCTGATTCCGCAGGTCAACTAATTCAGCCTCCTTGCTCTTCTCGACCTCGTTGCGACGGGTTTCTTCACTGGTTTTGGCTTGGAGTAAGGAGCGCAAGTCGTCAAGTTCCTTTTGTAGAGCGTCCCGAGTCGACTGTTCCTGGACATATTCTTTCCTCTCAATTTGGAGTTGAGCTTCAAGGGTCGACTTTTGACTACACAACTCCGCAATCTCATGTTGCCTCTTCCTCTCATCGGCTCGTAAGTCTTCAAGATCTCTACTTATGACTCTGATTTGTTCCTCCTTCTTTGTAATCATGTCTGAATACTCTGTCGCTGACCGGGTGACTTCTACTAACTGCTCCTTGGTTAAACGAGACTCATCTTCTAGATGAGACATCCTGTTCTTCAAAGTTTCCCTGTACATCACTCAGTGCAAAGTCAAGGAAAAGATAGACAGAACTTACTTTGCTCTCTGCTCCACCTCTAATTTACTTTCAAACTCCTTTGCATTCAAATCAAGTCTTTCTCTTGTCCGACTCAAATCCTCCTCTTGTTGTACAGCGATATTCTTTAATTCCTCGCCAACTTTTCGTAGCTCCTCCTGGTTATGCGAGAGAGTATCACACTCCTCACGCGCACTGGTCAACTCTTCCAACAATTCGGTCTCTCTGTCCATCCATTCTTTCTGTTCCGCTTCCATGCGGACAAGGTGTTCAGCAGCCTGGTCAAATGCTTGTTTAAGTGACTCATACTTCTCCTCGCTCTCCTTCTGCAGCTTCATAGCACGATCAAGCTGAGAGTCAAGTAGATCAAGGTCACTTTGTAACGCAGCAACTTCTTCTTCCAACTCGCTTTCACGTCTTTTGCTTCGTTCAAGCAAAGCGTCTTTGTCCAAAGCTAGCGTCCTCTCCGCTTCCAAAGCCTCCTCAACCTTACGCTTCTCAGACTCTAGAGACATCTTCAGGTTCTCCAGTGCCTCTCGCTCCTTTGAATCCCTCTCAGCCCTTTCTTTGATTAAGGCCAGTTCTGCCTCCTTCTTTCTCAATTCCTCATCACTCCTTGTAGCCGCAAGCAGAGGGCGGACTTTGGTGTAAAGCTGCCACCATGGCCATTCCCTCAGCTCGTTATAGACTCTCGCATTGCGCTGAATAGTTCGTACTGCTATCGCCCTATTCAGGATTTTCTTCATCTGCCTTCTTGTTGTCCACCTTCTCGCCGCGGCTTGAATCCGGGCAAAGATGTTAAACAACAGCTTATCTCGGCGCTCTTCCAGTTCCGCAAGAACACCTGCTTTGAAGAAGATCTTGGATGTGCCGATTTTGAATACGTTCTCATCAAGCTCCAGGAAGCTGACCATACGACGACATGCTTCGCGGCTATCTAGGTATCCGCAGGGTAAAATTTTAGGAGCTAGAAGTTCGTATCGCTGCCGGAACTCCACAAAGGGGAGTCGGTTTGGGTATCCCAAGCGAGCGATACGGATCCCTTCTAGGACGCCGTTGCAGCGCAGTTGATCAAGAACTAGGGGCACATCAATATGATGAGGCTTTTTCAAGTTATTTGGAACTATGCAACGGACGAAATGAGGTTGGGTGGATCGAAGTTGTGTCATGAGACTGGAAAGTTGTTCTCTATGACGCTGTGCAAGGGTTCTGAATGCTCCTTTTTTCAGAGTGCGCTTCTTGCCAGCAGCGAAGACATTGTTAGGCCCACCAGGAGTAAAGGCATCGCCGTATTCTGCAAAGAGAGTCGCGATGTAAGGTTCAGAAGACGCAGCTAGAACGCGAGTAAGGTTATCATTGAGTGGGTCCTTGTTCTTGTCCAGCCATCCCTCTGTTCGATATTCAACCTTAGCCGCGTAATGCTGGATGATGAAACCTTGCTGAAAGCGAGTTGGCTCATATTTATCCTTTCCCGGACTGTGGTATTCTTCTTCCTCACCGCTGGTCCAAAGAGCGTGTAGTTTGTTAGTGAATGTGTGGTCGGTCGCTTTGGGCATGATGCATTCCTCATCTAAACAGCTGAGAATACCAATCACGTTTCCAGTAGACTCTATAAGGTCGATAGTAGGTTGGAGATCTAGGCCAAAATTGACGTAGTCCCATTTGATGTTTTGGCGAGCGTATTCTTCCTGTTCAAGAACGAACATGTGATGGTTGAAGAATTGCTGAAGCTTTTCATTTGTGTAGTTGATCAGAAGCTGTTCGTAACCATTGATCTCGAATATCTCAAAGCCTGCAATATCAAGAACCCCAATAAATGTCGATTTGGATGAAGGACGATCTAAAGCACGATTGATTTGATCGACAAGAGCACCAAAAGACTTCTCATAGAGAGTTTTGCAAAGAGCAGCAAGTTCATCTAGCGCCTGTCGCCGCGTGCGCGCCTGCGTCACCCACTCACGGCCGGCGAGAGCTCGAGGTCGAAGGACAGCTCGAGTGAACTCAGCCAGAGGGATGCCCAACAAATGACAAGCGCGTTCCGCTTGTGAAGCATCCTGCATCGTTGCGTCATCTGCGCGACTCGTATTGATCACGATATTTCCTATATGTAGAATTGCCGCGACAATTCGGAATAGGTCGAATTGTGCTTCTGGCCTGAAACCAACTACATCTAGCGCGACCTTCACAGATGTTGGCAGCGGAACTAGGAGATCGCGAACTGGGCGTACCTTCAATGAACTCCATCCCTCCCTATCGTCGATACCATCAATCTCCCGTCTGCTTTTGTTCAGATATTCATAGTTCTCTACGTCTCCGTCCAGCAGTAACTCATCTGATATTGTATTGGTGATATTCAGTAACAGGTATCCGGATACGCACCTTTGAGCACACCACCACCAGCGATCAACTGGTAAAAGACGTGGAAATTCCTCTCGGCTTCGTTTCTAAACACAACCCGGCTCTTCTCCAACAGGTACCAATCTATATTCGCCCCTGCAATACTACCATCTGGAGCAAATGAGATACGGACGAACTTGCCGAACCGACTTGAATTATTATTCCTTTGCGTCTGAGCATTCCCAAACGCCTCTAAAATTGGATTGGCTTGCAAGACCTGGCGCTCAAGTAGGCCAAGACGCCCCTTTGATGTCAGTGAAGCACCTGTCGCTGGTACAGAATTTGAGGGGAAATGTCCCTTTCGCGTGATATTCTTCGATAATCCAACAGAGGGCATGGTGGCTGTCGATCCAATGGTGCCATTCCGTGTATGAGTGGGCTGCACAGGCTTCGGGGCATCAGTAGCAATTGCCGCAAGGTACTGAATAACTTTCTTCGTGCTTTCTGTCTTTCCAGCGCCTGATTCACCGCTGCAACCAACATCAATGGGGAATTGGATTAATGATAAGGGACGCACGTAATCAAGATACTCTGGTTCTCCCTCTCGTCACCCATATTAACCCATGCACGTTCTGCGACTGCAAAAATGTGAGGCTGGTTGTCATCCCGTCGTCTGTTGCGATATTGTTGGATAATGGCATCAGTGTAGAGAGGGAGATTCTGGTAAGGGTTGATGGCGACTAAGAACAAGCCTGAGTATGTCTATCAGGTAGTAATGTCAGCGTGGTGACGCATTTCGATCCGCGACACACACGTAGATGGCACCTGAATAATATCTTAGCCGGAGATTGTGGACAACACTTGCTTCGTTGAGAAATGTTAGATCCGCGATATCCTCGACGCGGTCAAACTTTGGCGGATTCATCTTAAACAAAGAGTCAAACGGTACTCTCCTGACCTAGTACTTGCTTAAGACACTGTCGCTTGTCCATGAATGACTTACACACCTCCCCTCCTTCTAACTCTACTACTGCAGCCTCTTCATCTTCACTCAGAACCAAGCCAGCGAGATATCCCTCCTTGATATCAGGGACCCAGACCTGTGCGGATTGTCGCGTAACATCCGCAGCAGAGATTATCCGTGAAGCGGCCATGGAGATATAAATATGGAGGAATCAAGGTGCGACAGTCTAATGTTTGATCCCGTGACTTACAAGTCCAACTAATTTGGAAAACATATACAGGACAATACAAAGTTATCACGATAAAAATATAACAAGGGAGGATATCATGGCCCCAGCTCAACAATCATGGAATCCGGCCAGGGAGTCACCTCTCCCGAGATGTTGATATACTCTTCACGTTTTGTCTCGTGCCACGGTTCAACAAATCTACCAAACATATGTGAATATAAAATTGAATGAGTTGTTAAATCTCACTTTGTGAGTTTCCCAGACCCTCCTTCCACTCGCCTCAAGTTCTCATGACTCAAGATTGTACCAACTATGACCGGCATGACTCGCTCAAAAAATATGGGCGTCAAGAGACCATCTTCATACGGCATCATAATGCCGTGCTCGCCGGCTCGAGTATAGTCAGGGGGTCCCAGAGATTCCTGTTTTGACCAGTTAGTGATGAGATTCCAGTGAGCAGGGCACAACACACATTCGCTTCCGCAATATCCACAAACACCCAATCCTCAAGCCTAATATTAAAAGCAGGGACAGGGGCCACCGCAGTACGATAGACACCGGCAAACTGCACGATACGTTGGTCAGGTTAGTTGAAAGGCAAGAGAATGACAAACTCACGAGTGGACGGAGACGGAGAGCCTCACGGACATAACACATGATCCTTTGAGAAGCATCCTGCTCGTTTTCCCGATGAATCATCGCAATCGCCGTCCTTGCCATCTGATTAGCGTCGTCGAGGAAGAAATCTACTACTTGAACAATGGCTTTAGAGAATAGCACGGCAGTGGGAACAATAGCGTTGAAGATATTGATAGCCAATTCCGCATGAGACACATTGCCAAACTTAACACGAAGATCCTTCAGGTATTTGTCGCACTCAGGCTTATTCTTGAACCAATCAAGAACGGGCTGAACCAATATCAAATCAAACTCTTAAAATCATGAATTCATTGGAAACCAACTTACTGAATAGCTATTAGCATCGTCGAGACTCTTCTCAATGAATTCAACAAGCTCCTGGGCGTGTTTTCGAGACCGTTCCCGAAATTTGAAGTCATTAACGGGAGTTGAATCAATGTAGATGTAGCGCGCGATGTCGGCAAACTTCTCGCGAGTTTCTCGCTCATATAATATTCCTTCAGGCATGTGATCGGATTTGAGCGGAATGCCGGTCTGGAACCAAGATTATAGATCAATTTTGGATTACTGGACATTACCTACGATCTTTTCACAAATCCAATAGATGGGCAAGAGGTTGATGACGTCTTTGACGATATCAAAGTAGGGAGGGTCGTGGCTCTCCATAAGCTTCCATGTCTTCTCTCTGAAGTACTTCGTCCACTCCACATTATCAACAATAGCCTGAGTAACCTGTGCCTGTCTATTCCAGATCTTCTCCTTGTCCTAATGATGGTCATTTAATCCTCCACCTAGAAAGACGAAACATGATGGAGTCACGCACTCGCTGCTCCAGGACAAGCTGAATAGTGGACTCCATACGCCGGACAATATTTGAAGTGAAATGCGCGTTCTCATCAGTCAATACTCTCTTGACACCCTCGTAATCACGGACAAAGTGCCAAGTAGGATTTATGATGGGTGGAAGACGCTCAACATTGTCAGGTAAATCTTCGAGTCTTTCAGGCCAACAATATTTTTGAATGTTTCCAGGATTCTTTTTGAGTGCATTTAGCATACTTTCGGGAACACTGAACGGGAAATGCGCGAGGACTGAACCAGTGGGATAATGATCCGGCAGTATCCTGAAGATCAACTTCGTCAATAAACCACCATATGAACCATCTTCCTTGTCATATTGGCAGTCTTGCCAACCCCAAGCAGTGAGACTGAATGCTATAGTGAAATACAGGGTAAGTATCATATTCCTTGACCAAGTATGAAACTCACGTGTGAAATCAGTGGTGAGGAATCTATCTCCACGGGTGAGGCAGACAGCATCAGAAAGTATAGCTCGAGAGATGGTGTATCCCGGGCACAAGCCGGCACCAGGACCTGGCTTTTTGGTTTGTTCCGCTTGTAAACCAACATAAAGCTCAAGCCTGTCAATATCCCTATAGAGCCTTTCCGCAGCCCTCGAAATTTCATGATCGTCATTCCATTCCGAGAAAGTGGCATATGCTAAGAAGGTCCAGTTGGCTAGCAAAGGTAAACTGAACAGGAGACGCACGCTTTAATCCAATGAACTTCCTGAACTCGTTAAGCTATGGTGGAACCAGTCAAGCCAATTAAGGTCAATCTGACTCAAAAGAACATACCGAGCACACACCCCATTCGCGGGATTGCTCAATACCAAGGATTTCGATAACTTTCATGCATTCAGGAATCCCACGCGCCTTGAAAGCTCCAGCCACCTCTTGAGTCGCATTCTGAAGAATCTCCGCGAGGTCTGCATCTCGAAACTTGCCGTCTACGCGGGTTTTTCTTTAGAAGAAAAATCAAACCCAGGTAATAATATCAACGTCCGACCAACGCTTACCCGCCAAATTCCCATTGAGTGGGTGATAGTCCTTTCAACTTGCTGGTGAAAGTAGAAGCAGCCGTCCTGAAATCTGCGACAGAGGCTATCCCAATGCCCGGGCGAGACACAGCATCGAGCTCCCTCTGATACCATTGAGTGTTCTCTTCTGAGAGAGTTGCATGCCAACGGTAAAGTAAATTAAATTCAGCCGAAACAACGTTGCCTTGACCTCTGGGTGATATTGAATGGTTCAAGTCCCGCATTTCCTGTCGAAGATGGCATCTGTGATTATTCATATCCAGTGCGAGTTTAAAATCACCATGAGAGGGTCAAGTCGCCAGTCATACCCATCCCGCACAAGACCGAGAATGGCACCAACATAGTCTGTGTACGAATCAGACAAGCACGTTGCTTAAATCAAATCGAATATACCACCAAGGATGATCCGCATGAAATATCCACAGTTAACAAGACGAGTGCGGTGGAAAATTTCATCATCTTGCGCTTTCCGTTCTTGATCGTCAAGGAGCGAAGGATCCTTGAATTTTCCAAATTCATTAATATCGAGGAGCTTCTGAGCAATAAACTGAAACAGATATTGAGTTTAAAAGTAGATGGAACAGAAACAAAAACGCTCATAAGCACATTGTGGTTACGGTTCAAAAGAATCAGAAGCGCGCAGCTGGCGGGCGGCATCATTAGAAGCCTGATGTCAGCGAAACAATCAGGCGGCTTGAGTTTTCCACTGCCATCAGCAGCTCGCACTCCGGCAAGTTCTTCTTCCGAGTTCCCGTAGAGCACACTGAGGTCGAGATAGCTGCTTGTTCGGTTTATTTTGGGATCACGGGGATCTGTGTTGAAGATACTATGTATGACGAGGTCCGCAAAGGCAAAAAACAGGGATGATATTCCGTCGGGATGGGGAACAAACTTGTCGCGCTTTAGAAGAGTATCAAAGATGAGGCCAGGATGAGGGAGAGAAGCCTTCGGAGTGACACTTATTGAAGGACTAGAGCGGGCATAGGGCGATCCTACTCTTCCCACACCAGGTATGAGAGGGTTGTAGTTTGAGCCGTCAGGCGCCCGATAAGCATAATGAACAAACCCTGGGCTCTGGGGAAAAGATGAACGACCAGTAGACAAATCATGCTGGAGTGGCACCAAAGCTAAGGAAGAAAGAAAACCGGTAGGAGGATGCGGCAGATCTTTGTAAACTACAAAAGGCGGGTTATAAACGGCTCATTTGGTAAGCAAGAGAGCACGCACGAAGACTGATTATGACTTGTTGTAGTTTCGGCGACCAGGAGAAGTTTTCATAGCGCGCCATTTTAGTCAACACAACCTCCAGCTAGCAACAAGTCAAAGTAATCAGAGGAAGGTGTGGATGCCACGAAGCGACAACTTACTAGTAGTTTGCGGTCGTTAACTGCTTCATTATGCTCAACAAGATCTCTGAATGCCCGCTGGGCTTGTCTTAGCACAGGAAAAAAGCAGAGAGAAGTTGTACTTACCAAATCCTCGTAGGTTAATAATGGTTTGGACAGTATACTTTCGAGCATAAGCCACTGTTTCTCTGTACTATGTGTCTCTAGCTGAGCGCCGTCCGTATTGAGCGGTGCATGAGAGACACTCCTATAATCAACCTTTTTGGCCAAGGAACGCGCCCACGTACTGAAGGCAGACATGATGGTAACGAGACAGAGGTGAGAGAATAATTGGTTGCTTATATACTGAGAGAGTGCCAGCCAAAATTGCAAACAGGCTAATTATTAGTCGGGCCCATTGCGCAGATAGCGAGCATCGGATTCACCTCAGTCCATTTCATTGGACCGAGCAAAGCTTACATCCAACTTATATGCACTGCATAACATGATACTTGTCTGCATCTTGATATTCTTGATATTCTTGATGTGATCCAGCTCCACGTTCTAGTGGATTCACACCAGTGTCTTAGTCAGATTTCACACCGGTTTCCACTCGTTCTAAATCATGCATTAATTCACTTGAGACAGTATAAACAAAGCGTACGATATATAAATACTACATGATAGTACAGCAACTGTTTTGCTGGAAGGAAGCGGTGAGTCGAATATAAAATCAATCAGTGATATCACATACTTTCTTTGCAGTCTTGTAGAACGCCTTCGAATGCGCCGAAAGCGATTCGGATCTTTCGACCAGAGTATCAAGCTTCTCGCCGCGCTGCAGGACTGATTCCATCGTCTTATGCTGTGCATCTGTTGGTTTGAGCTTCTCCATATCTTTGATAGTAACACTTACCAGGATTATCTTTGTTTCATCAAGTTCCTGCTGTACACGCATAATTGTATCTGCTTGACGCGGATCCTGGTATTTTTGTATATACGTGTTGATATCTGGGAACGATATTGATCCTGGGTTCTTGAACAAAGATTGGGGTACTTTGGCCGTAAAGTCATCAAGAAGTTTTGTCAACAATGAAAATGCTGGTCTGACAGGATACTCCTGGTCCGTGATCATAACACCTATTTCTTTTGATTAAGAACGCCCATTTTATTTAATGTGTTGACTGCCAGATACCAGCGAGCTGCTCAGCTCCCCCACGATTATGAATATGGGCTGTGTATGAGCTCTCTTTAACACTCTGCCTCTGACCTTGTGCTGTGCGTTCGACTACCGTTTTTGTGAAGAAATTCATGAATTCACCAACGGATCCCCGCTGGTAGAACGAGAAACTTGACAAGTCATTGGCAGAACTGAGAACAACAGAAGCACCGGAAGGTGGAGCAAGAGCAACTGAGATAGAGTAAATCTTCATTCTGAATCAGAGGACGGTTGGGCAACAGGTGATGAACAGACCTGTTTCTAACAATGTAATTGAAGCGTTACCAATTAATGTGACAAGACGTGACTGATTGTCTCCCATCAATCATCCGTGATGGACAGTTTCCCTCATCGATCCCTCCAGTCATTCGATTTTGCACAACATCTAGCAGGACGCAGCCTTACCTCGACATAACCCTGGACGATGCACAAATTAAAAAACATTGCCCACTCAACAATGGACAACACTTTTGCATGTCCGTTTTGCCACCAGTCAGCTCGATAGGCTATCTATAGAGGTTATCATCGAGATCCTGTTGCAGCCAGACCACTCGCTTCCGCAGTCTCAGTCGTTGCGCAATGCAGTTTGTCAACTCAGTCCGCCAGTACACTGCAATCACCAAGTATTGCCATATTATCCATGCTATTGTCAGCATCCAGGCGGACGCATTTGACTGTGCTACACTGTACAGAACGCTTTGCACGACCCAATTCCCGCTTCCTGATACTGGATGGCAAGAATTATCATGAGTGGATGTCGGATATCGAACTAAGAAAGCTCACTGCCAGTGAACCTTTGACATTACAAGAAGAGTATGACATGCAGCGTATGAGGATATCTCAAGACCCACTCTGCGATCTTATATTTATTAAGAGACTTGGCAAAAAGATGCAAAAAAATTAACATTCACCATACTTTCTCACCACTCTGGGGATGGACTGACCAGTCTTGGCACAAATTTTCACGAGATCCATCTTTCTCCTGAGGATCCAAGGATCGTAGCTCTTCCAATGGTTGGCGATGTGAATATGTTCTTACGAAAGAAGGAGATCACTTGAGCGCAGCCTCCGAAGCAAGAGAAGGAGAGGATGATTTTGAAGTGGAAGTAGAGATCATGATTGCAGGTGCGTGTTTTCAATGCGTTCGTTTGCCAATGATGCCAAGCTACCACTCAGACGAGGCATTTCGACGGAAAGGACTTGTGAGTGAGACACTTTTCCTCTTGCTGACTTATACCACTGGTCAATGGTTGACCTTCATCCATCCCCGTACTAGAGATCAGGAAACTGCCCAATCTAATCTTCTCAATCACATTCGGGCAACTCAATTTCAAAAGTCCCTGACTTCGAAAATCTCTCCTGATCGACTTGTAGCGCGTATTTCTGATTTAAATCAGCCTAGCATCTGCCTCATTGAAAAACTAGGATTTACAGTTGTCAGGAGGGTGGAAGTCTCCCATGAAGTGGAAATGAGGTGGCAGGTAATACCTTACTTTTGAGCTGTTACTTGCTCGATATAGGCTAAGACCGTGTGTTGTTATATTTTCAAGTTCCGAGTGCACACTGAGTTCATGTTCAATTAAGTCTCACGAACGCGTCAAATTGAAACTACTCTTACTTGCTTAAATATTGACTGAATCACCGTGCTTCATGGTTCCTCAAGAACTCAAAATTCTTCGGCTGCCTCGCTGATCTTTTGCTCGATAATTTCTCTCTTCTTGGAAACGCGATCATTGGAGGTTTCATATGGTGTTTTTGCAAGTGCATCCCACCACTCCCCAGAGAATGGATGTCCAGGTGAACCAAGATACCCCCCGGTTTTGCGGTTGTTGGCTGAACATACGCGTCCAGGACCTCGATAACGATTTATCGGTCCCGTGAAATAAATAATGGCAGGATCACTATCTCTATCTGATAGATTGTTGTCATGTCTGCTACTTCTATTTCACCGAGAGGCAGGAGTACTTCCTCATCACAAGTCGCGAAGCATACATGGTTCTTGTAAGTTTTTCTACATCATTTCACGTGTGGAGTTTACACACCTGTTTTTCAGTACTCGGCCGTACCTATTGTTCTGCTCTTTATTGGGGCAACATTCTCCACTTCTGAGCGTGAGTGGATGCTAGTCAAAAATAGTTTTGGATCTGTACAACAACAAAGGCCGAATCAAAATTCCACTTCTTCCTTTTCCTCTACCAGTCATGAGACTTGCACTCGTCGCTATTGCAGTCGTTTCGATTGTTACTGCCCATGCAGATGGTTCTGTCCATGTTCGCCAGGTATTTTCTGCCTCGTCTCCCAGCAATGCCGTCGCCTCCATGCTGAGTACCTTAGTCGCGGCCCAAGTTACCTTTCCTTCTCGCTCCTTTCAACTGATCCCACCACCGTTCCCCTTGCTAGCACCAATGGAAATGCCGCTAGTGCTGCCACTGAGCCCCTTGCTAGCACTCCCACTGCCGGTGCGCAGCCTTCCAACTTTCCGAGTGCTCCACTCCTGCCAGATAGTGCGTTGTTTAATCGCTTGTTATACACCACCATCTTACATTTTTTCCTAGTCCCCTTAACAAAGGCCTCTCTCGACCAAATAGCACCCACAGACACTCCAGAAGTTCAACAGTGGATCCAAGAAGTCCAGGCCACGGGTATCAATATCCCCACCTCCAATGCAACGATAGAAGGTCGGTCGGATATAACATTTTTTCCTATCGGTGACTGAGTTTTGTTACCATTGGGTGGTTGTCCCGCCAATTTCGATGCGCTTCAGGACACTAGCCGCTGCTGGTGGACTTGTGGTGGTTGCACCCGTGACACCACTGATATAACTGAGTGTCCTGATGCTAAGACCTTGGGTTTGACTTATGACGATGGCCCAGCATTTTACACCACCCAGTTTTTTGACTGTCTTGATTCAGTCAATCTCAAGTCTACATTTTTCATGGTCGGCTCTCGTGCCATTCCTTTTCCTGCTATCCTTCAAAGTGTACACTTGAGGGACATCATATTGCTGTTCACACCTGGAGTCATCATCCCCTCGCAGCCTTGTCCAACGAACAAATCATCGGTGAAAATGGGTACACTAAACCAAATGTTCAAAGGGTCCTCGATGTCACCCCAAATATGACGAGACTGCCATGTGGTGATATCGACTGAGGTTCCTTTCTTCCTGTGAGATAATCAATCTTCTTAGGATTTCTCTTGGAACAGTGACTGAGTACGTGCGATTTCGATAGCTATGGATTTGAAATCTGTGGATGCGTATCGGTCCCTCCTAGACATTCGATACCGATGGTCAATAGCATCACAACTTTTCATGGGAGTTCTTGCACATTCCCAGATTTTGATATCCACAGTGGGTTGGTCCCTGTCCAACAAGTTTTATCGAACTGGGTTGGCCTTTTTCTCATATGTGAATGGCATTTTCCCAGTCTATGCGAACTCAGTCCTAGCAATGTAAGTACAATCAAAATCTGTGGATATGCATGACGTGAATCAAGGTCTTAAAACCCAGGCTCAATGGACAACATCTTTGCTCAGAGTTCTCAAGACCACGAGATATAGAGTTATTTCAACAATCCAGCCTTTAA
>Ga0153934_1000130_pt1 | contig 20246 bp, 23 predicted proteins | sample TSNJ018MetaG_FD_104708 | JGI IMG/M metagenome (GOLD analysis project Ga0153934, IMG submission 104708) | Attine ant fungus gardens microbial communities from New Jersey, USA - TSNJ018 MetaG | ecosystem: Host-associated > Fungi > Mycelium > Unclassified | place: USA: New Jersey, Wharton State...
GTAGGACTTTTGTGGAATCTTGTTCACACAGCACAGCCACTGCTTTACCCCATGTTATGGCAACACACTCTTTGCAAAATAATCAAATCGAAAAACCCCGTGCAACTTACGCCTCTGTCGCCTCTCAGAGGTCCCCCCAAGTCATTCGAAATCCACTTTCCTCCGACATCACAGCCTCTGACCCTTACTGTGGTCCCATGGTGGCACTCAGACTCAGGCGCGATCAACAGGTTCAGTCCAGGTTTCCGACTACAATTCAGGAGTTGAAGGACTTGATGTCTCTCGCTGGTGAATCTACGGTCGAAGGATATTCCGCTCTAAGCATCATCAAGAAGATGTGTTTGGACGCTCATGCCACCCCCCGCGAAGAGAAGACGCCTATACAAAAATGGATATTAATCAACTGGAGGAATCCCTATTCATCTGCACATATGAATCCCGAAGCTGATATCAAGTCAAATCCTCGTATCGATGATCGTGTTGAGGTGTGGTTCGACTATCTCTGTACACATCCCCATTCCTGGCCTAAAGGTGTCCGTAAGGACTCAAAGAACAGGCCTTTCATGTCCGATCTCATCGCGAATCGGGCAGTTGCGCGCATGAGGCCCACTGAATCCGCTACAGCCAGAAATGATTTTGTCGCTCAAGTCACCGACATGTTTTCCAGTCCTGGCATGTACCGACAGCTGCTGGAGAAAAATGACTTCACCGTTGCCTCTCTAATCTCCTTCCCTATTTTCACCGGACCGATTACAGTTGAGGATGTGGCATTGCATTTTGCCAGGTCTGGGGTCACGCCTTCCATGGCAATGAAGAATTTTGAACCCTGGGCTCAGCAGTACAAAAAGGGCTGAATATCTCTTCTGGCAGATCATTGCACGTATTCATTCACCCTCCAGTGCTCTCGAATGTTTCAATTAATCTACGGACTTTTTGTTCCAGTGATCCCCGTTTCGCTTCTTTGTATGCTCTGCAACTCCTTTTCACCTTAATGGACCCTGTTTCCTTGTCATTGACCGCTTCAATGGTTCAGTGTTATGTCGAGTTGATTAAAATAAATAACTCAAACTATTTCTGTTGCTTACTTCGATTGAGTACTAAATTCATTGGCTTTGGTGTGGGAACATCAGGTGATTTCGTTACGCCTTGAACCCTGCATGTTGTAGTGGAGACTACATGTCATCACTATTCAAGAACCTACGAATCCACCAAGTATTTGGTGCTAATACAAATGTCGGGAAGACGGTTATGACCACCGCGCTTGCGGGTGCGTCAGCTGCCCGGAACCACCCCGTTTTCTTTCTCAAGCCTGTCAGCACGGGTCCTCCTCAGGATGCTGATGATAGGTGCGTGCCCAGGAGTGATTCCTATTGAAAACTCATTATTAGATAAGACATGTCAAGCGTTACGCGAAATCGAATCTTGTTCACACAGATCGTCTCTTTACCTATGATGAACCTCTAAGTCCCCATCTCGCTGTGAGGCTACAAGCGACCAAAGGAAGCAACGTAAAGGTATGATTACCTTCCTTCACATAATACAGTAACGTGACCGGCATAGATTCCGTCGGATGAAGCCATTATCAGTTCAATTGCCAATCGCATCAAACAATATGCTGAACAGAACTATCAATATGCACATGCCTATATAGAAACAGCTGGAGGTGAGGAAATGTTGGCGGTACCCCAGATTAGGTAAATTCAGTGTTTCGGCGACTAATCTGTTGCTACAGGTGTGCACAGTCCATCTCTTTCTGGAACGTCCCAAGCAGATTGTTATAGACCATTGTTCCTACCGACTGTTCTGATCGGGGATTCAAAGTTAGGAGGAATTTCTTCAACCATCTCATCATATGAGTCGCTCCTTCTGCGAGGCTACATTCTTGATGCCGTTCTCCTCTTCCGCGAAAACTATTATCGTAATTGGGAATATTTGGAGCAATACTTTGCCGAGAAGGGTGTCCCTCTTTTTGCTGTTGATCCTCCGCCGCTTCGATTTTCTGACCCATTTGCTGATCGAGCATCCACTCAACAATATTACGATAATCTGATAAAGGATGTTTCATCAAGCGGAGTCAATGCCGCCCTCGATCATCTCGACCAGTGTCATTCAAAGCGTATACAAGAGCTCGTGTCTATGCCCAAGCGTACCCTTGACACGATCTGGTGGCCCTTTGTTCAACACGGCTTATCAAATTCGGAAAACGACGTCACTGTCATCGATAGTGCTCATTCAGATTTCTTCAGCGTCTATAGACCTCAAGGGGACAAAAACAAATCTATTCTAACACCAGAATTTGATGGATCAGCATCGTGGTGGACTCAGACTGTGGGCCACGCTCATCCTTTCCTTACTCTGGCTGCGGCCAGAGCAAGTGGACGTTACGGACACGTGATGTTTCCTCAAGCTACCCACCTTCCTGCCCTCAATCTAGCAGAGAGGCTGGTGCAAGATGGGCCAGGTAAAGGATGGGCGTCCCGCGCTTTCTATTCCGATAATGGATCCACAGGGATGGAGGTGGCGATCAAGATGGCCCTTCGTGCCTACTGCGTCAGAAATAATGTAGGCGACGACAAGAAGCAGTTGGGTGTGCTTGGGTTGAATGGGAGCTACCATGGAGATACAATCGGTGCTATGGATGCCTGTGCAGAAGGTGTATATTCCTGTGAATGGCACGACGCTAAGGGTTTTTGGTTTGATCCCCCTTCCGTGGGCATCACCAACGGGCAACCTGCCATTGACCTGCCACGAGGATTGTCTGCTCTTGTCGGTGAAGAAGTTGCTCAAGCCCCCTCCTTGTCTTGGATATATGATGTCGAGTCCCGCCTCAGGAGCTCGTTAGCTGAGACATATTGTACTTACATCCAGGATCAATTGAGGTTTCTCGAAATTCGAGGTCAAAAATTCGGTGCCCTTGTCCTTGAACCCCTCGTAATGGGCGCTGGAGGCATGATATTCGTGGATCCCCTTTTCCAGAGGATCATGATCGACGTTGTCCGCTCACAGGCAGGAGACGGGCAATTGTCGGGATGGAAGGGTCTCCCCGTCATCTTCGACGAGGTGTTCGTCGGCTTGCATCGTATAGGCATGGAAAGCACTGGTCCATTATTAGGGGTGCACCCAGATATCTCAGTAAATGCTAAGATCCTTACAGGAGGTTTGGTTCCACTTGCCATCACGCTGGCATCGGAATCGATTTTTGAAGCATTTTTGGGGGATAACAAAGCTTCTGCCCTTCTTCATGGACACTCTTATACTGCACACGCCATTGGTTGTGAAGTTGCTAACGAAACAATGAAGATAATGCAAACATTAAAGTCAAGTCAGGCATGGAAAGATGCGCGAGCCATGTGGTCACAAGATGAATCTCCCAAAGCTGCATGGAGTTTTTGGAATCCCGGCTTTGTATATGCGGTTTCGCAGCTGCCAGTTGTGAAGACGACAATGGCACTGGGGACCCTGTTAGTAATTAGACTGCAAAGTGACTCAGAGGCAGGTGTGTCAGAGCGACTAGATGATGGAGTTATATTAATGTCTTGTCAGGTTACACGTCCATGTCTGCACAGGCTACTTTTACTCCCTTACGGGGATGTATCACCAACGCTGACAGTACTCCGAACGCCCCCACTGGCGCTCCTTTTACAACTCATTACCGAACTCTTGGCGAGGTTGCATACTTCATAACCAGTTTAAACACCCACCCCTCCATAGTGAGATCTCTCGAAGACAAGATCTGGCACATCTTGAACGGAGCATGATGCAATGTCTTCGGGTATTTCATCCATTCTCGCCACCTTGTTCGGAATAACTAACCAAACGACCATAGGGTCGTCTATGTAATCTATTCGACACAAAAGATTTGGATAAATGTCTTGAACTTGTCTCGGTGAGCAGTATCGTCGGCGCTTGTACTGCATGCGCTTTGTGGGGTTGGATAGTATCACTACCTTGATTCTCTCTTATGCTCTTTCTCTGACTTGCTCAGAAGCAGAACTACTAACAGCGCTCCTTTAGTTGGTTGTACAGTTCCTTCATTCACTTTCCTTCTGTCTATGGAGAAATTTGTATATTTAAAATCTTGCATGTATTTACAGTCACTTTTTTCTCATGCGTGGAAGGCTCTATTTGGTGTGAGAATATACAGAATTATGTTTAACCAAGATGCTGCGAGCACCAATGATAGTGTGCATTACTGTCTCATGTTCAAATGTATCGTGAACTCAATGCTAGTTAAATACACCTTCAACATATTTGAATTCTGATGTTATGAATGCACGATATCAAACAGAGTTATGAGGATGCTAGACGGCCTGTGATCACGTGTATACAATACGATTTGAATTGAGATAAAAATGATGATCCATGAGTAAGCCTTCACGGTGATTCCTCTATGATAATCCAGACGATCAGCTGCGCCAATATTGGGCAAGGTCATGGATCCTGTCGAGTACTACTGTGAGATAAGATGTCTCATTGAGTAAAGCTTCGAAATGTTTGATGGCATCTTCTTCCGTAAGGTCAAGCCTGAATTTTTCTTGTATCTGTTCATGCACATCACGGTGTTTTATATCCGGGATATTGGCATCCACCATAAGCGCCACCAAGTTCAGAATGAGATTAGCGCTCTTGCGAAGGATGGTAAAAGCAGTGAAACAGAAGTTCTTGAAGCGGGCATAATGTGGAGATTGCGCACCACCCATACCATCTACCATTTCTTTACAAACTTTGACTGGAGGCGGGAAGGGCTTTGGATCCCTGCCCAAGATGTAACCGAAATCAACTGAAAACGATGTTGATTACTGACGATGAGCTGCTCCAAGGGACTGAACCAACCATGGAAGAAATGCCCATCTGGTGCCACTAATAAATTGTCAAGATGTCGGTCCCCAACGCCAAGAAGATATGTCACAACACAATATCCCGCTGGCAGAGGCCATTAGCTTTTACGGCTCTTGTTGATACGCCAACTTACCACAACTTCGAACGAAGGTATCAATCACATTGGGCTCGACACCCGAGGTTCCGATACTTCCCTCATCTGGGTTATGCACTCGCATGTAATTCAGTAGATTCCCATGTTCGCTTACGATAGCTGCAATTGTCTTGCTTGGCACAAACTGCGCCATGCCTTGAAGGGGGCCAGTAGCAAGAACAGGATAAGGGCTCAGTTTGAGGTCCAAGTTCTCCTTGCGTAATAGTCGGTCCATCAGGGTAATAAGCTGAATCACAAGCTGATCTTGTCGCATATCATCTCCATCTTTAAAGATAATTGGAAATTCGGATCCATCTGAGCATTGAAAGTACAGAAGCAGTGGGAAAAGGTTGGATTTGAAGACTGATGATTTATCGGGTATGATTCCTGTCACCTCAATTTTAGCATTGAGGGGCAACGGGAGCGGTGCCACTGAGGACAAAGTGGGACGCAGATCAGCAAGGAGAGAGCGAAGTCGTTCGATTTTCTTTGGCCGAGGGTCCTTTGAAGTTCGTAATTCACGTGCTCGTCTTGCCAGTGTCTCTACTAGAAGACCTTGTCTTCTCATAACCTCGCGGCGCTCTGAACCACCTTCCGACTAGATTGATCATCAGCTCATCAGGGAATTCGTGGTTGACCAACAGAGGTACCTCCAAAATCTTGTTCATGAACTTGAATACGACACGACCATACATCTTAGCTGTGACCTTGTCCTCCAGGGCCACTTCTACCATAAGATACCAGTAGAGACGGTTCCCCAAGATTGGATTCTGTACGCCCCTCGTGATGAGGAAGTCAGTCAAGCCGCTGTCCTCATAGGAGATAGCATTGGTAGCTGAGCGAGAAGATCTCTGGTCATTGACGGCGCTTTCGAATTTGAGTGCCTGCACGAGTTGGAGGAGGTAAAGGAGGAGCTCCTACAACAAACGTATCAGCACTGCGACAATGATATGGTATGCATGGAAGCTCACATCGTCATCGGCACGGCTCAGCTGTTTGACGGCAAAGGCTCTTACTCTCGAGTCGACAGTACTGGGTGCGAGAAGCTCAAGTGCATCATCAATGTCAATTTCAGTCCACATTGGAAGCAGCTCCTCCACCGCCTGCTTTACTTCAAAAGAGTCCCGCCAAGTGACAGCCTTGAGAAATTTGGTAAGGCCACGTTTATCGCGGGCTAAATAGAATCGAAATTTCCAAACGAGATCTTTCTCTTCTGAAGTGAGCTGTTGGCTCGGGGAGTAGTTCAGGATGACCTAGAAAAGTACCACTAAGTCTCTGAGAAAAGAAAATCGGAAATTTCTTACCCCCAGCTCATCCCTTATTTTCGCGTTCGGCTTCAGTTCTCTATCATAAGGACTACCCCTGTGGCTACGAACGAGGCGCCTGTGCTTGTCTTCCACAGGATTATCGTGAACGATATCAGGATCGATAACATTCCACAGGGTTAGATCATTGTTAATATTGTATAACAGGTTTGCCGTTGTTAGTTGGGACGGAACGGTACTTGTATGTGTAGTAGCTGTGATAGGATGGTTACTGGTTTCCTGAAGATATAGATCAGGGTTGAAACCCTAGTCCTCGTGTGACACCTACTGGTTCGCTAAAAATCATAGGAAAATCAAAACGAGGTAGGTCAATGTAAAGAAAAAGGTTTTCTGATTTCTCTGTCTCGGCCTAACAACGAACGTCAAACACGTAGCTGATGTTCTATAAATCAACATACGGCATGTATTTCCTCCATTTTCCTGAACGTAAGCTTGTCAAGCCAGTCTGACTTTGGAAGATCACCCCGCTCATATTTCTTCACGAGCTGGAAACTAGATGTGAAAAAGAGCTAAACCGGAGATGAGATCATGATACCTTCTCAAGCCTCCCCATTTCATCTTGTGCTTCCATTTTGCTTGGGGTTGTCGTATCAACACTGCCATCGGCTTCAATGTCTGACCACAGCAACAATCTGTGTTTTCCACGGCGCAGGGTCCTGACAGCCAAAACTAAGTGAGCAAGGGGCTTGCAATGAAAAGTAAATTTACCATTTCTTCCCAAATAATCTGAAGGTAGAGCCCCCAACAGGGATTGCTGAACGAGGCCCACCAGTGTCCCAGACGGTGAATGTCAACTGCGAACTTAGGGGGAGGTCACAATATCGTATGGGGAGGGTAATCCATTCATTCCACCTGGTGCGCAAGTTTGAGCTGACCGTTCATGCTGCAGTGGGAATTTAGATTACGTATATGTGTTTTTGAATGCTTTGAAGGAGGTACGAAACGGAATTGTTAAAGGTTTGTTGTCTGCAATTAGTTGGCAGGTGACATAGAGATCCGAGAGTGACCTTGCAGTTCATTCAGATAAAAAAACTCTGATAAATAAAGGAGGGACCGACGAAGATTGCACACCACAAAGCCTGAGCTCTGGGTTGTCCAAGATTTCGGTAGCCGTGCGCAATTTTCTGACGCCCTCGAGCTGAGATCTGCGACTCAGTGAGTAATATATGCTTAGGTCAGATATGCCATACATTCTGAAAGTCACCGGAAGCTTAATATCGCAAAGTTTAGCAAAAGTAAAGTCGTCTCGACTATCTTTGTCCATAGCGTCAAAAAATGTAGAAACTCATATTGAAGCATATCACAAAGTCCATTGACACTCACTTACTTACATAATGCTCACATAACAAACTTTGTAAGTTTTGCAGATTACCACGGATCGAGCACCGTGTGACAAATTGATGAAACAAAAAGAGATTCTGTAAATCATGTGGGTAATGAAGAGCTTGTGATCATCATCGAATCCGTGAGTTAGTCGTTGTCAGAGCAGAACTTAGCCCGAGATATACAGATGGCTGTTGCTAGCTAATCATAAAGTCATCGCTGCGATGCTAAGGACTAGACAGATCAGCCATAGTGCACAAGGATACTCCAAAATACTGATTCCAGAATTCCTGGGAGCGTATTATAGATGGAGATTTGAACATATAACAGAATAAGACTTGCCGAAGGGGCGTGGTACTTGAAGTGGGCGCGGCCGTCGGCGACAGAGCTGAAGTAGATCTGCTACTGACACCGTTGTTTCCAACCAGTCCTTGCGGATTGAAAGCTAGGGTGGTATTACTGTGCAAAGCCCAGTGCAATCCGCCTAGAACATGAGTCAAGAAATTTTCATCCTTGAAAGAAGGCTCGTGTCCGGTTAAATGATTTCAAAGGATAATCTAGCCCCACCTGCCACGTTTCAATCAGATGGCCAAGGCCTGTGTAGAAACTGCGACCAGCTGGGTGATCCTGGTCAACACCACTACCGTGTTCCTGATACCATGCTTTGAATTATCTCGTAAGCGACCGTGGTCGTTGATATTTTGAGGTCCACATACCAATAGGGTGGGGTGTTCCCTGATCAAAATTTCTAACACCATCATCTTTACCGATATGAGAGCTGATAGAGGAAGTAGACAATCTGCGCTTACCGAAGTAACTGGATTCATTGGCCGTAAGTACAACAATGGCCCCGACAGAGCGAGGATCAGACTTGAAATTATATCTAACATCTGCTCAGGGCAATAGTAAAAAAGTGAACAAAGATCACTTGCATTTCATCCGTCACTTTCCATTCAGCTGGAAGCTCTACAGTGCTTGGATGGCTGGGGCCGACGACATCTATAGTCTAAGCAAATAAGCCTGGAAGTTGAACGGTGAAAGAACACATACAGCATTTTGCAATTCTGGGTGGTAATCAAAGTAGGCTCCTGCTCGAGGTTGGACGGAGAGGTTGGTGAAAAACGGCCTGATAACTCACCGATTTCCCTTCCATAAAACAATGTCGTACGTAGACAGTCGCTAGCAGAGTGAAATGCTACGAAATTTCCGCCTTTATTTAAATAGTTGTGAAATGCGGTCTTTCCTGGATCGTCCAAAACTGGCAACTCCTAAGGTACAAACAACCAAACCGGGACCTCCATACAGACCTTCTCCCGTGTTGCTCAGAAAGACGAGTCCATCATACTTTTGCAGATTATCGTCTGTGAATAGAGATTGGTCCTCGGTCTGGTCAAAAATGACATTGATGGTCGACGAATGAGACTTTAAGGCTTCGATGGCAGTAGGGATAGAATCATGTCGAAATTCGATTGTTCGTGAAAAGATAAGAACACGTGCTATAGAGCTTTCTGCTGATTCGACGTTAGATACCGAAAAGCAAGCGATGAGAGCCAATGTCGACCATAACCTAAAAGAAGGTCAGAACAAGCATGCAGAAGATACAACCTGAGAGGCTTTACATGTTTCATATGCTGTCCGGCGTCGGCCAGCTGTTTCGTTATACGATGGGTTCAAATATAGTTTAATTAGTGTTGGAGTCATCGCAACCATAAAAGGTAGTTGGGATTCGAGCATGACTCTTTTAGGCGGCGTACTTGTTCAATTACAAGATTCAATTTCAAGGATTCGATTATTTCATCCCATATGGGCAACCTCAGCAACGACTCAGCATAGTATTATATTGTGTGTAGTATATGTGTGTTTGATTACTGTGATCGGTGTGAGGAATGAACCAGAGAGAAGCATCCACAAGAAATCTAGAGAACACCGGGAAAGCACGTGGAAGTATGGTGAAGGTTGGGGTTGTTGAAATCGTCTAGAGAACCAATGTGATCATTGATGCTGACAATCAGCCTGATGATCCCCAAATTCGTCGTCATCCTCCTCATCCTCATCTAGCCAGTCATCTTCATCACCCTCGCCGAACTGATATGGGAAACCTTGGTCAAAGAAATTTGGACCAGCTGGATACGAGCGAGAACGCACTTCAGCCAAGTCTGTCTCCTCAAACTCAAGATCATCCACTATGCTAGGAAGAGGTTGAATATCATCCTTTTTGGGTGGAAGCAGAGATTCTAGTGCCTGAAAGTACAGGCAGGTGAGCCGTCGATGGAATCTCACAGGACCTCCGGTTCCTTACCTGTCTGTTGACAGCGCTGAACCAAGTATCATCTGGCATCTCAAAGGAGAGGACAACATATAAATCACCCATTTCATCAGGATGTTTGTGTACGGGCATTCCTTCACCTCTCAAAACAATTGTCTGGTCTGGTTTGATGATCTTTCCCAATGGACTTGACACCTTGATGCCGCGACCGTCCAAATGAGTTACAAGAACACGAGAAAAGCCCAGCAATGCCTCCGAAAGAGTAATTTTGACCCGGGTTAGAAGGTCATTACCAGATCGCTCAAAGGAATCATGGGACTTGGCATTAAGCTGGATAATAACATCACCTGCAGGTACGTCCAGCTATGCCACTGGTCAACGTCAGAAATTAGAGAGATCTGATTCATCACAAACCTCTTGATCACCAGCGCCGGCAAGAACTATCCTCTGTCCATCTGTCATCCCTCTCTCAATGAAAATCTCTTGTCGAACTTTCTCCTTCACAGTTTTGCTTCCTTTACACTTCTTACACCTTGGGTTTATGATTAGAAACAATTTTGTACACGATCAATTACATACCTATCTTTCTCCTTTAACATCACTCCCGCGCCCTTGCACTCTCGGCACTGTGCCCTCGACGTAGCAAGTTGATTCGTAGCAATCTGTTGACAACTCTTCATCAGAGTTTTCTCCGTGTATTCCTCAGGGAGGGGCTTACTTGCGTCTGCACAAATTCCCATCCCTTCCCCGAACATTTGAAACACGATTTGGGTTTAGCACTGCCTTTGGCTCCAGATCTAGACATTGACTCGACTCGGGTGTCACGAAGTCTGGACAAGAAGACACACCCTTTGCATGTCGAACATATGATTTCCTTCTCCATGCACAGCTTCACGGGCTTTCCATTAAATAAATCTTCTAATGTAACGTCGTAAGGAACAGTGGTGTCCTCGCCTTTTCTGCGTTTCGGCCCTGGTCCGAAGTTGTAACTAAAGGTCGGACCGCTTCCAGAGCCAAAAAATTGTTCGAAGAGCTCATCCAGGCCAGTAGCCTCTGTGCCTTGCCCAGATAGTCCTTCCATTCCATGAGTGTCGTAGACGTGTCGCGTTTGTGAATCACTCAATATTTCATAACTGGGCACCCGTTAATTGATACTGATGCTGATGCCAACAAGGATGCACATACGCTGCGCCTATTTCTTGGAATTTAACCCCAGCCGCTGGATTATTAATATTTTTGTCCTAGTGAGCGGACAAAGAACAGTTGCAGCTAAAGAAATGGGGGCCAAAGTTGTAGGCTCACAGGATGATGTTCCATAGCCTATACATTAAGTTAGTAGAGTGAATCAGAATCAACAGAACGCGAACCTTTTTCCGGTAGGCTTTTTTTATTTCAGCTATCATCAATTGGAATGAGATTCATACCAGGATACGGAAATTGTATAGCCACCTTCACTTGCATCTGGTGCAACACCAAGAAGGTCGTAGAGCTCTGTATCAATCGTCACTGTGAAGTTTCAGAAATTTCCCTGAAATAGGCGAATAGAACCTCAAGACTTACTTTTCAATGTGAGTCAATCTGCGCGGAGGAAGAACAGGAAGAGGAAAGTATTTGCAAACACCCTCAGAGGGTGTACAGCCTGTATGAGGGAATTTTGTAATCGGAGTTCGAAAAAACTATAATACTTTCACCTCCTTTCTTCGTTTTCCTGTTTTCTAAATCTCTAAGGTGAGCTAAAGTTTCCTTCTCATTCGCTATCTTGCATGATGTATCAAAAATTATCTACATTGTCCAACACGAGGAGACTCGTGGATGACGAAAAAAGCTACTGATTTTCCTCTCATGTTACATTTTCTAATATCTCTCTTCTACTAGGCAAATCGGATGGGCTTTTGGCACTGTATGTGGAACAGCTCTCCCTTATATTATTTCTATCCTCAAAAATTCAATTCTTTGAATCGTTCCCTCATGTATCTGAATGAAGCTCAACATGAATTTCTACTTTGATGCTGCCAAAATTTTAGATCGTCTGGATGCGAAGCAAGGTTCCATCAAGGGCATTATTTCCACCTTTCCGGAAAGGGGTAGGAAGAGGACCGCTGCGTTGATCATTGAAACTCTCAAATGTGTGTTCCCAGCCTTGTCGCCTGTTCAAATGAACACTGGAACCTGGGCCGACAGACAAAACTGCCTTGATAGAAGTCATTCAGAAATCACAATTGCTCAAGCAAGAACGGAAAATTAAGTCCCCAAATCTCGCTTTGGTCCTCGTTCATGACTTGCTGCTCGCTGGAGGAATGCAGGCTGGAGATGGTGCTATCAAGCAAGCCATCTTACGTCACAAAACGAGGCTTAATGCAGAACTTAACCAATTGAAAATCAGACAGGGAGCTGTGAAAAATTCTGATCTGGTACAAGAAGTATCTATCAACACCTGTGAGCGATTGTCTGTATTTCACTTCTTGGTATCGCTTAACTCCTGGATCCAGCAAAGATACCTCGTTACATCCGCATCAATACAAAGCTTTGGACTACCGATGAGGCTGCTGAGTATTTCATGAATAAGGGCTTTTCAGTCGGTGATCCTATGGTATCAAGGTCTGCCGGTTTTTCGTCTATTATACTCGCACGTTTCGAGGCCAATTCTTCGAGACAGCACTTCCTTCGCTCGGGACAATCACATTCCCGATCTTCTCGTATTTCCTCCTCAGATTTCGTTCCAGGACGATCCTGCGTATATTTTTGGCAAGATCATCCTTCAAGATAAAGCCTCCTGTTTTCCAGCTTTGATTCTTTCTCCTCCCGCCCACGACAAAGCCGTTGTCATAGATGCTACAGCAGCCCCGGGAAATAAGACATCACATTTGTGTGCTCTTATGGAGGGCAAAGGCAAGGTATGTTCGCTGTTCAGATCCTTGATCCGTACATGAAACCGGTGTTAATTGTTTTCACCAGCTTTATGCGTTTGAACGGGATCGCAAACGGTTTAAAACACTGAAAATGATGCTCCAGAAGGCTGCTTGCGATAACGTGGAGCCGCTTAATGTCGACTTCCTTACGATTGACCCATTTGATTCTCGATTTAGCTTGGTTACCCATGTGTAAGTTACCCTCCTCTATTCATGCTCTGCCTTTCTACGCTCTCCAGGCTTTTGGACCCATCTTGTAGTGGTTCGGGTATAGTCAACCGCCTTGATCACCTCCTTGGCACCGGTAGTTATCACTCCCTCTGCTAAGTCCTTTCTCTCAATTAATTTGACGAGGAAAGAGCATGGCAATGAAGATGCAGATGCGAAACGACTCAACAATCTTGCTTCATTTCAGCTCAAAATGATCAGGCATGCGATGCGATGTATGTGCTTCATTCAGTTCTTCCCTTGTCATTTTCTTTGATTTTTTTTACATTCAGTCCCCAGTGCTCAGAAAATAGTTTACTCAACATGCAGTATACATGCCATCGAGAATGAACATGTCATCTCATCCGCTTTGGAATCTGAAGAAGCCGCGGTGGCCGGATTCATCTTGGCTTCTTGCCAGGAGGTACTTCCAACATGGCAGCGGCGAGGTTACCGCAATGAGATGAGAAAGGGTGCGACTTTCGCAATAAAAGGGCATTGCAATATTTATCTCACGTATACATATATCATCTTCAGGCGACCCAATGGCGGTCATTCGTTGTCTCCCAGGAGAAGATGCTACTAACGGGTTCTTCGTTGCTTGTTTTGTCAAAAAGTCTCTCAAGAAGAGACGCATAACACAACTGCAAGATGATGTACAAAATCAACGGAGGAAGAAATCCAAAACCGAGTAGGATGACTCAGGATCAATACAGACATGTATTCTGTGGAACCACATCCGAAAATGAGAGACATACAGTGAGAATGAGCTGTATCAGATTCAATGAATAGTTAGTTATATGAACTGGCCTAACCCTTCAACCGAACGCAAAGACGAAAGCTTCGTTCGACTCGAACGGTAACCTATCAAGTAAGTGCGAAAAGCCTGGAGGAATTAGGGCAGAGTCGAAAAAACCTGTGCTAGTGAGGTTATGGGAAACTTTAGTGCTGATAAGCTATTACTGTGGTAGGGTCATGCATGTGTTCAGCTCTGCTGTTGCTGAGCATATTGGCCTTGGTAATAGGAGGCGTAACTGGAATAGTCTTGAGATTGTTGATAACCACCCTGCTGATAACCAGCCCAGGCGTTTCCACCTGCACCATAGCCTGGATAGCCTGCACCATATGCCTGGGGAGGGCGATAACCCTGCTGGTTTGTTGTGGCCGGTTGTTGCCAATTTTCGGGACGACGCCAAGGAGGAATATTAGAACCACCTGCTGTGATATCATGACCCATACCAGGACCACTCCAAGACTTGCCTCCCTCGGCTCCTCCACCGGTGCCTTCACCTAACTCAGCCATCAAGCTCGCATACTCGGAGTCAAAGCCTCTCATTTGCTGAGGTGGCGGCGGTGGCGCATTAGGATCTTTGTTGACTGTGCAATCCCTCGCCATGTGCCCAGCACTACCACAGATACGACAGATGATGTTAGCAGTGAAATTTCGTTGTTCTGGGCAATCATATTTCCGATGACCAACACCACCACAATTCTGGCAAATTTGATTTTCGTCATCCCGGAGAGTACCATTTAAAGCCGCAAGTTCCCGGAGCTGGTTGCGCTTGTGATCATTTTGACCTTCTGGTGTAGAAGCCGCCTGAAATTTCATGAGGTTTCTGAAATGAAAAGGTAAAAAGAACACTCACAGTTTCAATGACTTTGTTGATTAGCTTGACACAAGCTGCTACCTTATCCTCAGAATCAGCGATAACCAAGCAATGAAGGTCCTCCTCGGCATCCTCAGCGTATTGATCAGGCCTAGCCTTCCCTTCCTTGACGCTGCCTTTACCACGGATGCTAATCTTAGCACCACTATCACGTTCCATTTTCTTGAGACTGTTGCCACGAGGACCAACTAACAAGCCGAAAAAATTGATCTCTGGAAACTCTTTGACAGGAATATAAACTTTCTCGGAGGGCCTCTGGGATCGTTTTTGTTGATGGTACTCTACTGGTGGACGGAAATTAGGATCATTCTTCATGGCACGATCCACGAGCTTGATGCGCTCATCTTCTAGCTTTTTGCGATATCTGACTTCGCGAGTATTAGTCCTACGGCCATGAGCGTCATAGGTAGGTGGAGGAGATGGAGACCTGATTTGGATCAAAATTAGTTAGTATATGCTGCAAAGGTAGCAGTACAACAAGACACAATACCTCTCGCGTTCAGGAGGAATGTAATCGTTGAGCCTGAGTTTGCGATTGATTTCCTCTAGCCTTAGATGAATGGCATAAACGTCAAGCTGCGCTTGAGAAACTCCAGCAGAATTAATCGCAGTTGGTAGACCAGGTATATCGGTTTTGGCTTCGCCCCAGCGACTGCGCCGCTTACGCGGAGCGTTGGGATCAACTAAAGCAAGCAAGAAACAGTAACAGGTCAGGGTTAGTATCAAGTCAGTGCTCATGCAGCTCTTTCCGTGTCCATAACTTCAAACAGCTGCGTCAACTCGTTACAACAGCGCGGACCACCAAAACTTGCCAAAATAGTGAGAATGTCAACCAGCCTTGAGCTTACCTTTTGGATCCCCTGTATTTGGCGATTCTTCTCGCCCCCGTTTCCCCGGACTATCTGTATCCTGCTCACGTTGACGCGGATACACGGAAGAAGAGGGTTGTGCAAGTTGGGGGGGAAGGACCTCATCCACATGTACAGGTCCAAAACGGCGACGCTGACCAAGAGGAACTAAAAAATTTTCAGCGATGGTATGAAGATGAAGACAGTTGGACGCTGACCGTCATTTGTGCCGGTTATTTGTTTTGTTGCGGGTCTCCACATGGCTCATAGACAAGAAATATAAGGTAATATCAGAGAATCGTGATGGTTGTGGTATGAAGGCAAGGGGCGCAAGTTCCAACTCCGACGATTACTCATCTGACGGGTCCGCTGACAGATTGGTCAAACTCATCGCAATATTATTATTGTCAATGTCTAATAAGCGTAGTGCAGATGGTAAGGCGTCCCATAATGCTCAGGGGCGAGGATTTATAGCACCGACAGACCCAGCATATCCGTCCAAGAGGCCCCGCAAAAACAACGACCATGGCGAATATATCGACGTAGACAATGAAAATGACGTGATACCACCATCTCCTCCTGACACAGCTATCGTGCCTCGTGGTGCTACCATCAACTTTACTGCCCTTACACGAAAATTAGCTGAGGCAAAACGGAAGGACAAAGACGTCTTGAACCTTAGTTTTCTCGAGGTTCACCGCCAGCAGCAAGATACTTTGGTTTCGCACATCTTCAATGAGCAGGATTTCTCATGGCTACATCTCAAAGTTGACCATGCCTCACGACCGCTTTGGATTAGCCCAGATGATGGGCACATCATTCTAGAAGCCTTTTCACCCATCGCAGAGCAAGCACAGGATTTTTTGACAGCCATTAGCGAGCCGGTCAGCAGGTATGTTGAGGTTCGATGCCTAGTAGGGTATGAGCATTGTCATCCATGCACTGCAGACCTGCTTTCATCCACGAATACAAATTGACTTCCTATTCGTTATACGCCGCCGTTTCAGTTGGACTGCAAACGGAGGATATCATTGATGTTCGTCTGACATTTTCTCAAGTTTGATGACCACTCATCGGATCTCCTAAAGGTATTGAACCGACTGTCGAAAGTTCCCGTGCCAGACAGTATCACATCATTCATAAGAGAACGTACGCTAAGTTATGGGAAGGTCAAACTGGTCCTGAAGCACAACAAGTACTATGTGGAATCGAGTCATCCAGAGACCCTTCAACTTCTTCTAAAAGATCGAATTATTCGTGAAGCTAGGCTTTTTTCTATACAGCAAGACAACAGTATCAAGGCAACGACATTTACAACTTCAAAGGCTCCGGTCAAGGGTAATCTTGTGATTCCTGGCACCAAAGAGGCGAAGAAGGATGAAGTCGTGCCCGGAAAGACGCTCTCATCTACCACCACTAACTCGTCTGATGCAAATCTATTCACATCCGTAGTCGGTGTCGAGTCAGGTGTGTATTGGGTCATTGGTCTGTTCCTTGACTTCATCGCCCTTTAGATGAAATTGATGAAGACGATGATAATGTCCATGCTTTTGAAATTCACGACTCAAAGATCGATGTTGGTTTTCTCCCAATACCATTGGGTAGGATTGCTCATTGATTCGCAGGAAGTTAAGAAACGTTGCAATGAGCTTGAATATCCCATGTTGGAGGAGTACGATTTCAGAAATGATACCGTGAATGCTAATTTAGACATCGACCTTAAACCTGCTACTGTTATCCGGCCATATCAGGAAACGAGTTTGAGCAAGATGTTTGGCAACGGGTTCGTCAAAATCTCCCTCGTCTCTGTCCAGATTATTTTCTGAAGGATTATCCAGCCGTGCGCGGTCAGGCATCATCGTGCTACCGTGTGGTGCTGGCAAGACATTGGTCGGGATTACTGCAGCATGCACTATCAAAAAATCTTGCCTCGTGTTGTGTACATCCTCGTAAGTATCTATATCATAGAAGGCTCAGCGTCTTGACTTCCCTCAAAAGGGTCTCAGTCATGCAATGGAAACAACAGTTCATGCAGTGGTCAAATATCACTGATCGCCAAATTGCTGTGTTCACGGCGGACCAGAAGGAGAAGGCAAGCTGAATGATGTGATCCTCGTGTATCTTCATTCAACTCTATTTCCTAGTTCGCCGGAGACAGCGGCATTGTTGTATCTACGTATTCTATGGTTGCAAACACCCACAATCGGTCCCATGAATCTAAGAAAATGATGGAATTTTTGACCTCTCGGGAGTGGGGATTCATTCTCCTTGACGAAGTCCATGTCGTACCTGCAGCCATGTTTCGTCGGGTGGTGACTACAATCAAGGCTCATTCTAAACTTGGCCTGACTGGCAAGTCGTCTATCCGGTTAACATCAAATCAAGCACTAATTTAGAGACAGCTACCCTTGTTCGGGAAGACGACAAGATTGCAGATCTGAATTACATGATTGGACCGAAGCTATATGAAGCCAATTGGATGTAAGTTTTTTTTCCTTTTTTTGCTCTTCTCATGGGCACGACCCTGAATCTTCTCACACTTGTATCTCAATATCGTGATCTCTATATTGATCACATGATATGCTAAATTGTTTATCATCGATATAGGGATCTTGCCGCAAAAGGCCATATCGCCAATGTTCAGGTATCCATTCCATGCACCTGCTTGTGCTCGGACTCAACCTTCAACAGTGTGCTGAAGTATGGTGTCCTATGACCCCTGAGTTCTATGGTCAATATCTTCGAGAACAATCGAGAAAGCGGATGTTGTTGTACTGCATGAATCCTAATAAGTTTCAGGCTTGCCAATTTCTAATTAAATACCATGAAGATCGGGGTGACAAGGTCATTGTCTTTTCCGACAATGTATATGCCTTAGAAGTATGTTGACCTCCACTGGAGTATTCTACTATTAATGTGACATTCAAGGCGTATGCAAGGCGCCTCAACAAACTGTATATTCACGGAGGCACGGGACAGGTTGAGCGAATGCGGATTTTGTCTCACTTCCAACATAGTCCCAAGGTCAACACCATCTTTTTATCCAAAGTACGGTTTTCCTAATGTTTCAAACATCTTTATGCTGATCCCTGATGTCAGGTTGGTGACACATCCATCGATTTGCCTGAGGCTACCTGCCTTATTCAGATCTCTTCGCACTTTGGATCACGACGACAAGAAGCCCAGCGACTCGGTAAATCGCTGTCATCTTCGCATTTGTCTCAGTCCCTGATTGACCATCTCTACAGGTCGGATCTTGCGTGCCAAAAGACGCAACGACGAAGGTTTTAATGCCTTCTTTTACTCCCTTGTATCGAAAGATACCCAGGAAATGTACTACAGCACCAAGCGTCAGCAATTCCTTATAGATCAAGGCTATGCATTCAAGGTTATCACCCACCTTGATGGGCTCACCAACATGCCCGACCTTGTGTATAAAACAAGAGATGAACAAATCGAACTATTACAATCTGTGCTTCTTGCAAATGAAAGTGAAGCGGAACTAGGGTCTGACATTCGTGCATCAGAAGGTGATCTTGCTGGCACCGTTACATCAAAAGATTTCGGGCCAACAAGGTTCCCTGCTGCCCATAGGACGGCAGGCTCACTCAGTGCCTTGAGTGGAGCACAACATATGTCCTATATTGAACAGAACAAGTCGGCTAACAAGAAACTGACAAAAGAGGTGGTTCCGCGCCACAAGCTATTTGCTAGACGCGAAAAGGACAAGGCGGCAGCTCGGAAGGAGGCCCGAAATCTCGGTCGAGGCTAAAAACTGGATTCCACCCCTCATCGGCAGAACCCAGCATGAGGCTTGCGAAAGACTTGATAACTACATAATTGTTCCTACCTCGTATCTGTATTGACGAGTTACTGGCTGCCGTAATACACACCCACCTGACATGCATAAAGTAGCAGCCGAGAAAGCTCCCCATTAGTCCACTAGCCTGAAGCGCTCCTGAAGCGGTCTTCAAATGCAGCGAAATGACCGGAATTCATGACCGGAAATTGGTCTTTTCGATTTTCAGGATTATGGCTTGGGTCGATCGGGTTCCTCAGTCCGGAATATGTGCATGACCCACCGATCTCCCTCCTTGCTGGTCCGCTTATATACATTCCGATCCTGGATCAACCATTTCCTGCGTGCCCCATCCACTCTCCTTCTCTCCGATGCCCTCCAAGCGGGGTCGCAAAAGAAACGACAATCTTGCTCCCAGCCGTGCTCGGGATAACCAGCGTAAGTACCGCTCACTGTGTCGACTCCAGTTGGAGGTATGTTTTTTTCCTCTTGCATACTGGCTCTGGGTCGCCAATGATCTCCCGCTGACCAGAATATTCCATTTGTCTCAGAAATTAGAGGAACGAGTCGACATACTCGAAAGAGAGAATCATCACCTTAGAAGGCTCCTCAATTTTCCCTACTCAGCCAGACCAGCACTGGGCAGGGGCCCAACGGGCCGGGACAGACCAATGAATCCTAACAGCCAAATCTGCATCCCGAGTCGGGATTCCTTAAATATGGACACATCACGTACCATTGATGTTTCGGTGTCTTCTGTGGCTTCGTTGCGAAAATATGGTGCTTGCTCATCACGGGAAAATGGTAGTCCGCTTCAAGGGCATCACCACTTAGACGAACGGCTGCGTACAAACTCCTCGTATCACTCCCCAATTGTGGCGTCTTCATCCCTCAAGCCTTCGCACCCTCCCTACCTTGACCCGTTGACTA
>Ga0153934_1000132_pt1 | contig 20100 bp, 21 predicted proteins | sample TSNJ018MetaG_FD_104708 | JGI IMG/M metagenome (GOLD analysis project Ga0153934, IMG submission 104708) | Attine ant fungus gardens microbial communities from New Jersey, USA - TSNJ018 MetaG | ecosystem: Host-associated > Fungi > Mycelium > Unclassified | place: USA: New Jersey, Wharton State...
ACAGATGTGCCCCTCTCAATCAAGAAGAGAGGATACAAAGCTTCAAACTCAATTCACGTAGCGATTCACGTAGCGAAAGACTAATAATGTAATATTTAACCCCATTAGTATAGAACACCTAGGTTCACATCGCGGCAGCTTTCAGGCTGCCCTCTTAGGGTTCTCAGAAGCCGTCTTCCAATTGGTTGTCGCCAGCTTGAACCTATATTATGATCAGCCACCATTCATTACTTATCAAGGCCATCACATACCTTTGTCTGTGCGAAAGTTCCGGTTCCTCTTCCTTAAGGCGCTGCATTTCAACTTGCTGTTTCAGAACCACCAGTCATTTTCTCGGGTACTCCTCCAATTAGGCAGACGCACCATAAATTTGTTGAATGGTGTCAATTTCTTCTTGTTTGTGCCACCGCTTGATCTTGCTGGAATATAAATTTTTGTCACAACCTATCCTTATGCAATGTCGCTGGGAAGTGCATAGGGAACGTACTCTTCTTCGCCGGCTTCTCGGAAGAAATCTTAGCAGAGACCATTGTTAATATTGTGAAAAAAATTCGCGGTATGAAAGATTGGGAAGGCTAGGAAAAGGATGGTCAACGAAGGACGCGTCTTCACCGCGTATATCACTTGGGAAACTATGAGTTGGAGAAAAATCAACATTGGGAGGCAGATGAGCAATAGAAAGAAATAAGAGGACATACATAGAGCGAGGGAAACAAAAGGGAGGAAGAACTAAAAGAAAAAGGTGCTGTATCTCAATTCAACTAGGCGGAATTTATGGTCATGACAGGGCTTCGGTGGTACTCCGGACACCGCTCTCCCCGCACTCTCTCTTTCCCGATTTATACAAAGCCATGCCGTTTTCTGCGGATAGCCCACTGTTTCCTCTTGCTTGCGTATCTCTCGAAGGGCACGTCCTTTGATAAGAATATTACCCTGTGCGAGCTACTGCCGGTCATAAAACTGGAAGTCTATCTACACGTCATAGGTGTCAGCCTGTACTCAAAGCTTTAATATTGGGTGTCCGCCATCGAGGCAATTTATCCGTAGTACGTCAGCCAACCCTAACATCAACCACAGGAGTAAAGCAAAAAATCACGAATCATGCGGTCCTCAAGGTCCTAGTCGCGAAAGCCAATCTCACGAATTGTTATTGACCACCACGAATTCGCCAAAGTTATCATTCGTCATGTTTGTCAGAAAACTGTAAAAGACTCTATGGTCTCATGTCATTCAGCCTCAAAACTCTACACGTATTTTGCCTTGAAGCTGGCCGCGTTTTGAGCACCGGCGATGCCCTCAATGATGCTATTGCCATTGACAATGCCAGTCGTTGCAATCAAGAAGTTGCGTCCTGATGACAAGCCCGATCAGTGTTTTTCAGCGACCTGTTTCCACCCTTCACTCGCCTGTATTCTGTCTGGCCACCCAACGCAAGGCAGCAATCTCAGTATAGGTACACCCGCCAAGAAAAAACACAACCGTTGTGGTTGTGGTAGTTTGTCCCACTATCACATTTGGATGAGATGGACCCAAGATCAGGTTCTCTATCGATCCACTTACGGAGGCCAGTTGACGGCATGCCGCTCGAAGTACCTTCCAAAGGATTGAGAGCAACATCTATCGTTTCTCCAGGAATTCCATCTACGATATCTTCAAATCCTTTCCAACCAAGTATCGGATGAGCGGGTACTTTGAAAGATGTTTTCACATGACCGGAATCGTTCTCGACACCATACTTGTCCTTTCCTGCTGGGTTGCTGAGGACTCCACCTTTCTGAGCAATGCACTGCACAAGTCGTATACTGATTGGCGCGTAGCCTGAATATACGTAGCTGATGTCATTTTCAACTTCTTCCAGGGCCTCGGGACTGTCATCAATCAATAAACGAAGTGACTTTCTCAGGGTGACATATGGGTATCTGGATGCATTGACAATTGTGGATGTGTTGGGCGGTAAAGGGCTAGGTAGCAGGATGGCTAGGGGCCAAGATGCCAAGGAGAGAAGAAGTGGGAGATATTCATAACCATAAGTCTACAAATTGTTAAATTGGCAATCGAAGAGCATACATTTCCTACCTGGAGAAACTCTCTCTTGACATTGTCAAGTACCTTGCTCTTGATCCCACCAGCAATAATACTAGCAATACAAAGGAGGCGCAATACTACGTGCATTTCTGTTCCTTGCGCGATCATCTCCTCAATAGCTGCGATTTGATTGTTGATTTCATAAGACGCAAGAAGATCTGTCCATGCGTATTTTGAACAAACCCAGTTGTGCGTTCACTGACAAGGCACTTACTTTGCTGTATCTCTAAGGATTTGTTGAAATGTTCTTTCTGTGTGAATGGAAGGAGTAATTCTGACAATCCTGTATCTTCTCTTAATGTCAGTCCAAATTTGACCAACATACTGATCAGAAGCGCACGAAATCGGAGGGCTTGGTGCTCGCTTTGGAGACCACCAAGCTTTCCCACAAAATCGCGAAGTTGTGCAACGGTCTTTGATTGTAGATTGGTCTGAGTTTCACAGTAAGCAGAAGATATATGGAAGTGAGAAGAACGGAGCTTGATGCCTTATAATTCTCATCTAATCGATGAGCAACCTTGTTCAATTTCCTCCCTATCCTAGAGAAGTTAAGATCCCTCAGTTCAGCATATAGTGGGTCCGTCGCCACAGTAAGATAATGTTTCTTCTTGCTCTCTTTTTTTACTGTGATCGGAGCTGAGGGAGCTGAGGAAGCTTGCGGGATAGATGGTGCATTTGGAGGTGTCAAGAGTGATGTCGGTAATTCCACGTGTGCTGCAGACAATATCAATACATATAATGAACTCAATTCCGGGCATACAATTTTTGAGTCCAATCAACTCATCAATGAGACCGTCATAGGTGAGTTGGGTAAGAAAGGGCGTTATCATATCCACGCGCCGATCCAAAACGATCAATGAATCTATGGCAGGGGAGTTCAGATTATCATCTGAAGAAAAACCCGTTGGTCTCAAGGAAGATTTGGTCAAGAGACTGGCCAATCGCTAGGTGTGGTGATATCAATGACCATGTTTCGAAATAATCACATCAAGACCAACATGAGCGAAGTCACCTTTCCCAATGATGCGAGGAAATGGCCCAAATAGGTTTTGGAGTGATATAAGCGCTTGAGCTGAGTCAAAAACCGCTGTTTCATCGCCATCCTAAGTTACTGTGATTAATCAAACTACAAGATTATCATAATTCACTCACTACCCATAAATCTTTAAATGTGGTATCTCGCTCTAAAGAAATGACATCATCGGCCAGAGGGATGAACTGGAGGTTATATACAGAGATAGTCACTTCACCGAGCACTCCTTCTTCCTCTAGAATGCGTGATACCAATGTTGATAGTCTTGGGACGAGGAGCAGGATATAATTATGTTTTTGAGATTCATTTCCATGCCTCTTGATCTGATCTTACAAGAGATGAAACAGCGACAGTCTCAGGAAAAGCATGAACGCGTACCAGATATGATCTTTGCATGTCTGATGGAAGGGCGCAAGAGGTAGACGATGTTAGTCGTGGTCGCACTCAATGGACCCGGCTCCAGCCAGAACATTTTGTCTACTCCATGATGCTGGGTTTTGACTAATAAGTGGAGGTCAAGCTCCCAGAATGAGTAACATACTTTGAAGAGGGATACTTCTGTTATGAGACTGAGTGGACCAGCTATCGAAGAATCGAGTACTAACGTCTTGGCTCCATTGACCTGGATGTGTATCAATGAAATTTGAGGTTGAATGCAAGGAACTACCAACAGCATTCAGTGCATCTACTAAAGACTTCTTGGCAATATCTCTGAATAGTTCGACATTCAATTGACTAGTTGCATTAATGTCAGTTCTATCGGTAGACATCATGAAAGTTCTATCAAGAACAAATATCCACTCTTGATCATTTGTTTGGGTTCTGCCTTATGTAAACAATGCTTTTGCCTGTGCTTCGAGTAGGGGGAAGCCTTGCTTTCAAGGGCAAACTAATGATTAATTTTACCCCTACCCTTGTATCCTTGTTAATGCCCTGAGAGTGTACCCTACCCCTGGTGAGCTCTGAGCATACTGTGTGGATCTTTTTTTGCATATGTACACGCCCTTATCACGGGAGAACGATTGCTAGGACCAAAAGAAAGAGGTAACTAATTGAAAGATACAGAACAGATGTGTGTTGGGTTGACTTCTGACATCATAAACAGAATAAAGAAATGTTGATAATGGAATTTGATTATACAATTTTGAGTGATAAGTAATATGGAGGTGGGTACTGAAATGCTCATAGTATTCGGTCTGCCAACGAGAGCCCCGTGTAATGGATTGCTGATTTATAAAAAATGCTCATAGTATTTGTCAACATATTTCCTAAGGCCTCTTGGAGCTTTCACTTTAGAAGCCTGTCTCATCAGTCCCATCCATGCATACCATCCTTCAAATCTGGGTCTGATAGCTCTATCAGGATATTTTTGCGTGTTGATGCATGTTCTAAGAACTCTAAAATGACTTGTATTCTTAAATTTACAGAAATCACAAGTGTTATATAGAATAGCGTCTCACACTCTCCCCTTTTCTCTTCGAAGGCATCTTCATATCCGTACTAGGTAGCAAACCAGGAGGGAGTTTGTCTTCTTTCTCAAATTTTTCTAGTAGTTCCAAAGCTGCAACATAGCCTTTCCTTTGGATCTCCTCAAATTTCCCGAATGCAAGAGTTCCATACTATTCTGAAATCAGTAAAGCACCTGCACCCCAAGTTCGTCACTGACCTCCTGGATCGGCATTTGGATGTACAGACATCCTTTCGCGACCTTGGCGTCTTCAAGTGTATTGACGCTCGAAACACTAAACCTAATCAGAAACTGAAGATCCTGAAAAGGGGACAGACCCACTAGGCAAGGCGACTTTGTATTTCTGTAATCGCTGGTACATGTCTGGCAGTAGAAAATGGGTTCCATCTATTGATCAATAACCACCATCCGGAGATAGTGTCACCAAAATTTCGGGGAGAGTTGTCGTCAATCTAATATTAGAGGCCGCAAAATGAGGAGATGAACCGAATTCGGTCTAGAATTAGCCTTTACCGATCCAACGTCGCACGCGAACACTGTGTTAGCTCCCATTGAAAACATCGCTTGAACCTGTAGATGGTCGGTAACAATTCAATATAATCCTTTTCCAAACATACGGGTAAGTTGTCAACTACAAACATAGTGAGCTGCACTACCCCAAACCGTCTGCGTACCAGGTACTCACTATAGCCACCGTCAACGAGAAGTTGACCGTTATCACATAAGGGTGGGAGCAAGCCTACAAGAGTCATTGAAGCTCCTGCCATGATTTGAGCAGCAAAGTAACGCTTAGAGGGGATGGCTCACGGATAAATCGCCAAGCGTAGCCTGTTTCGTGTATCTCCATTCGAGACGTTATAATGTTTGTGGTGTTGCAAAAATATGGGAGCCACATATCCTCTATATGGAGATCATAGAATGCCTGTCGGGATCTTGAGTGTTGCTCATGTTATCTCTGACTGAAAAGACCTTGTATAGCGAACGATTGAACTCGTGTCCCTAATAAAGCTCATTAGGATATATGATATTCGAACCATCAGTCACTTACTGTTGTGTATGCAACGATGGGATATGTGACGTCTGACAGCATTCGCCAAATATTGCCCATTCGGCCTGCAAACTGTTTGGCTCTTGCCGTGCTGGTAATTAGATCGCCTTCCCTTGCATAGAGTCCGCCGATAAAACCTCCAATACTCGTACCTGAGCGCTCATCAGCAATATAAGCCACTTATGTGAGACAGTCCGACCTCCGATCTGGTCAATCGGGATGCCACTTTCCTCAAGGGCTCGAATGAGTCCCTGAAAAACGATTGACATAAATTTTCAAGAAATATTGCGTAGATACTCACTAGATGTGCAATGCCTCTTGCGCCCCCACCGCCCAATACTAGACCAATGGATTTTCCACAGATCCTTCGAGCCAACCTCGCGAAGTCATTCATGTGGGGAAGCCGTTGAGGTCGGGTCGTGGTTGCCGTACCGGTGTATCTCTGAATTCCATTCTGAACCCTCTCTTTCAGGTTTTTGAGCGCTACAACTGCATCGGGATCTTTTGGTACGGATGATTTTTGAATTGGGGTAACAACATCCTGTGAAGATGGGGTCAGATACTCTTAGATGCAATCTGCATTGCCTACCGGAAGCTCTATATGGATATGTCGATGCACCCACGGTCGAGTCTATGTAGGCATATTTGGTTGTGACTGGCGGACATTAAGATTGAAGCAAACCTTGAGCCATTCTCTGGTGGAACCAGGGAGTATGGACCGATCAGCGTGAAGAAGGACCAGCTCCTTCCGTGCAGTTGTCTTCATTGAAAGGAGAAGGCGCTCATACTCCCCAACAGATGGATCGTCTCCAAGGCCAACAACCATAACACAGTCAGCCTGCGGCTAATCATAAGCTCCGAAACAAGAATTATCGTACAAGTGCCACAGACCTGTCGGATACACATTTTTGTCCAAGAGCTGTTGACGGGGGAATCTGCTACATATAAAACTATCCTAAAGCGCTGTTCTTGGTCTGCAAGCCATCCGGCAGACTGCGTAGTCTGTTTATAAATTTACTTGACGGGCGTTCGTGTGGCATTTACCTTCAATTTTCCGATTCGCGTGAAGGCATGTCGACCAAGCTGATTCGAAATAATGGCTTGGTTTAGACATGCAGTAGAAGCGCCGATGCTTTCTAGGGCCGCTTGTAGTTTTCGTGAGAAGGAGTCGATCGGGACATTCCGTGAGACAGGTAGGACAGCGACCGTCTTTAGATTAGAATTATTAGCGCCGAGCTCAGAAGGATTACTTCGACCTTGTGCAGTGTAGGATGTGTCTACCTCCATGCGCACTCGAGATGCGATCATGCGTAGGATCCTAACAAGACTGTCAGTTTGTTGATCCAAGGAGCAAGAAATACCTCAACTGAGCTGTCGTTTGAGGATTCCTGTTCGTGAAAACACGATTGAATAATAGATAGGTAATTGTGGAATTAATAATATCACCTAGCAGATATTGCGTTGAAAAGCGTCTGAGGCATGCGGATAAGCTCTGTATCTCTGATGGCATGAACAGTTGTACTTCTTGAACAACTGGTAATCACATCCAGCTCTCCAACAGTATCTCCCTGGCCGTATTCACCAACGACACGCACACCTTCCCTTTCAGATTCCCTGATTGCACGAAGCCGTCCATTTATGACGATATAAAAACTATCGCTAACGTCATTAGGTCTCCATAGGACCTGTCCCGCATTTACTTGCATCCAATCCAAAGATGCATCAATGTGTAACACTGATAAGGATGTAAAATGATGGGTTCATGAGTTAGAATACAGTACTTACCCAATGGTGAAAGCAGAGAGATTAGTCGTTTGGAAAGGGTTAGGAGAACTATTGGGCGTTTCTCAAGAAGCCTTTCCAGGGCATGGCTTGAGAGGAAACCAACAAAAGTGTCAGTTTTCGCCTTGATATCAACGTAAGATGTCGTGTTGCAAAGAGAAGCTGATTAGAGAGAGTAAAACTGGGGATCTTAAATTTTATTCGTTTAATTCACCTAGATATCCCGCGATGCCGCCAGGTTTCACAGTGAAGAGTAGCTTTGACTTCTCATCACGTGTTTGTGTAGACTCAACCTTGGTACTCAGGCGATTGGGCTGTTCCGAACCGTTTTCCTTCTTTGGTGCGGGCAATAATATGTCCAGGAATCCTTCAATAACGTAGAAGAGACCTATGCATCCGTATCAACACATATTTCATGTCAAATTAAGAGAGAACTCACCAGCATTGACCTCCCCGGCCTTCGCCAAGACGGAACCTGCCTTATAATACAGGATCTCAACTTCATTGTCTAGACCTCTCATGTGATCTCCGTTAGACATCACGGAGGAGGCACCTGTCATGGTCGACTCATCATCCCCGACATCAAGAAGCGACAAAGACGAGAAGGGTGAGTTGAAGCTTGAGGCGGTGGATGACCGATGTGTATCCAGTTGCGGTACATGTGACGAACCATCTGCAGAGTCATTTTCACTTGAGGGTGATTGTAGAAGCCCGATAGATTTGGCAATGCACGACATGACTTCATCACGGAGATCGAATTCTGCTCGAGAACTCTTGTTGTCTATATGAATTCGAGAGCCCTTCCTGTCTTCAGAAAGTCTTGACAAGTAGGGCGCATTGAGGACGCAATAGGCACGGCTTAGAGGATGAGATTCTTCTGCGGCTTGCGTTAGGGGAACCAAAAGGTCTCCTGCCTGGGCCACACGCGGAGATGTATTGACCGATGAAGATATCTTTCTGCTTTCATGGCCTTTCACAGGTATAGGGTTGTCCGATATCTTTCCGAGTGAGGCAGTGGAAGACTCTTTGAATGCAGATACAGCTGCTGCACTAGATGTTGAAGAACACGAAAAGTAGTCCGATCCAGGTGCTGAAGTTTCGGAAGTGGCACCATCGAATCGCTGGCGCAGATATTGCAAACCGCCACCCTCATAGAAGGAATTTGAAAGAGGGTGGTAAGCGATGTCATTGATGGCTTTCTCTGTTCGTAACACCTCACTCGTCAGCCCGAGATACTTGTGTGCAGCACTGAATGTCACACGAGAGAACCTGGTGAGGATCACTGACCCGTGATATCAGAATGACCTGGGTCACTAGTAAAATAGCTTCAAATTACCTTGGACGATGTGTCCAGTCGCTTTAGGATATTTCTTCGTGAGCCTTTTAAATGCCTCTGCCGGTATTACAGCGAGGGTACTATCCTCCGTAGCTCTGGCTATGACTCCTCCGTGTGCCTGGATTGGTTGAGGGGGTTTTGGCCGAGATGTGGACGAGCTACCAACACCATTGTTTCCTTCAAATGCAGGAGATAACAAAGAGGCCGGAAGAGTGGATCCCGTACCGTGAACAGTAGAAGAAGCAGACGAAATTGATGATCGTCTTACATCTTCTCTCCCTCTTCCCTCTTCTTTCCCCTTCGCAGAGTTCTCATCAAGTGATAGAGAGGAGATATCAGAATTGACGCGTCGCAGAGTACGTAGAGGCGGATGTTCAGCAGTCACGACAGGAGGAGCTTCGTCCGAATAATCTTCTTGCCAGCTGATTTGGACATCTTCGGTGAAGAGACTTAGGATCGTAAAAAGGCTCGACAGTGTTCCGCCACTTCCAACCTCATTGAGGAGCTGGTACCCATTCATATCCTCGCCATCCCACGGACTCTCATCAGAGACGCCAGTTTGAGCAAAAACCTGTACCATTCCATCGATCACACAATAGAAACTCTTGTCTTGATACAGAGACATGCTATCTCCCGCGATGAGACGTCTTGTCTGAAGATGACGTGCAAGTTCATGGAACACCTTGAGAGTTCATCAGCTTCGGGTAAGCCAGCAGTAACTCTGTAACATACAGGCTTCTCAAGCTGTATAGGACTGGGTCAATAAATGGGTCTGAGATCCAGGATATCACTCACAAAACCAAAAACCCGGACGGCCTGCAAAAAATCATCAAGGTAGTTATGGAATGTAGGTGGAGGATCAGCTATAGAACAAGAACAAAGGATTGAGCCTTTACACTATGCAACGTGAAAGAGAATGATTCGACTCACCAGTGTTCACGTCCGGATGCAGTTCATTTACGTCCGGCTTCACCAATGGAGGCTCCTTCAATTGTGTGTAATCATTCAGATACCGAAACCGGATGAAGTAGTTCAGTGCAATTGCTGATAGGGCAAAGATGGCGACAAAATTCCAAAAATCTAGCTAGAACAGGAGTAAAACAACCGAATCAGCATAAACCTAAGAAGTGTATAGTGAGGGCCCACGGTAAGCGTCATGGAGTAAGACAAAATCGCATAAACGAATCGAGGTATTGTGATTGTAACGAACGCAGCGAACGATCTGATCCATGACAAAAGCCATACTATACTCGAGAGCATGAGGAATCGGGACAAGGTAAACGAGTAATGATAGCAACAAGTACTCACGAATGACCCAAAAGCAGGCAGAGATCAGAGAGACCAGAGGGTGTCGGCTCATAGAATCTGACAATACTTCAGTCTCCATAACCAGACAGTATTCGGAGGGCAAAGTATGTGCGTGCCGTAAATGGCTATATCAACTGACTAGTCTTATCCAGGCAACGTTCGGACGTCAATCCGCACGTGGTCCTATTTTGGATTCAGAATTTCTGAGCAAACTCCTATGGTCGTATTTACCAGCTTTGTCATCACTGTTGTTTTGGACACTTCTGAAGATGTCGGTGTATCTCGGACTTCCACTTAACATCTCGTAAGACAGGCTGTACATTACCATCAGTGAAGATGGTTAGCGGTATACTCCACCAGAATGATCATCGACCATTATATTCACACCCTTTCTACCCTGGATTTATCTTTTCCTGATTCTACTTCGAAGGCTACGATACTAATCATCCTACAGCCGGATCTTCGGATCTTTCTACTTCAAATTGATTCAGCCTCTGTTCCCAACGATTCTGTTGAAGGAACTCGAAACGGACGGACACGGTATTGTTGGGAAGTAAATGGGTAAGGTACAAAAACAACCTGAGACATAAACGAGGATAGATTTAATATTCTAGTACATACTTTACTCTAACTGTATACTTCCAGGCATTTATAAGTATCATCATCGTGAAAGGTTGTATATCTGCAAATAGAATCTTATCGGGGAGCTAGTACTAAGACCCGTAGGTCCTAGATCTGGCACCAAGGGACTACACAATTGAATCCTTTGGTCATTCTGAAACCAGTATAATGAAATTTGTATAGTCATTATCAACACCCAAAACACGTGGATCAATCCAACATCTGAACCACGGAAATTAACTCAATGCTGGATTTCAAAACGAATGTTCTGTCGAGTCATTCCCAACTGCAGAGGTGCTCGAAGAACCAGAAGAAACTGTTGAGAGGATTTTATCGATGTAATTGGCACCACTCCTGTAGTTCTGGTTGATTGCTGCCATCGAAAGTGACACACAACCACATACCATTTCTGATGAGTGAGAACATCACACCCAATCTCCTTCTCCTTCTTTTGAATGAGATTGACATATGCTAGCATGCCTTCATCCTTGTAGCGAGCAGCAAGTTCGGCTGTTATTCGATATTAATCCTGAGTAGCTGTGCAACTAAAAAGAGCAAATGACCTGTCATGACGGCATTGCTATGAAGACCCGCAAGGGAAATCAGTTGCAAGACGAAACTGATGTGGAGGTAATAACATTTAGAACACGGAACTTATATTCAATTGAATTACATACCCTTCTTTTGCGAGCTCCCAAATGAACTTCTTCAGGTCGGTTTCTAAATATTTTGATAAGCTTATTGCTCCCTTATAATGCAAGAAAGTCACCAGAAAACCCGTGTTTTGACCAATTGAAACTAGGGCTCAGGTTATAAACAAACCACCTGATGTTCTATACTCAGTTTGTCACTCAGGAGATTATTAAATGTCACGAACTTTCCAGGGAATTTCTCGCGAATCTTCCTAGCGAAATAACGAGCTTGAGCAAGATCGGGTGACTTAGTTTCCAGCCACAGGAGGTCTGCATAAGGAGCGAACGTCATAGTGCGTTTGATCGCAGCCTGCATTTATCTCAGTTTTTCTCTCAATCACATCTCGTACATATGTAGCTACCTCAATGCCACCAGTGTAATGGTAATATCCCTCCCGTGTTCTAGGAACTGAAAGAAATATTAATAGAGCCAAAAACAACCTCAATGATGACCCACGATCACAATCCCAGAATACTGGTTCACCAACAATGTCTGCCGCAATATCTCGAGCTTCGGCAATGGACTTCTCATCAGTAGCAGCGAGGTAAGCTTTGAGCGCAGTGGGTTTGTCTTTAATACTATCCTTATTTTCAATTGCTTTCCGGACGGCTTTGCACAGTTAATACGTCTCAGAATCTCGTCCATCTTCAAGGGACAACACAGACTAACCTTGATTGAAAGTGCACATTGGATGATCCTGCGTCCAATCCTGCTCAAGTCCATCAACTTCAGCGCCAGTTGCGCCTCTCGCCTCGGCATCAGCCAACGCCTGCGCCAAGGAAACGCAGCCCTTTCGAGTTGTACCCAGTATAAACTCATGGTCCACGACATCGACGTTGGAGGATAGAAGTTTGCCGGATTCTGAATCCGTGCGAGCGATCAGGAGCATGGTGGACTTGAGTAAATCAAGCTGGAAGCGTGAGGCGACTAAGCGTGAAACATGCGTTGAAGTTGGAACAAGGACCTTCCCTCCAAGATGACCGCACTTGAAAGATATTTTCGTTAATTAATTTAAAACGAATCTCATCTTACTCACCTTCTTGCCACCATGTAACTGGTCCTCCAAGTGAATACCAGCTGCGCCCTCGTATTACATCTCAGCGCGATGGAGTTCCACTTTGAAAATTTTGCTCACGGATTCAGCGAAGATCTTGACAAGCTTGAGCACAGTGGAGAGACCGCCGTGTCTATGAACACTTTTATTAAATCTAAACAAAGTTAATTTACACAAACACTAACCCAGTATCGCCATCGGCGATAATGGGCCTCAAGTAATCAATATACTCCATTTTTGCACGTTCTTCAGCGGTCACGGACATGCGTTCATCATAGTGTTTCTTGTCATGCAGTAACTGAGAACGGAAAATTCTGTGGACTTGGTTAGGTACGGTCGTATAAGGGTAGTCACTGAGATATATGAGTCATCGTTAATTCAAATGAAAGGCCAAAATGTACCCAAGGTCAGGACCAACTTCATTGTTCCCGGTCGTCAACACACTTGAACAGGCCCACCCAGAGACATACACAACCTCCTGATGTTTGGCCATTTGCGTCATCTGCACCGGATCTATCGCACCCATGGTGTGTACTGGCCTTCTCTCATCCGCGGCCTTGCTCAACAAATTATAGAGCTTATCTGCAAGTAGAGTTCCAGGCAGAGGTAACACTGGGAATGATCCTTGCTTTGAGGCAACTGCGGACGGCGCATATGGTCTTTTGATAGAGTTGAAACGAGGTCGCGCGAAAAATTCGGCCATTTCCTTAGTTCGTAGCTCTAGTTGTGCATCTTCCTCCAGAGGGGATGGTTGGTATAGCGGCAGAGACGAGATAGTAAGTGTTTCGCTATTGCTGGATGAGGACATCATACGAGGATACGTAGACCTGGCGACCGTAGTGACATAGTACTTTAGGCCTGACTTTGTACACAGCATCATAGATAAAACGCGACCTTGAGTTGTGGAACTGACAGGATATGAGGTAAAGATTCCAGCCGACGGATCCACCCAGTTGATTTGTGATTGCCGGTGGCCCGGACAATACCTCTTTCTACTATATGCCGGGTTTTGCACCCAGAAACTGGCCTCAAGATGCTTTTTATTTTACGGAACGTCAGTATAAGCTGTTCAATGAGCGGTCTTGAATCAGAAAGCATAATCTGCAGAAACGAATGCTGGAAATCCATTTCAAAGCAAATGACGAGTCTTATTTCGGAATAAGAAACTGTCAGTCCCTGGGAAGGAATTGGGCGGAATACGGGATTCTGCCTCATGAATCTCTCGAAGGCACTTGAATGTCCGTTAACCATCGGACTCTGGCTCGCAGCGCCCGTAGTGGTCGGTGTACGTCGAGACATGCTGGTGCGAGACACGCTGATTGGCACTGAAGACTGCAAAAACCTTGATTCTGTTTTCCTGAAGTCAAGGAAGCAAAGAACTTTATTCTACGATAATTACAGATTGAATAAACAAAGTTGGTTCGCTGATATCGGATACACCAGGGTCGATGTGAAGCACAACATCTTCTCCCCCCGAGTTTATAGAGTTGGATCCGAACGTGTGGCTACAGCTCTCGCAAAGAATGTTATCTAGATCGTAGTCGTTGAAGCGTAAGAAATAACTTGCTTGTACCACCCAATGTTGATATACGACCTCTGAGATCAAGAGGTATTCGGATCATTGATGTCTTGGCGGGAAACCTAATCAGCATCACGGAGTCATTGTTTTCCTCGACAGAAGGATCTTGAGATAGCAGAAACCGTTGTGCCCTGTTCGTAATTTCGATACCCCACAGGATGATGTATTTTCGAGCAACTTCTGTGATTCACAAGGGACATGAGTGTTCGCGTGACCTTTGTTCGGTGTGGTGAGGCGGAGCAAGAGCAGTGGTAGAAGAATTAGGGTGAGTCAGAGCACAAGTGGAGTTGCAGTGGGACGTCATTGAGGGGAAAGAGAGGAAGATAACGGTCAAATAAAGTTTCATGACTAGGGGTATGTTATCAAACACGGGAATTTGTCAGATCCTAGGAGCAGGCAGAGAGGAGCGGATCAGGCATGGACAGGACCCTGCCAGTCGCATGGCCCTGTCTTCTTCCCCCTTACTTATACGTCCTCAATGTCTTCTCCATCCCCACAAACATGGCCCTCCACGCCACCAAAGCAATTCTGCTCCATACAGTCCTTGCTACTCTTTCCAGCGAGCTGACCACCTTGGACGAAATCATCGTCCACAGGTCCAACTGCCTCCCGACAGAGCTCCTACTCATTGTTCGGGCCCATCTGCTCTCGGTCCTGACTACCCATCTCTTCCTCAACTCAACACATGCGTTGTCCAAGTATGAGAAAGACTTGCAACGCCTCCTTTGTCCCGATTGCATCTCCTACAATTATGACATTTTCGGACCTGATATCTGGCAATGGCAACAATTTTCCGGACCCTGCCATTGCGCCCAACTGCCCCGCGACAAGCCGTTGAAGCCATTCATAAACCCCCAACAGTTTGCAAGCCCTCGTCACTGGTTGGAGCACCATCTGTCACTCCAGATCGCCCGCCTCTCCCCCGCTCCATCACAAACTTGCTTTGTTTGGGATGTGGTAAACGAAGTCCTCCATCGACATCACCGCGAACTTGTCAAGGAGGACCTGGATGATTTCATCCCAGCTCCGGGATCACTTGCTTCTTCGAGTAGTGCCAATGTCCACTACTACCGCAGGGCGATTGGCTTTTATGAAACTACGAAGCCACGTTCCCCACCCACTGTACGTATTCGTCCTCTCAACTCTTCCCTTCGTTCTCTCGAGAACAAGGGCATAGGTGAAGTGGGCGAAGTGGGAGATACATTTCGAGTAGACATCATTCTCTGTCGAGCCTCCCAGGATCTTGGCCTTTCCATAGAACTTACAGACGTATTCAGTTCACCGAGAGAACCTCCTGCATCACTCCCCGCCTTGGCCTCGCCCAGGACTGATTCTTCTGATATCCCTATGCACAGATCCACTTGCCTTCTTTCCTTCTATACTTCTCCTGTGCTCCATGGGGTCCTCAAAACATATTCATTCATATCTATTGTCCTCGGAGCTTTCATAACAATGCCAATGACGATTGCCACCCTCGCAGTCGTCATTGTCTGTTTCTATTCACGGTCAATCGCTCTTCGTGTTGGTATATGACAAGCTTTGGTGTTAAGCAAAGACATTCTTCTCGGAGAGCACTGGGATCAGAAGAAAGCTATGAATAAGACTGCTGGACACGAATGCGTCTCTTATCGTACGATAATGACTCTTAAGATGCCCGCAGGCGAAGTCACGCTCATGAACGTGTTCTTGATGTCATGTCCATTGTCAAAAAATGATTGTGCATCACTACAGTACTCCATCACGCCATCAGGTTTATAGCCTTGATACGACCACGACGGCACCCGGTGTCATATTCCTTGATCCTCTGTCATCGAACCTGTTCTGCCTCTTTCAAAAACTCATCTCTCCTCACATCGCGGAAAAACAATCGTAGCTCTCATATCGCTGCACTTCGATCGCCATAGAGGCGGTGTTAATCGTGTTGGTCATGGATTCATATATCGAGTTTCACAACTTCGATAATCCCCGACCATCAAATTCTTTTGATCTCCGCTTTTTTAAGACGATACGACTCCGAAATCTCCTCGGTTGGGGTCGCCGTTTTCGACGCCTATGATGCCCATCCTCATTTACGTATTGGTGGATGAGCACTGTGCGATTGCCAGCTCTGCATTCTTTGAAGTAGGTACGGCAGCATCTGTAAGAAAACGCCATTCATACTTGCCATTGATGCCAAGTCGGCACTTAACATGCGGTACATCTGGTCTGTCGCACAGGAGCTTCTGTCGCTCCGTTGGCCTTGAGCGTTAATGACGCACTGTTGCCTAGTCGCGACATTCACAGGGTGTCGATACCCTTGAACAAGCAAATATACATTTCGAAACTTGGTGGTGCACATTTCGATGTATGTATCTATTCTAGGTTGAGCTCGGCGAGGTGTTATAGCTACATCTTCGAATCCAAATAGTGCTGATGAAACCGATGTTTTACCGCAATCGCAAGCTTGTTCAGGATTGTCCGAAGAACTGGTCCACTCTGTACTCGGTAATGCAACAGAAACTCCGGAAAAGTCCTTGTTCTAATGTGTGACGTGGATCTATGATCTTTTCAAAGAATCTCAGTGTTGGAGAGTTGAAAATCCAATCGGAATACATAGGCGATAGAAACCCATTTCTCGACGACAGCAAGAACGCCTCCCAAATTTGTTTACGTTGGAACTGGGATCATCACCACCACTATCGATTGATTGCTGATTGATTAGGACGATTCTCGTGAGGAACTCTCTCATACTTTCATGATAGGGGTAAGGGTGTTCACGCGGATGCTTCTGTCTGTTTCTAATCGGCATTGAGAGATCAGCTGGCTCCCAGACTTTTTCCCAAAGTGGTTGCATAGCTTTTTGCCAAAGTTCTACAGTAAAGTTAAACCGTTGTCCAGCCATCGCAAATTGTCATCTGGTATAAACATCCAACGAGGGAGATCCATGAACACACTTATCACACACTTATCGCTCCACAGTCCATAATAAGAAATTCTGTCATAGGACATAGAAAAAAGTATACACGACGTATTTTGTTATTCTGGAACCAGGAAGGTGTCTCAGAGTCTCTTCTTTTTTCTCTTCTGAGGTTATTCCATGAAGGTGATGACACTGACTTCATCAGCAAAATTGACATCCTACTTGGTCATCTTCTAGCCCCGAGTAAATTTCGAGGGGGGTGGGAGGGGGAAAGGATCGATCTTTGAGATCTTGGGACATAGAAACTCAGGCATATCTAAATGAGTGCTGTGCAGCACCAGCACTTGATTAGAGCTCAAACCAGCGTGGGGTTTTACAGCAGTGTTTCATCCTCATAGCTATGGGTATTTTGATCGCAAAAATCAATTCGGGGGATCCAAAATCTTGCGGGCTATAGAGTAATTCCGTATGTGGCTGATAGTTCCGGAATTTTTTGAGATCGGTCCGGACACCCTTGATGGTACGGCGATATTTCGGTGGCCTGTCCCGATTGGAACGTAATGAGACAGCTCCTAAGTAACTTTGGGTCAAGTACAGTACTTCCTGTCATAATGCACTAAAGAACAATCACTTAATATGTTTTCTTCCGCAACAGCCAGTTTAACTCGTCGGGTCAGTGCCTAATAAGATGTTTCTGAAGCAACTGGGAATCCAAACGTATCAACTAGTCGTCTTGGTTAAGGTCACATCATAGTTTGAGTCTACACCCTATTCAATTGTTTAGAGCAAATGGAGATTCATACGTCCATCTGTGCCCCGGTTCTGATTCACTTACCTGCCCATGACTCAGCCATTAGCCCAAAGGACTGAATTCATTCTGATATCGTCAATTCTGGATCAGATCTTGGCAGGTGCTACTGGATCCCTGCACTAAGGATTGTGTTACGCACGCTATATAATGATGCTTTCTGTCTTCGTAATATCTCAACACCAATTTCCTCCCCGCCGAGGAAGTTGGCTCTGAGATAACAGACCAGCTATACAAGCCCAATCTTCAGCGACCCCATTCCAGAAAACAAGGCCCCAGGTGGAAGAGCTAGTAGGACTTTGGACAAGGTCCCCGGCTCCCATGCTAGGATATTGATTAAGGGCCCTCACCACATGGTGTTTATCACATCATCAAACCACCCTGCGGCTTCATAGTAACCAACTAATATTTCATCTGCGAAGATTCATTCATTCAGTTGTGCGGGGATAAGTGATTGAATCATAAGAAAAGTGGGTAACCATCGAGTACTGAAGGTAGTAGAAGTATTGGCCGGCGTTCTTCATGCAGCCTGTCTTGGCACTGCCGTCATTTCTTCTCATCATATACTGTATTCAAGGCACTGATTCTGTTCTCACTGTCACTGAATATAATGCTACACAACATGAACAGGGTTTAGCAGTGTCCCATTTGTAGTTCAAGTCATTACCTAGTATGGCAATTGGTTAGTGTGATGTACTTACGCTAAATACCATTTTAGGCACAGGCTGTTTTGCTAATTGCCTTTCCGGGAAACCAATAAATGTGCGTCGATCTTTTCGACACCAAGTAGTTGGGAGCCATCTGTACTTCAACCACCGTTACTCGAACATAGGCTATACTCAAACACTACACAGTACATGGCAGACTAGTTTCCCTGTGCATAGTTGCATAGTTTTTCAGGCTCGGAGTCCTGCTCCACTGCTTGTGGAGATCCGTGCACAATATTTCGGCTCGGTTATTTTTCCTCGGAGGTTGAACCAGACACTTGCCGGACTGCATATGCTTACGAATGTCTATTATAGTTCAACTTCAGCCAGTGTGTGAGGACTGATACATACTGAGCAGTAGATGAGCTATTTTTAGTAAGAAGCTGCCAACCTAGCGCGAGGATAACGGAATGGAAGCGAGATTTTCTCAAACAGAACAATTAAACAATTGGCACATAGCCTAGCTCTGATGATAGGGCGATGTACTTGCATGGATTAAACATATACATTGCCATGTATAGGCTATGATATAACTTCTGGAATAAAGTGTAATATTCAAAAGAGCCGGATCAAAAACCCGGGCAAGTAGTACAATTATTTTCACTCGAGCTGGATGGAAATTTTGCAAGGCACCGAGGCCTCAAGAGATAGGTTTAATCTAGGATAAAGAACTGGGATGAATGAAATCAGATATAGCATCGCACCAATCTCAATGTACGACATGCTGATGGAAACTGAGTAGGAGTAAAGCATCCTCGACCTTGATGCCAGAGTATTGCGTGGCCAAAGACTTTTCCGGCTGTGCGTAAAAAGTAGAGTTATCAATAGGAATGGTAGTGGTGACCGTATCTGCGGCGGCAGCTGGTGATGGAGAAGGTGAATCGTCAGGAGATGGTGTCAGAATTTCATTATAATCTTCATCACTGCCGATGTCAGAAGCTGCAGGATGCATGTCATACTCATTGCAGGCCGTATGAGAATCAATAGATCCATCAAACAATGGCGAAGATGAAGTGGACGACCCGAGGGAAGGTGTGCCTGAGCGTGACACTGCTGCCGAAAAGAAACTATGATGGTCATCTTCATCATCACCACTTCCCGACTTTTTCGCTCTTTTCCGTGCAGTTTGGCGCAAATTTCGGAACCAATTAGTTACTTTGCCGACATCCCTGAATTAGGAGATCATGTAAACGGATAACCGAATCAGGTAATCAACTTACATGCCGATCTCTTGCGCGAGAGCAGAACGCTCTTCGATCGTGGGTGTCGACGTTTTTCTGAACAACTCTTTGAGTGCATCAAGTTGATATGGGACTGGCCGGGAACGGCGTGGCCGCGAAAATGATATGGACATGCTACCATATGGGGTTGTACTCCGGCGAGGAGTTCTCCGAGGAGACATGTCACCATCCATGGTGGAAGGACTAGGTGATCGTTGTTGATTTTGATGCACAAGAGAAGGTGAGTCTACAGGAGGACGAGGTAATGAAGGATGTTGTGTCGGAGGCGGCAAAGTAGAGTACTGTCGCATATCACGGGAATAGTCGGAGGGAGGCTTTGATGAAATTGAGATTTCATTATCTTCATCCCTTTTGATTTTCTGGGCCAGATTATGCTGATTCTGAAACCAATTTGATACACTCTGGTATCGCCTAATCAATCCGTCAAAACTGCTCTAG
>Ga0153934_1000133_pt1 | contig 20088 bp, 15 predicted proteins | sample TSNJ018MetaG_FD_104708 | JGI IMG/M metagenome (GOLD analysis project Ga0153934, IMG submission 104708) | Attine ant fungus gardens microbial communities from New Jersey, USA - TSNJ018 MetaG | ecosystem: Host-associated > Fungi > Mycelium > Unclassified | place: USA: New Jersey, Wharton State...
GTAGGAGATAGTTGTATATATTCTGCCTTGTACATTTGACTCAACCTCGTGTCTTCAAAATTCATGAGCAAGTGACTACCTACCTACCTACGACCGATCGATCAATCCTGGCAAAACCCCCTTTCCCTCCACAAATTCGGCTTGACACCTGGGCCCTTTTTGGAGAACCAGTCAAAGTATTGTCTCTGTACGTTGACTTCTTAGCTTAAGAAGCACTCGCGTAATGTACTCGAAATACAAAAGATTACATGGACAAAATTATCGACGCGCGCGCAGCGCACTATATGAATGGCCAAAATAGGAAAAAGACTGAGCTTTTTCCTGATATATTTTCTAAGTTTGCTTTGTGTGTGTGCAGTGTGGATCTCAAATAAAAACCACAGGCTTCTTGAGAAAAGCCTAAAGTAAAATAAATGACATGGTTACTGTCCCTGTTGGAAAGGAAGCCAAGGTGGATTGAATAAGGCAGGATCCTCCTTCAGTAATCAATGCCAAGTGCCAATCATGTGGGCTTGGAAACATTCATGATGTTGCCATAGAGCATTGGAGTAGCATGGGAGAAGGAATGTGATGTAGACTATGACTATATAATATAATGAAATATACTCCAGAGTCTGGAAAATGAGTGAAAATTATAGTGTAGCTACACAAGTATTTATATGGATTCTGTAAGGAGACCCTGCCAATTCAACTCCTGACACACTAGCTTAGTCCTCTAAAGCTGCCCTACAACTAATCAAATAGTACTATTTAGTTAGCTCCTTGAACTCCTGCACCAAAAAGGGGGGGAAACTCGATATTACATAATACAAAGTTTACATAATAATGACCACTTAGTGCTACCTATAAAAACTATAATACTCAGCCTCAAACTGTACTTTGGCAATCATATTTTGATTTCTTGAGCTCCCCTGACAACTCCTGACCCCTGGTCACTAGGACAGTAGGAACGGTAACATACAAGCTGGAGTTGTATATGTATGGAGTGTAATGCACTAAGGATCCTCCAAGGGAGAGCCCACCTTTGGAAAAATAATGGTGGTCAAAGAAAGAGAAGAGCGCATGAAATAACTCACAGATAATAATATAATATCATAAGTGGTTCACTTATAGCAAGCTACTGGATCATAATCATTTTTTCATACATGTATCAATTCAGACGAGTTATACAAATATAATAAGTTGCCCAGAATATTTGGACGACTCTAAATAACAGGAAGTTTGCTATCATGAGTCCATGTGCAACTTGACCGGCTCAAAGACAGCTCAACCAGGATAACGTCTGTGATATATTGAACTAAAATCACGTCGCACAAGTAGTGTCTAGTATAACTCATCACATCATCAGCAAAGCCAATGCCAGGTATGGTATATCGAGGAATATCATCAAAGTCAAAACCCAAAACTACACATTAAGCCTGTGATACGTCAAAATGTACATCTAGATTTGAAAATGGCGGAAAATAGAAAATAGTCCAATCTACTGAATAGATGCAAAGAAAGCAGATATCAATATCCAGGTCCGGCAGACGGTGGATATGCACGTTGATTGAAGCCACCTTTCTGGTATAACTGCTGACCACTCACACCACCAACCAAACTAGCCGGTGCGCCACCGTGATAATTACTTGCAGTATCTTCCTCGTAGTCCGGGCCGCCAGGACCAGCAAGTAATGAATCCTTGACTTCCCATACGGCAGCTTTAGAACCGACAGAGAACTCAAGATCCTCGCGCTATGAACATCGAATGACAGAATGATCGGACAAGGACGTAAGAACTTACGGTAATACTATCCCAGTATTTGTAAACCATCATCACGCTCAGGAGCATACAAAGGGTGAAGAAGAACAGTCCATCGATATAGTGCTTGATGGCGTCGCAAATTGTGACGCTAAAAGCGAAGAGAAGAACTTGGGCGATAGTAAAGAAGGCCGCTCCAAAAACGATGTCACCGAGGGGCCAGCGGTCATCGAGAGTACGGAAGACAAGAATGAGTTGCGACACAACATAAATCACAGTACAGATGAGAGGCCATAGAATGTAGACGATCCATAGTCCGATGGGCTTGTCATACTTGAAACCGGCAAATTGTTTGAAGGTGGCGATAGCAATGAAGAAGGAGACACCAAAGATGACAAGACAGGAGATTCGTAAAAACTGATATCAGCTTTTGAGCAAAAGTTGAGTGATAACCAACGGAATGAATCTACCCAGAGCGATAAAGGAGTGCCATCCTCAGCAAACTGGAAGCCGACGAAGCCATTGATTAGAAGACAGCAGTACGCCGCAGCTACGAGACCTGAGTATACTGCAGCAAACCACTAATTTGCGTAAAACGATCCAGGTCACATTCAAAACGAGAGAAAAACGCACTGAATAAGCTTCATTGGAGGTTGGTATTACTCCGGAGTCCAAGAACATAGCAAGAAGTTCTATCAGCGCATACATCCAGAAAAACATCACGATTTCCTTCCGCCCTAACGCAAGATAAAGGCCGATAGAGTAAGGAGATCGTAGATAAACTCACCAACGGCAGTGTATTTACTCCGAATATGAAGGATCATAATGGCAGTCATAATGATTGCGACTATATGCACGAAACATGTTGCTAAAAAGCTGTCAGCCTCCAGTTGAACGTAAGTAATGGAACGAAAGCAGCGTGCTGGCGTTCTTTGTGCTCTCCAAAGGATTAAGGGCCGACCATCCTGAAAATACATGCAAACTAATGTGGCGTCGAGAACAAAATTACGCCTCCATTGAGAGATGGAAACGTTCGCCGGAAACCCTTAGATATCCGAAGATACTACAAAGCAAACGACTTTTGGCATAACTTTCGCCGAAAGTAGACTTACATGGCTGGAAGATGAGTGTTCCACCAACATCAACATTCCTGCTGTAACAAGTGGGCTCGATGCCTTGATCGGATCCAAGGAGGGGGCATACAACGAGTGCGGCGGTTTGGCAAATGGCATCAAAAGACCCAAACTGGACACCCATGTTTCGCAAAAGGCGAGACAATTGTAGTAGAAAGGAAAAACAGGGTGGTCAGGAGCGCGAGGTAGCACAAGTTTCAGGAGGTGGAAGCGAAGGATGGCGTTGTCGTCGACAAGGATGGGTAGGCCTCATGTCAGCCAATTCTTCCACGCTAGATGACTAAGCTTCTATCTGCTTATCAGTCAGATACTAAATTAATTAGCCTGAGCCTGAGGCTACTACTCTCAGCGAATGACTTGATTTGTCCAGTCCTTTATTTGTAGTTATCAAAGGGCTGGCTAACCCGCATGGGCGTAACAAGATGAACTACCCTCCATCATATCATGATGACAACTCTTGTGGCGCAAAAAAAAGTAAGACCCAATTGGAAAAATAATGGAGAAGATTTCAATTCCATAACGTGTGCTAGCGGCAATCAAGACAATCACAGCAGAATTTGTGACCATGCCGTGGACGGAAACGGCGCAAAATATGGTCATGGACAGTGTCGCCCTGAACGTATGAATCTCAATGCAACATAATGGAAATGGTCGTGTCTCGGTTATTATAATCATTGATATATATGTATGTGAAGTATCGATCCTTCCGTAAAACTGACCGTTGGATCCGATAAGTAGTATAATCTTGTTCTGTCTTCTCGATCTGTACACTACATCCTAGGTTTACAGAAATGCCGTACCAAACTCACAGGGACTACCTCGGAACTTGTGTGGGCGAAGAACCTACTGAAGGAGGAATCCACTTTTCGGGGATGTACTGACACGCATGGCCACGGTCTATTACACTTTTCTACAGTACCTGCTACATTTACTAACCCGAGTACGAGAACAACGTAGCCCATGATGACATCAGGAGCTCTCTCAGAGACGTTAATTTTTGACTTGGGCCGAAACCCTATCAACATTTATTGCAGGTCCAACCAACTAATGACTACTACATCAAGGTATACCACATAAAAGATCGGAGGGAACCCGAGCATATCACCGACGAAAAGAATTTATTCTAGTCAAATTCTTAGACGATTAAAGTCCACTTGTCTTGATGCTAGTGACGGGTCCAGATGATTACGTTATTGAGAGAGACCTTCTGGCCAAGTGGCTGTCATTTGCCTGTGTTTTGCAGTGAGGTCGGGTAAATGGGTGATGGGATCAGATGGATGTCAAGGTCACGTGCAAAAGAGAGGGCAAGGCTATGGGGAATCCCTGGGGAATCCCGTGGAGGTGAGCCGGCTCGCGAGAGACAGGCATAAATAATAAAGATGTAGAGAATGCACCGACATGTTCTTAAAGATGAGGGGGAAGAGGGCGCAGATGATTGCGGATGGCGCACCCCGTAGACTGGCTTGACTCGACTCGCGCACGGCCTGCGCACTTTCTTGCAGAAAAGACGAGCGAAATGATCTGCTACCTGTGGTACGCGCTCCCGACCAACCCATATCCCAGCCCCCATGTCTCCCCTGTTCAACAACCACTACCTCTTCAACTCAGAGTCCTCCCCGAGTTTGTTGCCTTTGTCCAAAAGCTGCTCGAGACAACGCAGGTCTCCCAGAGCGTCATTGTGCTCTCGCTTCACTACATCTGGCGCTTCAAGCAACTGATGGCGGTCGTCGGGCCGGCCGGCAGTGAGTACCGCATTGCCGTGGTAGGCCTGATGATGGCCAACAAGTTTTTGGACGACAACACTTACACGAACAAGACGTGGGCCGAGGTCTCTGGCATTCCTCTCGCTGACGTCAATCACACCGAGGCTGAGTTTCTCCGAGGTATTGCCCACAATCTCTATGTTGATTTCAATACCTACACTTCATGGCTCCACCTCCTCAAAGGTCTTGTCACCGCCAAGGAGCACGATCAAACTCGCGCCTTTCATGGCCACCGGCCTCGCAAGCCGCTCTACCCCACCCGTCTCCGGCCTGTGCCCCCCAATACTCACCGTGATTCCCGGCCCCGCTCCTCCTCCCCGGTGATGCGCCCTACCCTACCACCCGTCGCCGTGCCGAGCAACTATACGCCGGATTCGTACAGCCAGTCTCCGTCCCCGGCTCCGTCCTCCCTCAAGCGCTCCGCAGCCGCGGCCTTCTCACCGAACTCTGCAGCGGTTTCTCATGTGCCCGCAAAGCGCAGCGAGCTCACCCTCCAGATCCCTCGCTCTGTCACATATCCTATCCCCAGTCCTTCTCCCATGGACACACTCCAGGGCTTTGCAAGCATGAATTTAGATTCCTCTACAAATTCTCTCAGTGCAGCTCTTGGCCCAGTCCATGAGCTCTCTACTCTCGTGCAGCCTTTCGAGGACCAAAGGAGGAATGATGTTCCCAAGGTCTGTCCCTCTGCTTGTCTGGCTTTCTCTCTCTCTAATATGGCCTAGTATCTGTATTTCTACTCGTTGACCTGCTCTAATGATGCTCCCTGCCCACCACGTGACCTTGATAACAAAGACCGTATGCGCAAGAATAGGCTCCGAGTTTACAAACCTTCCAGCCACAGCGACTATGCTTATACTCCCGTACCCCCCCAGCCAATGCCAACAACGTCCATCACTGACAGTCCCGTCAGTGCTCAGCTTCAGCAATCGAGTCTCCCTACCCCCCTCACAGCTACGATGAGTTCTCATATCCCAGAGACAATCGTCTCCAAGGAATTCTACGCTCCGCCTTTGTATGACCATTCCTTGGCCAGTGCTACTACCGCCGCTCCTCCCATGGCCACAGTTGCCGCCTGTTACGGCCAGTGTTGTGATTACGGCAGGGTTTGTGTGTCGGCGTATACTTCGCCTGTTATCCCTGTTAATTCATTTCCCTACTATCCACCATCCTTTTCTGTTTCTTCAGCAGAAGGGCAACAACTGCAACAAAGGCAAGCGCCAGTATATCCGTTGTATCCTACTCCACAAGAACCCTCCACTGTGCATTTGAATGCCCAAGAAAGAGAAGAATTAGCTTTTGCCAAAGCAACAGCCGAAGTGAATGCAGTCAATGCTAAAAATGCATCATCATTATCATCTCCTTTGCACGACACCAGCCCTGGAGTTCCCAGTATGCCGTTTGCGAATGCTGGACCGTCTGGAGTATGTCAGATGTCGTACTCTTCGCCTGGTGATAGTGCTTGTACTGGTTCAGTGAATGGGTATGGGTACGGTTATGCACATGGTTATGGCCACGGTTATGGCTATAACTATGGCTGTAGCTATGGTGGACCTAATAATAATGCTGGGTATGTCGGGATCTGATTTTTTTGCATCATCTGTTCGTTCTCTTTCCTCAAGAATCTCATCATTTTTTTGCAATGCAATTCATCCATGCACTTTTACGTCTGTTTTATGATATATGATAATGAACGACTGTTATCGCTTTCGAACAAATTTTTTTATATATACGCACGTTGCATTCAGACATCACTTATATATATTACATTATATACCATTGCAATGGTAGTGATTTTTGGTGGTAGCCGTAGTTGTAGTCGTTAGTTTAGTAGCTAGTTGGATGAAAGTAATGAATGTTAAAGTTTTTGAGGTCATGGCTTGTCTTATTTGAAAGCTATTCGAAATAGAATGTCTGATCATCATTACAATGCTGATTCCTATTCTTATCCTGTGCGACTAATTCAGTCCAATTTTCTTTGGATGCAGAGTAGTTTGAATATGATGGACATATGGGGATAGGAAACCACTACGATACTAACTCTGGTCTTGAACTACTATGGCTATGAGTGCTGCATGCATGTCTTGGAGTCACTATAATAGGTATCTATTTCTATCTTCTCGAAAAAGTAACCACTTGGTATGGATATATATGGTAATGGTTTTTGTTTGTTGGTAGTTCCATCCCATGACGATGATCAACCGTTTTCCTTCTTCTCATCGGGTAAGTGAGAATGGACGTTTCACCCCGTGTCTTTGACTATATTATGATGATCTGATAACAATCAGATTGCTAGGTAAAATTTTTTTGGACTTATCAATCGGTTTACATCCAAAGGAGTCGATCTTACTCTTTTTTCTCTCTCACACACACACTTTTTCGTTGGAGTGTGAAAAGTTGTCATTGATTTGACTGGAAGGAAGTTTGTTACCATAAGGAACGGATCACTTCAGTCAAAGTGTCCTCCCTTTCGGAAAAAGAAATCGGATTAACCCGTCCCTTGATTGACGATTGGTTTGTTATTTTTAGAGATCTGTCTGGGTCTTGCTACGAGATGGATGGGAAAGCTCTCTCTCTTACTACGTTTATGTTTATTGAGAGGGATCGTATATGCTTTCATAAACCTCTTTTTAGAACATTCTGGATCAACCCGATACTTGACGTGTAACTTAGTTCTCCAAGGGATATATGGTGGAGGGGAGGAAAAGGAACTGGATACCTGTCAAACTGCTGACTCAAATGGCAATACCGGGTTATAGCCGGTGATAGATCTAAGAAAATGTCATGCCGAACGGTCAAGTAGAGATCCTGTATTTTTGGTGGAAAAAATTCGTTACCAGGATGACGTTGCAAGTGCGATGGAACTGCATATGTCAAGGAACGAGTGGTAGTATTGATGGTTGGTATTTTAGGAGTCAACTCAATTCGGATTCCTATGATACCGCGCTTAACAGCGTTTCTACCATTCTGATAATAATTAAATGGGGCTCTTTCCCCTTCCTGTCCACACAGCATCGTTGTGAGACTAATGATAATCAAGGTTCGATCCAAATTCAGAGTTCAGAAGAACTTTTTTTCAGTCCCCGATGGATTATTGTGATTTATCTTATAATATATCAAATGTAAAAATGGGAACGGAAAATGGAAGACTGAGCTTGAACTTCGGGCAATCAGCTTTACCTGTCATTTTTACACTAGCATGAGAGTAACGATAGAAGGAATTCTCGGACTTTGCGTGAACTCAAGCTGAGAAGGGTGTGTATATCAGGTAACCCGTCGCCATTGAAATGGGAACGCGACGTTATGGGGCAGAGAGTCTTCCAGGGATCGGTGTGCTTATTGCCGGTTTGGCTGAGCAGGAGAGGATATGTACCGTGAGATTAGATGAGCCGTTAACTCGGATTGAACGCCTAGTTAGACAATGACATTGAGTTTCCGTCCTCGCCTCAAGACCCGATGAAGATGTTGTCCGCTCACAGAGGCATGCAATCGGCAAGAAGAGCAATGTGGAAAGCAACCATTATCAATTGCCTGTGATAGCCAGCTGCGGAAAGGAAGCGTATCTGCGAAAAGGGGGAATCACAAGGTTCATGGGGGTCTTTGAATGAAGGAATCCAAGTCAGAACAGAAGTCTAGGCCATCGGAAGGGGTAACTTATGGTTTGAGGTCAAATAGTTATGGTGATGACCACACACATGGGTTAGATACCCAGGGCCTGCCAAAAGAGAGGCTGTGTGAGTAACCTTTGGTGGCAATCTCTGACTTGCAAGCCACATTGACAAGGATATCAACCTGTTGCGATGACCCAATCCTTCCTCAGCCTGAACGGGTCTTCCGGTGGCAGTGTGCCCACTTCGGCTGACGACCAGATTAGGCAAGCTTTTCCAGAATATCTGATAGGTATATACTAAATGGGCTAAATGCGAGCAAAAAGAGTTCTTTGTGGAGTTAACTGAATCCCCTTTTCCCAAGTATGGATTTCCAAGAATGGGACCCATCGGCGGAAGCGGAAGCTTAGGATGGATATTCGGAGGCCGGCTCTTAAGGGGCCAAGTGCTCAGCGAAGAATGAAGCAAAAGAGAGGAAGCATCCGTGTGTCCGTGTCCGAGGCTCGGATTACGCTTCTATTAGGCTTGAAATCTACTCGTCGAATTGATGGACCGCATAAGAATGAGATGACTTGTCAGCGCAAGAAACAATAAACCCCAAGAAATCAAGTCAGTCCCTGGACTTCTGGATGGCACGATGCCACGCCTCACCAGATAGATTCACCAGATAGATGTGTCAAGTTTTTTTTTGGCGGGACCGGAAAGTTCTTTTTCCTACTTACTCAAGATCTAAATCAAATTCATGAGAAATGCAACAGCTGCCACTGCCATTTCAACTCCTCCAATTTGCGCGGAGCTAGTTGGATATGAAATCGGAAACGGGTAACCTCGGGAACGGAGAGATATGCATAACATGCGCCAAGGATTGTTTAAGCCACTAGGATGGTATCCCCACCTGAGGCCACAGGAAAGAAATGTCTGCCTCAGTTGGACATACTGCCCAAAGACGGTTAATAATTCAGGAGTCATTGCCGAGGCCAAATTTGGTCGTAGACTGGCTCCAAATTACATGTGAGACAGTGCTCTGCAAGATCCTCGGTGTATCCTGTGCAAGAGAATCTACCATGACTAATAGAATCAGCGCCTCGATCAACCAGTCAAAATGAATGAACATTTTGACCCCAGCACCGGAGTAAGAAGATACAGCCCGTTTCTAATACAAAGCAAGTCCAATAATGCAATTACCAGATCAAGGCAGCGAAAGTGGCGGTGATGGAGAGAATATCACGGGTTAGGTGTCCCATTTTCGTCAGACAGATCGAAGAAAGAAGAGACTGTCCTTGATTGCACGAATGAAGCGGGAATGTTTTGTTCGACACCATGAGGATTTTCGGCTGGAGTCATTTGTCAGTTTTATATCAGGGTCAATCTAGATGTCGTCTGCTGATCCTGCATGTCGTTAAACTTGGCGACAAGTGCGGTAGTGGCAAGACTGTTCCAGGGTGGCCGGATGAACTAAGCATGTAATACACATACGTTGTACCATGGTCTGCCCCAAGGCTGGAAACCGATGGCATGTCGGACACTTTTCCCAGAGCAGTGGTACATGTATTTCAGGTAGAAGGCTATTGAAACAGCAGCGCAACATGAGAATTGGATGTAAATGAGTTGCTGCCCAAGCGCTTCTCCTATTCAATTGCATTGAGTTCAGTCTACATGGCTTTAGAGCTGGAATTAGGGTGGATGACGGCTTCGACTTCGGGAACCTCTTTGCGTCGACGTGCCTCTTCTGCGCGGAGTTGTGCTATTGCTGTTGAAGTAAATGCCTAGTTGAACAGGTGAGCAAGGGTCGCCTTAGCCTAAATGCGCAAAACCATTGTGGAATTAAAGATCAGGGTGAGTTCTGGCGGTGATATAGCAAAGTAGATGACAGGATTTGGGCACATGATAGCATACCAATATACTTACTTGGGTGAACAGATAGCCGGAGAAAACGCCACTGACTGATGGGCGCATCAAACAAAAAAGGAATCCAGTAAAGAAAAGCGCTTACGGATTCCACACATGATGGTCTTGTTCCTATTGAAACCGTATAGCCTACCACCGAGAACGGCTGATCGCGACGGAAATGGATCCACAAGGGGAATATTTGTCAGATTATCTGTCCGGTTTCACGCGCAAAAGCATGTGCTTGCCTGACGCAAGTCCACAGGTAAGTGCTGCAAACACACCCTCTTTCCGAGCTTCCTACCCACAAATGTGATTGACGGGACACCCAGGGCGACGTAACCAGCGCCGAGGAGTAAGAAGGACATACCTTAATGACCCGAGCCTCTGCATCCAGAGGTAGCTCGTATTCCTTTGCTGAATTCAGATGGTTCATGTTGAGTTTTACCAAATTACACTCTCATGAACCAGCGCGTCTCAACCGAACCAGCTCATTTTATCACGTGCTTATCGCGTCTTTGGTGATATCCAACCCATCAGTGCCCTGATCTTCCTTTACCTTAGTTTCGGCGCATTAGGAAGGCTATGTCAGCACGAAACAAGAAAAGCTTGCAAAACCTTCAGCAAACTTATGATAGGATTATGGGTGCATTCAAGAATTCGTAATTTACCTTCATGCCGTTAACACTCCCATAACGTTCAGACCTCCTTGCGGAGATCAAACCCCACCTCCGTGGTAGTGATATTCCAAATCAGCCCTTACTGGTCCAGAATCTCCATCAGATTGCTTCTCTGGCAGAGAGTTTTTCAGAACAGCGCCCGAGGTCCAGCAACAATTGGAGTCATCTCGCTGACAACCTGGATCAGGAAGGTAGTGAACCTCCACAATATCTTGCTGAGTTTTATTTACTCCACGACGACCTCTTATCCACCAGGAGTTGATCTGTGGAATATATCTGGGCTTATCTGCCTAATCCCAGCTGACAGCTTGGTTTTTGTTGGTGCGAGTAAGCATATAGTTACTGCCCAAGGTATTCCATCTGGACATTGAAGATGTCCGTTTCGTCATACAGTCAGACTTGCGGCGTTTCGTCTCATAGAAGCGGGACTAGAGCTCAAGCCAAGTATTGAGAGTAGGTGCCACCCGAGAAACTGGTGTCTGAATGATCGCGAATCTCGCTCTAGCTCTTGTACACCTCTTACGCATCGCCAGCAAGACAGGGAACACCCTCTCAGGTATGTTCATGATAATCACTTCCCATGTATGAAAATCAGGGGTGGACAATCCAAATGCAGAAATTAAAAAGAACGATGTGGCAGCTACCGTCTTGACGGCAGCAGCCAAGGTTGGCATCTATCCCTTTGTTTTCCCGAGGTTGTCAACGCATTTGTTCGCAGTATGAAGAGATGTTAAGGAGTTTGGATGATTCGGATAAAGTAAATCAGCAATCTGTTGCATGTGCTACGATTGTATACTTTTCCAGCAGAATGGAAGCAGTAAGTACAAGCTTAGATTGTTGGACTACTGTTGATGGACTACTGCGCTGTTTTTTTCGGTTCAGGCGTGGAAGGAAGGAAATTATGCCGTGGCCGAGTATGCGTCGCATATGATCATGAGTAAAGATTTATTTCGATTTGGCTGGGCCCTTCTTATCCACATCGTTCAGATGATGATCAGCGCCTCACCGTTCTACCTCCTCACGATGTAAGCATGTCCGAAATTAACCTGAGCAAATACGATAACTGAATAGTTCCCTACTTGTCTAGAAAAAGCTATTAATCTATAAACTCTTTCAGATCGGGAAGTCGTTCCTTCAGGACAAGGGAGACTCCAGCGCATCGAACCCATCAACTGCAATAGACTGGTTACGGAATGCCTTCAAACTGGTCGAGCAGCTTGAAGAAGGAACAATGCCTGGCACACAAAAATTAAGAGTATGTTCAGGAAGCTCAGTGTCCGTAGCTGCCCACATTCATACTCGTATCTTCAGATATCTCTGCTGAGGACAATGGGTCCGTTGATGTTTCGATGGAGTATCATTCATCTGACTATCTTGTTCTTACCAAAACAGCTAGAGCTTACTTTTTAGATGGGGCGTACGATCGCGCCGAAGCAACACTAGATGAAGTTATTCCATCCATAGATTCACAAGATCAAGTGAGCTCCTTCTGACAACTTGGTTCGGGATAAAATTATTCATTACCCAGGGATCTCCCGAGCACCAAGACCTCCGATGGCTGAAATTGGCTATCCTGAAGAGAAGGGGTGCAGGAGTGAATGACCTCTTCGAGGGTGAATCCCCTTTCTGCTATCAAGCTGTTTGCTGCTATTGATACTTGGATTTAAGTGTTCAAAACATTAGTCAATCATATGGAAATGTCAGAAGCAGATATCACGGAGTCAGTCAATCTAAGGAGATAACTGGTCCGTGGCTCAAGTTTCCTCGCTTAGCATCCTCCAAGAACTGAAAACTCTCACCGTCTTGTGAGTCATGTCATGAACTGGGACACAGTGCTTGCTTCTACGATTATGATTGTCCGACTTTAGCACACTAGTCACCTCTGTCAAACAACACTGCCTGCAGCGAGCTCTACAACTACATGGAACAGGCTCGGACAGCATTGACCGTTTGCTCCTGTCTCTGATTTTTCACTGCGCCAAAGATGATGACCATACTCGTGGAATCAAGACGCTAGAAGCGGCATTCACATGTGTGTCACTTAGTTGCAAGACTTTATTCTTGTACTACAACTTTGATACGACACAGCCGTACTCGAAGCCGATGTGGAACTCAGGAGTGTACCTGCAACAGCGTGTCTTACAGTACGTACTCTGATCGGCATGGAAATACTTGACTACGCATATGATTCTGTTCTCTCATGGTGGCAGTTGATCTGGCAACGTGGTGACCGTCATTATCAGGCGAAAAAATGGACAGAGGCCGCAGATTGGTACCTCGCGGGTACCCATCAACTGTTCAAGGAGAAATCATCCATGACTTGTTCTAAATGTTATCGGAAAGCTGCTATATGTTATCTAGAGAAAAAAGAATATAATAAAGCGTCGACGGTGATCCGCCGTTGCCCTACGAACGAAGCAGCAACATGTTATGTCATGTTCCTTATCGCTATTCATCAAGGTCAGTTGCTTTCTTCCCCTGATTAGCCTTAAATGACTTGAATGTATCCCACAGGGTTGGAAGATGAGGGTTAGCAATACCCACGTTCCTTTCAAGATATGCTACTGAATCATCCGCCTCATAGCCATCATGAACATCAGGGCCATGCAAAAAGCATCAGACTTCGACCGGAAGATGCTCCTTTTGGCCACGCAACTCTCTCACAAATTGGCCATGAAACCGGTCTTCCTTTCTGCTCTAGAGTCTCTTTTGATCACTTTGAAGACTAGAGCGAGCAATGACGCGATCGTGGAAGCTATGACACTTGTTCGTTGTATTATCAAGATAGCGATGAAACTCCTCTCGGAACCTTTGGCCAATAGGTCCTCTTTATAGTCTGTCACCCTATCTGCGCTAACTTTACCATGCACCAGGCCCATTCTGATGGACACAGTTCTAAATCACTTTCGGACAGGCATGTATCATTCGAAGTTTATGTTTTGAAGTGCTGACTGATAATACTGTTACTCAGCCAAGCGCCTCACAGAAGCAGCGGTATCCCAGCAGACTTTCCAGTTGATCATGAAAGATGTCTCCTGGCTTTGGCGGGTGTCGTATAACTACGCCGTTCAAGGATGCTCAGAGTGGGATGGTTGTGAAGAACAAATTGCAGAGCTGTTTGACATCTCACGTGAAGTAAGTGCGATTGCAAGAGACAAAACTGAGCCCATGAACAATTATGAGCATCTAGCTACTGGAAGCTTATTGTAACGCCTCGCCTGTGGACATGAACCCTGAGGCTGCGCTATACATTGTGAATTCTTCCTTTGCCGCAGTATCTGCTCGAGGTATCTCAGTTCCACATGACTCTCGCCCTATATGTCCTGACCTAATTATTACACCTTCTTCTGCTAGTATTCTCATTCCGTGCGACCATTGCATCAGACGGATCGGTTGATGTGCGATAAACAGGCCAAGTCTGATAGTAATCCATCTCTTACTTTTGTTTCGGTTAGCGGGAAAAATTGCGCGCCATTGCGTCGGAAATCAATACGTCCAAGAATAAATTAGCTGAAATTATCAATGGGAATGATTTAGGAGGAGATGCTGATACTGCCCACGTCCAGTACCTCGTCCACACGCTTCGAATCTTTGAGACGGAATTTCTGGTCCAATTGAGAGAATGGCATGAGGTCTCGGCGGTTATCGAGGTATCTGGGTGTTCTTCATGGCAGTTGTGGTAATCGTAACTTTTCTGCCATTAGGAAATCGTCAAATCAGGTAGCTTGGCTCTTGATACCTACGAAGCAATTGCTGACATCTTGGTTCGTACAATACCCAACTCTGGGCGCTCCTGATCTGATATATTTTAAGCAGTGGTCGAATAAGGAAACACCTGTGAATGGTACGTTATGTATCATTGCCTTGAAGTCGGATGTGTTTCACTATCGTTTCTACATTAGTGTTATACTCGTGCTTAGAGGTTCGTTCTCGTTGCATTATCATTATGCTCTATAAATTCTTGAACTTCGGAGTAGAAGTTATTATATGGAATTTCCCAAGTGAAGGAGGGATTTTGCCCTCAAAGATTTTCTCGGTGGCTCCGCGGGCTTTGCACAATCGGGCTCTCTAGGAATACTGCTAGTGATCGGCTCAAAACGATTGGTTACATCGAACAAGCACTGTCTGTCCTAGAGCAGTATCACGAAGGCGACCAGGTTTGGGCACTTAGCCTATGTATCTCTATGCTCATGCATCTTTCCAAACTACCGATTTAGGCTTACCCCATGGATGAGCGCCAATGGCTGCTCGCCACCGCCTACAACACAGGGACTGAGTGCTTACAGTGTGTACATATATCTATATGAAGAATCTTCTTTGATTCAGCTTCAGTGCTTCTTTTTTCGACGAGGCAAAACGTTGGTTTGAAGCAGCCACTGTGATTTGTCGCTTTATTCCAGGTGGTCAAGAACGCGCGGACAAAGCAAGTCTATAGGTCTCATTTTGCTGCGAGTGCGATGTTCACAGGGCTTTCTTCACATTTAGATCTCAAAATCGTATACACAATTGCTTGCTAGATATCAGCAAGCGCGGCCCCTATAAGCCGATCATCACGTTTGGCTGAACCTATACACTCTCCGCAAACCCTAAGAAAATGAAATGTTGCCGCCCCGTTTATCCTCTAGTAGGTTTCGTGATGAACAGCTGAAACGTTTCCATCATAATCTTGGCGTATTGGACTTCTGCCTGGTCATGCAGCTTAGACTGACCTTCTAGATTGAATCTTATAGATGCTTCTAAGTGTGGCTTCCGAATGTATCAAGGATACTGCAGACTACGATTGTTATCGACAAAGGAATTGCATTCACTCTGTACTAGGGCAAGTTCATTAAGTTGTTGGACTAGATTGCTCTTTACGTCCACTGGTGCTCAATCTCTGGAGCATGCATTGCAAGAAGTGTCAGCAAGGGAATCACAGGCATAGTGTTGGTTCTTATATTATGGTCGTCAGGCTGTCTTCTGTTTTTCACTTGAAATACTGGTTCTATTCAAAGGTCACTGAATAATGATACGGCTGAGATTTGTCCATGTCGTTGTCTGACCTTATTGACTCTCCTTAACTCTACAGGAGTACTTGTTGGAAAGAGTACATGAATATTAGGTGGATCCCGGTAAGATGGTAAGCCCACCAATCGGTTTACTACGATCAAAGATCACACTTATTATCCATTGTACTTTCATTTATCGCGGCAATCCCACTAGATCTTACAGAAGAAAAGATACTGTGGGTTCAGGCTAAATGGGAAGTACGAGCGATTTTACGAGTGTAGCCTCTTGGAATCGTTGATGCGCCCTGTTTACGAGCCAGATGAATCTGCTTGGGAGAATATTTTTGAGGCAGAAGCTCTCAACGAGCAAAGTAGACAATATACAACACTCGAAGCGACAGTCATCACCAGTTGATGATGCATACAAGTCGGAAGTTACTTCGAAATTCGGATCGTACTTCTATACCGCCAGAGATCTCTACGACAAAAAAGATTCTCCTTTCCATTTAACAATACTCACCCCCCCCAACACAACAAGTATCCTTTTCCAAATTCATCGCTACTGAGTTGGACTCATCAGTCTGACCGATGAACTGTGTACCTATATATTATACGATTTGTATTCTTGTATATATTCCCCACTAACACATTGTCGCTTTTTCCAAAACTATTTATGGAGTGAACAAGAAGTTGGGATGTCGGTCTCCAATGGGGGCCTTTGTTTTTTTCTCTCTTACCAAGAGCAGATAGTTGTCGATGTTACCTTGACGATGCCCCTCGCGTCTTGCCTTGTTTTCCCAAATGCAGTACCACCTGGAACCCATATGAGACTTAGAAAAATGAAAAGAGGACAAAGTATACGTACACATTAGCCGCTGTAAATATCCATGATAAAAGCACAAATCCTAGAACAATTGAATGACCTCTGCGATATTCGGGCGCTTGATCTAACAGTGGGTTGTTAAAGGCTATACCAGTACACAGTACACTCTATACCATGTACCTTCTGTATAAGCAAACGTAGCGGGGAAGCCGCTGTGGACGCATTCAATGTGACAAGACAAGATGTTTACACTGTCTTGACTTACGCCGTGTTCGCTATTGTGAGCTGCAGGGCTGTTGTTGTGGCCTTCTTGTAATGACCCCGGCTGTTATTGGGTAAGATGGACCTGGACAGAATGCGCGTAAGGCCAGATATCTACCACAGGAGGTGCAGGCTCACAGGATACAGGGTGCAGATGGATAACTAGATACAGAACACTCAACTTCAGTGGTTTACATGGAAATACGCGGTAGCTCACCTGCCAGCTGCCATAAAGAAGACGGCGATGTATCTCGTGGTGTTATTAGTAGCAGTGACAGCAATGATATAACCTATACTTGACGCTGAGCATCTGAGGATATATCCAAGATATGCAGACGTTTACCGATGATAGTAAGCGGCACACAGATCAAGATGAGGGGGCCTCGTAATTTGAGACGATCAGAGAGGTAAGCCACCATAACTATCAAGATTAAGTCCCAAGCTGAGAGTTCCAGATGGAGACGTACGAGTAAGGAATACAGCTGGGACATAAGGTGGTACTATTGAATAGCACATTCTCAGTCAGAAGCTGCCATCTTGAATAGAACAGACTGCTTGCCTGTGCGTAACTGAGCTTGTACCCCCGAGTATCCCAGCCCGTTTATGATTGTGGGTCTATAAAGACATGAAGCATGTGTACAATCACAGAAAAAACAAGCGTACAAGAAGAGAGAATACGAGTAGAGGCTGACCGAGAGTCCTAGGTAAGCAAAAGCAGTTAACCAAACCTGTATGTCCAAGAATCCTGATGTCCCAGAATCATGAATACCATGAAGTAATGAAAACGGGTTACCTACCTCTTTTAACTTCTCTCCATTCAAAAGACTCGTTCTCGGAATATGTTTCTAACTGTGCACTGAGCGTTGAAGACTCTAAGAAAGAATGAGCACCCTTCTTTCATCCGTTGCTGAGAGAACTTCATGAGTCAAGATACCTTTCATTGGTTCACCGTCTTCCCGGAATCGCCGAACTACATCCCCCGCATGATAAATTTAAATACCGATTGATAGACACCTTACTAGCGAATTCTCTCTCCTCTTGCGTAAGAAAAGTCGCAGAAGTCAGGTCTGCCGGAAGTATGATAGCTGCTACGATAGCAGCAAGGATGGTTGCAATGCCCTCAAGGATCTGACAATTTCAGCTGATTTGTGCTTGAAGAGGGAACTGGAACTGACAAAAATCCATCGCCAACCTGAAAGACCACCCACACCTTCCATTTGGATTATTGCTGAAGCAAGAAGACCTGGGCCAATGACATAAGAGAACCAATCAGGGTGGTGCAAGATGTTTGTGTACTTACCACCAAAGGCACCGGATAACGAGGCTTGTTGTAACCTCAGGCGACTTTTGGAATAAATTTTAGCGATAAAATGGCTTACCGGATGCATAAAATATGCCGACCCTGGGAGTTTCAAGTAACTGTGGATGCAACATCAGCTGTAAATACACGTACCTCAACTGCAATTCATGACGTTTGTATAAGGTGCTGAGGTATAAGATCTATCACAGTCGGTTGGTCAGAATGGACCGTGTCGTACAATGTACAGAGGAAAATCGTCACAATTCCAGGGAGTAGGCCCCCCTCACAAAGACCAAGGCATATACGGATGGCTAAAAGACCACCATAGCTATTGACCTGTCAAGCTCATCAGACTTGCGATCAATCTAGCTGAAAGTAGGACAGACGAGGAATGTCATTATAGTTACAAATCCCCACACAGCAACAAGGATAGGGATCCAGCGCTAGAACATATCAGAACGAGCGTGGGTGCTGGGAGGAACATCCCTACATTCGGTTTAATTACCTTCATGACGTTGTTCGAAGGTACTTCGACGAGAAGGTAACTGCGAAATTTTCAGCGGTGAACTATAGAATAAAAAGGCATGGTTTTTTTCACGGAACATAAAAGACTGCCACGGTTGGGTACCCTTCAGATAATATGACATGATTGCCAATCCCGTTCAAGGCGTACCGGCAAGTATGGTATTGAATTGATTTCCGTGAAGATGAGCGTCTCGCTCCAAACCTGCAATTCTAAATCAAAATTGAACTACTGACTCCCGGTACCCAGTAATTGGACTGGCCTCGCATTTCCCATGTTACTTCTATCGATGAAATTAACAAGCCACAACTAATCATGACTTTGAGGCACCAGGAACGGCTGACCATAGCAATGGAACGTACTAAGGCTAGTGGCGGCAACACATGGTAATCCAATTTCCAGAGAAAATTCCTGGTCATCTTCGCATGTTCTGGATCGTGAATGTGGGAGGGAGGATGAAGTTGCATTGTGATGGACAGGATAGAATGTGAACCCCAGCGTGAGCTATTGAGGCATTTATATTTCATGGAGAGCCAATAATATTGGGCAACATAGAGATAAGAGATTCATGTTAGCGAGCGGTCACAAGGGAATCAAGAGCCATGGATATATTTGTATCACTACAAACCCGGTCGAGTGATGTATATTCTTTCGAACCATAATCTTGAGTTGTACAAATATCACCGAATAATCCATCATTGACATTGTTAAAATTGCATGCTGTAGTGTGCAACACCCAAACACACACGCAGGGAGAAAAGAGTGTCTCTGTTGAATGGACCTTCCGTTTTCCGTCATCGTGACCCAAAGTCACACCGAGGGTCATATATGATCAGATGTTGTGCCCTGTGCCTGGACCTTCCAACCCAGGTATGAATGCTCCAAGATGCGGGGTCTGAATTTTGAAATTCCCCAGACTTCCCCAGATATTGTGACTGATACGGTACCACCAGTATATGGACACACGACGGACAATCAGCTGTCCACTCGCCGGCCGCGTGATGCTGTCAACTGATCTGTCACTTGGTTGTCCACTAAATTTGATGTCACAAATGTCATGCACTTTAAGGGAGGGATCCACTAGGCCCACGGGTCCGTGTGATTATGTCAGGACAAGCTAAACTAGAAATGGTGAAAGCTATTACATAATCCCAGAAATTATTGGAACCTGAGACATACACCACCACATGATAAATTGCTGGATATACATATCAGAGCCTCAGCTCAGCCTAGCACCTGCAAAATCAGCTGTAATACCAACTGCAATGTCGAGTACAGTACTAATTACAATATTTTATATAGTCTAGTTATAGCACTATCTGGATAGCATGCTCCTTGACTACTTGTTGTTGCTTAGTTGTGAAGGCTTATGGACCACTCA
>Ga0153934_1000139_pt1 | contig 19850 bp, 15 predicted proteins | sample TSNJ018MetaG_FD_104708 | JGI IMG/M metagenome (GOLD analysis project Ga0153934, IMG submission 104708) | Attine ant fungus gardens microbial communities from New Jersey, USA - TSNJ018 MetaG | ecosystem: Host-associated > Fungi > Mycelium > Unclassified | place: USA: New Jersey, Wharton State...
CCCAAGGCACATGAGACAAATTGATAATAAATTAATAATCCTATCTCTCGTGAGAGATTACTTCAAGGACTCTTCCCGTAATCATGAGAACACGCACTCACCACGTTCATTGTCAACCCATCTTCGTTATACAGCTAGGCCGTCTGAGTTTTCATCGACAGTTATGAATGTATTGTGATCTGTCATGTTGCAGCTAATAGGGGAATCAGAGTGATCGATCACATCCTGATTGTTTCAAAACATCTAGAATCGTGTGAATTGGTGGTTGTGAACAATGAATCGAACTCTTCCAATCCACGGATGATGGCTTATTCTCGACTCCGCAACTTAATCAATTTTTTTAACAATCGTACCACGACATCCATGGGAAACCCCAGGAAATAATCCGTCCTGTCGACTACAGTTGAGATGATGTCAGGCACCCTTGGTGCAATCAAGGAATCTCTTGGGAGATATGGGAGGAGTAAGAATCAAATTTAATTTACGAATTACGAATGGTTGAACCAACATCGGAATCAACCGAGAACTCTGATACTCCCAATGCTGTTTGCTATCTGGACGTTTATGACTAGTACCAGACATCATTCGATGTATTCGCATATTCGGTAGGTTCTTTTTCATCTTCAGTACCTACGCTTAGATCGCACTCTCTATAAGGTGAAAGAGGACCGAGGCCGTACTACCTCATATCAAATGCCGAAATGATGATAGCTTGCAATTATGAATAACTTCCGACCGCTGCCGAAACACTGGAAGCAGGCCATGTGCATGTCAACTTGCAGCTGACTTGATCATACGAGACAACTTCGACAAGTTGCATCACCCAGGTCTGATGGTTCTGGCTGAGATTCAGATGACCAAGAACTCCTTGGATTCCGGTACTCCTCGGAATTGGCACCACAAGTACTGAAATCAGGCCGCGTAAACGGTTTATGAAACCCTGGGTTGGTTCGTAGGTTCAAAAAGACAGAGCGATCGGCAGGCACGGATCCTCCTAGTGTGACTAGTATGATTGGCGCCGGCAGCGGTAGTGACAATCTCTTCTATGACTCGAATAACCTACGTTCACTTTGGTTTTGGTATCCAATTGTCACCACAATCCTCAACGGTCAGTGCGCAACCTTGAGTACTACCTACAGGAGAAGATGCTTGGACCACGCATGAGGCAGAAGCAGAAGCGAACTAGCAGCATGTAAAGCGTCTCAATCAAAATGAAGTAGGGACTCTATCCTAGGTTCCGAAGGCCTACTTTGTCGCGATTCACAGGGTCTTTGCTACTTATTAATCTTATCAAACAATCGATCGTCTTGGAATTACTTCTAGGCAACAACTCATTGACGGTCATCGATCATGGTAAACTGAAATGATGGCCCTTGCAACTCCACCCCGTCGCAACATATAACGTTCGGCACTCCAACGTGAGTACCTCAATAATTATAGCCACGAAAGACCACCTCTCAAAACCCACTTCAATGTTTTGGAGTCATGGCTTCGTGTCCGGCCTGTGAAAAACAGAGCAATTACATATCCTGTTTTGGCGCCCACCACCGAAAAAAATTTTATCAGAAAATCTGCTTCTCGCAGCGCAGACTGGATCAACAGAGTACTCTTTCCCTGAATTTACCTATGCAACGTCACACCCTGTTGCTCAAGCCAATACATGCTCATAGCTAAGATTAACTGGGCCCTAAGCTCCACCCAAGGACAAGACACTGGATAGTTATTAGGCCATTATAGGTACATGGCCTAAGGGTGCGTCAGAACATCAGAAGATTCGAGGTTGTTGTCCCTAATACAACGATTGATGTGGGCATTTGAAATCACAGCAATGCCGAAAATAAACACCAGAACCCGAAGCTGTCGTCACTCGAGGCCGTTTTTAGCCAAATAAAAACGAGGGAAGGGGAGAAATGGTGTCCAGTTACGTCCAGGGATTGAATTAAAGTGATGATCGACTGCTTCTGCTAGACATGTGATCACTCGTCATAGATTAATACAGATTGTTTAGCGAGTCTAGGCTTCCCCTTCATACATTGGATGGGTTAGTGAAGCAGGAAACAGAGCTGTTGGGCCCGTACAGTGAGTTTGCTGCGAACCAACCCTCGGCACTACCATTCAGAATGATCCTGATGTTCTGAGGGTTACCTTTGCAGACTTTGACTCAAAATAGTGACTTGAAAGTGAGACCGACTACTGAAAAATTAAATATATTTATCGTAGATTTGTTGTTGAAGACATTAGATGGGGTTACTCAAGTGATTCAGAGAGGATGTAGTGGCAGAATCACAGTTTACAAGATTGTGAGCAAGAAATGACTGGCAAAAGCGCTCTTACAAATCTCATAAGAAGTCAGTCCGAGGTTCTATTAGCTATGATGAACTTAGACGTATCTGTATCAGCTGGGACTAAATGGAGTGCTGGAATTTGAGAGGAAGGCCCGATATTCATGCAGGTGTCTAATTTTGATGACAGAATCTCGCCGGAGGGTTGAGGTCTCTGGGCTCGATGTAATATTTTGATGATAATCAGGTCTGGGATGCCCTGTTAAGATATCAAAAAAGACGTTTCACTGAAAAGCTTCCTAAGAAAATTTCAGATTTCGGGAGCCAAATCAGTGTCCTTGTCATTCTGTTTTCGGGAACTCACAACAAAATATGGAGTGAGGAACAGGTTCCAATAATAGATTCTTATGATCAAATGAGTTCAACGGAAACTCAAAGCGACCGACCTTAATTTATGAGCCTGCCCTTAATTGTAAGCTGTACCAAATCAAACATATCACAGCTGTCTTCTTGTTTGAGAAGAACATCTGAATCATTCAACTGCTGAACTGACTAAAAGTTCAATGATACCTTTTTTGATCCTCCTCTGGGCGGGCGGTGCGGGTTCACTCAATAACATGAGGTAAGTTCCCACTTCCTTGGAACTATGTCATCTGAAATCACTAATGAACTTCCCATCTGGGCAGAACTACTGCAGCACTTGGACAATTGTGCTCGTGGCAGAATCTAATAGAGCGCCCAGATTACACGTGAAACAACTGTAGGGAGAGCATGAATTGAAAAAATTCTGACTAATGACAGATTTTTAACTCATGTTGATTATCAAATGCTGATCCCATTTCGTCATAAATTTTTAAGTGCGACTCGGACCAGCTCGGGAGACACCGCGAAACGGATGGACGGATGGGGTTTTGTCAAAGTTGCTGACATCCTCACTCGGGCAATCAACTTCCAATTTTAATTCTACCTCCGTCGTAATCTGGTCTGACTAAATTTTCTCGAGCTCGCCGCTTGAGCTCCAAGCGACTTATTTGAGACTTGTCTTTGTCGATTTTTTCGATTTCAGGTCCTTTCCCTTTGGACGCCCATGACTCGAATAGTTTGCTGGCCCAATCAAAGGACGATGCTACCATGTTGCTAAATTTAGATCTTCAACGTATCAAGTTAACCTTTGTCGGGTTTCGAGTCTTTGAATGTTCCGTTAGGTTTTCATTCTATGATCCACCTTATTGCCGATTTTCTTATGGTATGCGCAGGTCATGAGTTACTGCCGCCAGTATCGGGTGGTCAAGCGGCATGCTATGACAGTTCGGTCTTTTTGGCTGACAATGATTTATATCAAAAGGAGATAATTCCAGACTGACTGTCTAGTCTCAATAAGTGGCCCACCATGGTAGGAATTTCAGACTCATAAATAAACTAATCTATTCTTCTCACTTCATAGCAGAGTCATTTATCTGTCGTCGCAAAGAAAATTATCTGTGCGCTTTCGGGTTGTGTGTTGCCTTTTTTTATGACCTCCGCTTTATACTGAGACAATGTTCAGCCCTTGTGGCCAGAGAACAATCGTACACCCAACTCAGTCAAATTGCAAGTCCTGGAACCATCTCAGATGTGCATTGGACAATGCAGTCAGGGTCCTCTGCACTCAATATACATCTGTATTTGTATGCGCGCACATTTTTGAGCCTAAAACAGACATATGTCGAAGTTCTCCGTAGCTATGTTGATTTTCCGCGTGTTGAGGGTGACTAAAAATATCCCATCCCATCCATTTAAGCTTTGATTCCAGTAAGGATCGACTTGGCACACCTTAGATATTACCTACTGGGGAATCTCTCGCCACCGACAGGAGTTCTAATGAGTACTCTGAGTGATTTATTTGTGTTTACATTTTTTTGATCTCTATCATTTCAACGCTTCGCCTGCTCTTTCTCTCTGCTCCATTGCTCTGGCATCTCGCTTCGGCCCATTTGAGGGATATTTCTATGAAGACCATAGATAGCTCCCCCGTACTCTAGGCGAGAATTATCAACATTTCCCTTTTAACCTTTATTTGTCTGGAATACAATGAGATTATGAGTTTGATGACTAAATTAGTTAGAAGGATCACGTTTGGGCTTCCCCGCAAAGGAGGAGGTCGCTCGTAGTTGTGGCAGTGTGGTAAATTCGTTGTCATAGAACATCCTCGTTTGATACCCCAGATTGGGTGATATAAAAATCAAGGGGCTTTGTTACTAGCTATCCGCAACTAACGGAAGACTTGTAGGGTCTCGTGCAAAAGCGGCACTTCACAGGAGATGTTGTTAAAACAGGCCGACTATCAGGGATCAGCAACCCATCCCTGTGCGCCCTTGTAAGTTGGGGATATTACTTAAGCCTGATCAATCCCTGCACGCTTTTTGGGTATCTGTCGCACGTTTCTCTTTCCTTTATCAGTGATCTCCGACTCAGGAGGACCAGCTCAAAAGGAGATGTTTCGTTGTGAGGCAACAAGCATGAATGATGATTAAGTCGATATGTGCAGAAAGTATGTGTGACTACGTCCAAATCGGCGCCGAGGAGGCAAAGGTTATCTGACTCTTGAAACCCTGGACAAAGGTCACATGTTCCTCCGAAGCCGAAGACACCCTGTTGATCGCCGAGTTCCATCAACTTGTAGTATCAGGGGGGTACTTAGTCAAGATGCGAAATCGTCGTCTCCAACACCGTGGTTTGGATTGGAGTATTTGATACTGGGTAATTGTCTGAGCGCCTGGCTTGATCAAGCTGAACCACCCCAGGCAGATTGATGCGCCAAGGCACTCTTCGATCAACACATTCATGACGTCATACCATAGTTGGAGAAATTGTGATTCAAAAATCCAGTTGATAAGATTTGTAAACAATTTATGATAGCAGTGTTCACTGAGAATAACTAAGAAAATTTGAGTAACAACATCGTGGGTTATTATTATGCACCCCGGGCCCGCTAAGCAGTACCAACATACTGGCTTCTTTAATATAATCATGGTCCCTTGGAATATATTTTTTAATGAAAGGATATTTGATGTCTTTGCCTCTAAAAATGAAGTGGCTCTGAAAACACGAGCTTAGTTGTCCAAGCACCTTACATGATCCGACAACGGCATTCAGTGGTTTGTAGTTGAAGGGTTCTACGACTGTTGAGCATACATTTAGTACCCTGAGGCACAAAGCAGGAACAACACCTGTATCAAGAGGAGGCCACAGCACATATTCTCGAAGACACGTTTTATGACATAATTGTGGTTCCCTCAGCACACATGAATATCTTTTTAGGTCGATTATTTTTCGGTTTTCAGCGCTCATTGATGCCATGGTAATAATATAATTCTTTTAGTGTTACTTGGAAAAGTCAGGTAACCTATTCACTAGGACGAAAGCCGAAAAGCTTCAAACATGTGAATAAAATAGGATAAATAGGCTGATGCAGCGCCTTTGGTGAACCACGGCCTTAATTCATTTCATTTAACAAACATTAACGTCGCTCATGGCAAAGTCCAACGCTACACCGGAGACGTTTGCATAACGGCTCCGTGAGACGTGTTTGGAAATCATCAACTATTTTCGACAATTCTCGATGTATGACAAGCACGGATAAAGACTTCCGACATGTTTGGAAAAGGGTGACGTATGCTTAGTTACACCACGAGGTGTCAAAGTTCTTAGCAGCTCTAAAGGCCTCAATGACCTGACATCATTTCCTGGCACATGTACTCTCCTGTACACTAGTTTCAAGCCTGACATTCGTCATGGAAAGGAGAGCTGCCGCTGAGACTAAATCATACCTGACCAGGCTTCTCCAGAAACGTAATGCCGCATTCTGCCCTTTCCTGTCGGCATTTTGTGCCGGGCTTACCCTTCATTGATGACGCCACAAAATATGTTTCTGGAAATATCTCTGGCAGTTGGGTCTAACAGAACATGCCTTGTGACAGTCAGCTTCGAAGAAACGTGGAGGTCACGTTAAACGTTGATGTCACATCTACCAGAGCAGAAAACACAGCCTACTCAAGTCAGTATGCTGAGTGGCCGTGCATATATTGACTCCGCGGCCAAATTTCGAAGGAGTGCTCACTCACTCAAAATATCAACTGAGCGGTAGCCTCCGTTCACGGGTAGCACGACAATCCGACGTCTTATGAAATGCACAGAGATAGGGCCGACGAGCAAAGACCGACACCCGAGGCCACCTTATGTTCCGGGATCGAGCAAGCCGGATCCATAGCAACTGGAGTTTTTTTCTTTAAATTGAATAATAGGAGCCCTTTGAGACTTTTATCACGTTCTGAGAGTCGATGCACAACCTCCGTCACTGGGAATCAAGTTCGTCTGATGCACATGTCAAATTAGTGGCCTCATTTCTTTGTTTTCAATGACACGTCATTGAAGTGGACGAACCGTCTGATTCACACAAATCACGAGGCGCTGCGGGCGGACAAATGGTCTGAAGAGGAGAGTTCTGCTCCTGCTCTCCCGCATTCTGTGAGAAGTCGTCTCTACCAATGTATCTGCCCACATTTGTCGAACCGATCGAAATCAGGAACTCTTGAAAGACACGTGGCTGTGCTCGGATTGAATGACGCTTGTCCTACCCTTTTGGTTACAGGCTACCTTCACAAACGTGTTGGGTCTTTCTATACTGACAGCTGCAACACTCCTTTATTTCTCTAAAGGTTCACGCCTGACCCACATTTCGAAGAAAGAAATTGTGGCAGGTCTCCTCTCGATAATCGCGCATCAAACCTTGACAGCAAGCTCATAAAAGTTTCAATCGATGAGAATTGTGTTTATGAGACCTGACAAGTATACAGCTTGAATGCTGAAAAAGAGAGCAAATACAGCATGAGCTTGCTTCTTCTTCTCAGATTAATAGGTTCCTTTTTCTATGTCCCCAGACTTTTGGGAAAGTTCATCTGTATTTCCAACCTTTCTGGAATTGATTATCAACCGTGTTCTAGGTCATGAGGCGAGTTTGATCTTACTTCCCAAATTATTTCTATATACAAGTCAGCCGAATGGATTGGAAAGAGCCTGTCAACCCCAACTCCTCTCTTCATGAATAAGAACGGATAATATGTGATCGGTGCATCAGACCTACATTCACGAGGTGTTCAACATGAACACTCTCTACGCATGTCCTGGAATTCAGAGTCATACCATATCAATAACTGGTTGGTAATTCAGTTCCGAAGTGAACTGAGTCATACATGACTCATGTTCCCTGAGCCGAGACATTGCGCTTGCCAAGATCGAATTCAATGGAAAAAATGCTACGGCGGGAAACAAGCGAAATTGGTGAGTGCTTAACCAAGGATAGCACTCTTGGTCATGGTGACACATGCTCCCAAAGAATTGAGAGAAAGTCGAATATGGGTTTGTACGCCAAATACTTCCTTCCTTTTTCTTCGTCATCAATTACGATACTTGCCATTCACAAGCAGAGTCAGATGTCAAGTTTCGGCCGATGGGGCCCATGTATCGACGGCTGGACCTTGGCTCACCCATGATAGACATCCTTACAATTGCAGCTGATAGTCAGTATAATATGTATCAGAGACTGTTAGAGTACAAACAGGAGTTGTGTGAACGAATGACTGTGTAGAGTATAAAATATTGTTATGAAGCAAGACGATGCTGAGTGTAAAAAACCTTCGTACGATGATAACTATGTATAAAGGCGGACAGTGCGAATGGGAATGCAGGTTAGATGAGTGAAAGCATGATATTGGATGTATGATAGAAACCAGCCGATTGCAAAGAGAAAATGACCAAAGGAAAAGGAGAAAAGTAGATGTTGGCGAAAAAAGCGACAACCAAAAGAGAGGAGATTTTGAGAGACGGAACGTCCAGGACCATCTATGACCTCAGCCGCACTGACATGTGCGATTGCTCCCGTCTTTGGTGAGCAGTTTGAGGCAAAGGAATGGTGAAAGATCGGAGAAGTGCTGACGTAGAGAAGGAAGATTTCTTGGGGCATGACGATTTAGATTGTTGAGGGTCATGTGAATGCATAGGCGAAGAAGCGAGGGTACTCGGAGTGCGAGGTGATGCAGACCCAGAGGAAGATTCGTCGCTTGACGGCGAAAGCTCGGGAACCGGAGCAGTCGAAGAATGTGATGATGCTCGGGTAGCCGGTGTATGAGGGTGGAGAAACTGGACTCGGTGGGAGCGGCAGGGGAGGGTAGAGGGAGACACAGCGTTCAAAAGACCCTGATGGTGGCTGAGAATGTCGGCTTCTGTAATGCCAAGCTCAAAGTCGAGGACATCAAGGTATTCACGCTCAATGCGACCAACGTCACGTTTGCCAAAAACACCAGTGCAAAGTGCCCAATGGACATTCTTGAGTGTGGAATCATTCAAATACTGCAAGGGAGAATGAGCGATTGAAGCGGAAAGGAGAGGTGGCGCCAATGTGCTTACCTTGGAAGCTACGATGATGGCACCAAGGAAGACTCGTTCCAAGGCCCATTCTTCGAGGGCAATATGGAGATGAGGCTTAGCCCTGTCGATGTAGACGAGGGTAGCAAGGATGGTTTGGATATTAACCTCTGCACGCTCTACGACATTTTTGACAAATGAAGTGAACTTTGCATGTTCCGGGCGGCGTGTGCGGGGTGAAGAGGAAGAAGGACGTCCCATTGCGAAATCAACTGTCTCTATGACTGAGTCGACAAGATATTCTGGGAAAGGAGTAAGCTATGGTGGCAACGAGAGAGAAGAAAAGACATACGGATGACGGGACGGGAGAGCTTGATAGTGGTGAGCTCGAGGAGGGCAGGGGAGTGAGTTGCGGGGTCAACGAGGGAGTTTGGGTGGACAGGAGATGTCGAGGGCATGTTTGCTGGGGCGGTGAGTCTCGCCCATTGCCCGCCTCATATATAAACGATTTCGACACACGCAGAACCGATACGGAAACAGTCAAAGCTGTGAGTCGTCAGATCGCCCATCTCAGATCCAGTCACTCGTCACGCCCCACTCCCCAATCCGGCTCGGTTCGTTTCCTCCCCGATACCTGTGCACCAGTTCGCTGCTGACTCATCGGCCCCATCCCCAAGCCGCTATCTACGCCTTGATAACGAAGGACCATTGTATCACATAATCGGCAATAAAATACCCTAGTAACTACTGAGACCCTATTGAGCAGCTTGATTCCTTATACATGGCCACTTCTCGATCAGCTTCTATGAGCTCTAAGCCCAGTTCACATTGGGCAGACAATGGGGAATACAGGTTGCTCTTCACTCCACACAGCGTAGTATGTGGATTGACATTGACATACTGAGTGACTCTCTCTCTCCGGGCTGCTCCATTCTCAGGTATTTCCGAGGAGTGACTCATTATACACTTGGCCAGTGAAAGCCTCTTTAGTCTTCTGCAGGGTCTCATTTACAGGATGCACTTGTTCTAGAGACTGGGAGGAGCCGACCATTAAAAAGCGCCAAGGCACGTTTCAGTCTTTGGTCAGAATTCTTGAAACCAGAAGAAGAGGTGGACTACTTGTGCAGCCAGCCTTCTCTCCGCGTCCCATGTCGCTCCTATTGTATATCCATCAATCCATCACCCTCTCAACGACTCCCACAGTTTCTGCTCTCCCGTTCCCATGTTACCGACGGGCGAGATGGGTTTCTGTCTCGACATCAAATCAATCTTTTTGATCCTGATACTCACTGCTGGTGGTGCTCTTCATAGTATTGCCGGGCCTCATGTGTTCTCTAGAAGTTAGTGGAGGACATCTGACGAGGTCTTGTACTCAAATTTGGTAAATCAAGAAATTTAATCCCACAGCAAGGCGAACTCCGTTGTACTCGTCAAACGAAACGAGAAGAAGTCCTGACTAATAACCATAGTAAACGGTTTTCCATTCTATAATTACCCTTCAAGTCGAAGAAGCTACAGGATCAATGATGTGTCGCGTTTAGTTATTGTCTCAAGTCATGATATGAGCATCAGTGGGGAATATCATTTTGGATTCCATGGGGCGTAGGGCGAGGACGGAGGGAATAGGAGTTGACGCATCATGTCGATTCCAGATGCTGGTGGTAGTTGCCTTCATCGGGCAAGTCAGCACATCGGCAACAAGACTCTTCCCCAATGCTGTTGATATATTTTATTTAAAAAATCATGGTACAACCCAAGCTATGTCTTCTGATGATGTGCCCATAAGAAAATGCGATTTACCATTGTATAATGCACACTTTGAGATATATTCTTCAATCGACGGATGGCCATTACGCCCAGAGCTCAATCCGTTGGGGTTCTAAAATCATCTCCCACGTCAAAATGTGCAATGTTTGATTTCGGTCAGACATTATAGACAAACTAGCCATTATAAGATATTTCAATAGATCCTATTTTTTCTCTACAAATTATTATTTCCAATCTGATTTATCTATTATTTTCCTCTCAGTAATAATCTGCTACAGAGGATCTTTTGCCTCCCAGTACAGGTTTTCCGTGTTTTCAGGAATTGAGGTAAGACTTGATTTGTTTCACAATTGATTATTTAGTCTTCTTCTACAGAACTATCTGAACAAATTCTTGTTTTTCCTGCTATAAACCTTTGTTCTTATGAGTGTGAGTCTGATTTGGCTTGGGGCAAAATCAGTCAGTCGGTCTTCCTTATAAAAATATCAAAATATAAATATACGAAGTCAGCTTCTGCTGGTATCATCGTGTACGACCTTCCATCATCATGTGCAACCTTCCATCATCATGTACAACCTTCCATCTACTCAGGCGGCTCGAGATTCGTTGTCCAGTTCGTCTGAGTTATTGTGACTATTGGTTCAGCTTTCGTATAAACGACTTTACATTCCTTCCCAACAAGGCTATATTTTCCGACCTTCAGTTATAATAATTTATTGAGTCTGGAAAACAACTGACGATCAAATTGATGCCCGACGGCATGGTGGTGGCATAATATGCCTTGTTGAGATAAATTGCCCTCTATTCGCCTCGGCAAATCCCCGAAAGAAAATTTATACCCATATGGTATTTGACCCACACCAAAAACCGACACTTGTCACGAGTGGTGGCTGCGCACAACGGTTACATTCAACGCAAAATCAACTTGAACGAAAGCGCAGTCTCCTGCAGCTAGTCTATCTGACATTTTCCGGAAAGAATTATCATGTTGAGTCACCTCCAACAACAGCAGAAGCACAATATCTCAGCGCAGATGCTTTGGCTTGACAGGACAGTGGTTCGTCAAATTTTTAGATGCGTCATTGTCAGTCACTAGCCGTGATTCATTCAAGGGGAAGAGACTCACTATGGTAATTTTTGGTCGTGCAAGAAAGGAAATTTTCGACTTAGCACTGCATACACCCTTGAGCCGAAGGCTGAAGGCCAACTTACCATTTATAGTAATATCTGAATTTATAGTAATATCTGAATATGCAAAGTAGCTCAGTGGCTGTGTAGGCACACTGCCTGGCCTGCTCCGTTCGGTTATGTTGATTCTCAATCCAATGGACACGTCATACTTGAATTGAGCTAGTATTGAGCTAGTGCTAAACCCCATAATAATGACTCATTCTGACGTTCCGCGGACCAGAACAAATCACATGTATTTTATACGCAACCTGATACAATTTTTGATGAGAATGTTCAAGTCGTATGCGCATGCCATTATGATGCTTGTTATCAGGATCTGCTAAAGAAATGATGACGGATCGAAACGACTAGGACATGGCGTGATAAGGTAGCTTATCAGGCTGGGTTGAATCATTCATTAATGATGGATTAGTTAACCAGTAGATTAAGAATACTCGCACTCTCGACGTGAGGTTCAGCTGATTTACTGAGCGCTACTACCGGTACATCGCAGAGCTCAGAGCACAAGGTACCTGGAACAACACGTTCTTTTGAATACAAAAAGACGTCCTTCGGAATCAGTTGTCAGTCAAGCTTTAACTCATTGCAAGAAAAAGCTCAACATCGAGTATCCGCGAAATGAGATTCAATACACATCCAAAAGAGTGTGGTTCCGGCTGTTCCTTATTACAGAGTTCAGGACAGTGTCAATTTACATTTAAAAGCTACAGAAGTCATGAGAACAGACGCCGAATAAGCCTGCGGATCAGATCACTTGACAGCTTTGTCCCTCTTTCTAATACTGTACTCGCAGGTTGAGTCAGCCAAGGTGTGAGAGAGAGAGAGACGACTACGTTTCTGTAAAACTAGGTGATTGCTGTTCATAAATGAAATATATTGAATTCAGCGTTGAACAAAATTTGTGTTACATTCAATTAGGTTGTTTTTAGGAATGGGTATCCGCAGCTATGATTAGGCAAGCAACATTGTGATTAGAATTTGGCATTTCGCACAGGGACTGGATATGTCAAGTTTGGGAAGGACTTTCAGGGTCATCTTAAAATGAGGAGGAGGCCGCGGTTCTCGAGGATCTATCGATATACGCTAAGTCACAGCCATGAAGACATATAATTCTCACGGTTTCGACGGGGCAAGAGGTGGTTCAGCTCTAGATCCAGCTCACTCCAAGTGATGGTCACAACTACTATCGGCATTCAATATTGAATGTGCATGAAGAACTGACCTTTACCTTCACAGCGGTCGCTGTTTGTAGTTGACACAGAAGACCTTGTCCAGATCCAGCGCGTCTCATTTGCGAAGAAAAGCAAATCTCAAGAACATGCTCGTGGTTAACATGTACTTGCCTAAACGATCAGCGAAGTCGTCAGTTTTCGAATCATTGGAAAGTGATAGTCATTTTATGGTAACTAAGATCTGGAAGTAGGGAGAGAAGGAAACAAGGATCTATGATGCCTGCGCATTAATCACGGAGTGCGCGCATGGTGGGAGTCGACAAACAGGTGTCATGGATGGTTGGAGATCCAGGGCTTGAATCTACGTCTCGTCAGAGTCGAAATAACCAGTATTCATGTCGCCTGCCATCCAGCAGTCCTCTTCTTTCTACCAATACCAAGATGACGCACGTCGTTCGTGGATCTCGACGCCGCCTGTTAGGTAATTTCCCCTCCTAAAATGGCTGTTGACTAGTTGTAATTGGCAATTGACATGATGCCGTAATAAATTATAGATTCAGTTAGGATCGTGATGGCTTCAGTGAGCGTGAAAAATCCGACTGTATCGCGTACCTCCTTATTTGGAAATGGGTGGGCTCCACGTAGGTCGTGACGTCTGCTCTTGCAAACCAATTTGCGCTGTCAGCGTACTCCTACTCGACACTTGGAGGGTCGATCCATGTATTTGATCTACGTTCTTCAACACTGCACATCTATGACTTGGCCATTTTCCCGTGCACGTAGTTTACAAATCAAACCGTAATTCAATCTTTACACTCGACTAAGAGAACCTCATATCTCTCTCTTTTCAACCGAAAAAGTAGACGTAGCCTAGGAGAGGATAAGCCGATTCATAGTGATTGCCTTTGATGCTGTGTCTGTGCAGATGACGATTCCTCTCTATCAATGATTTATCAAGAAAGGAATCGCCTAGAGATATGGATGAATATGTGTGCAACGGATAAGGCCCGAATAAGTTACAAGTGCTGATAAATTGAGCTTGGTAAATGTATATGCGTCGTAGTTAGGTGGCGCCAAGGTCTACGTCTATTCCTGATTTGCTCTTTCACCAGGCCCCACGTTTGCGAAAAATGGCTCCGAGGTTGCCAGCAAACTCATGCTCTGCCCTCCATCACGACCCAACTATCCTCTTTCCAGCACAAACTCGGCTCATGAGCATCTAAGTTGCTGATCCGATTCTCTACCCAAAGCCTATCTCCCTCTTCCGCCCTAGCATGCTCAATTCATCGCCCAGCCGCTTTCTATAGGAGTCAAGAACACTCAAGCCACTTCCGCTGATTTCACCTTATTTTTGCTCCCTTTTGGTCGACCTCGCGGTCGTTTACTTGAGACCAGCTGACCCTCAGGATGCTCTGATGCAGGCCGCTTTCCAAGACCGGCCGTGATCTGGCTTTCATTGCCGTTGAGTCGCCGCTCATTCAGATACCTGTTATAAACAGATTCAACGGGATTAGCACAGGGAGTACGAAACAAACAGAAGGAAATTGAAAGGTTATACGAGAAGCACCACGAGGCCAAATTCGCGTTATGTTTTCTGTTACATTGGCCAACTCAAAAAGACTTGAGAAAAACGGGCATAGATGAAGAGGATGTAACGCATTGAACCAATTTCGAGAAACCAGAGTCGGTTAAATCAATGGTGATGCTCACTGTGTCGTCTTCTCCTCTAGCGTGTCCTGAATGCTTGGAAGTGGGAGCTGTCCAAGTTCTTGTCGTAGTCTATCAACATCTTGTTTCGCAAGGGCGTAGTCTCCACCTGTGAGTTGATTTATTTTGGAGCGGAGATCATTGCATCTGCTCATGACTTGGTAACGCCAAAAAAGTTGACACATAATTCGACTTACTCCTTCTCTAGCGTTGCTTCCATAAGATCAGCCTGGTCTCTTCAGTTTAAGACTGGTTTTCATGGCTCAGGGATCTATACCTTATCTCTGTCCTCGTTGATCTGCACAATAGGGTTTTCAAGGATATACTTTAACGGGTACAGAAAACAGGCCTACTTCTCTTAGAGCATTCAAAAGTCGTGTTCGCTCACTGTCCAGCCTGAAGGCAGCAAAGTTACCGGGGTTCAATGCGAAGAGTTTGCAACTTATACTCACTTGTTCTTCTGCTCGCGGATGTCCTGTATAGCTTCGCCTTTGGTATCGAGAGCTACGTGTGCCGATAAGATGTGAGCCGTATGTAATTGGAGAGTCAAGGCATGTTTTCTGACAAGAGATACCAGATTGAGGTTAATTCTTAGATCTGACTAGGAAAAGTACAAGAAACAAGAACGATCAAATTCCTGTTCGACTCATCGAATTAAAGAACCCAGAACATTGACCAGCAGTCACATGAACTAGACAAACAGGTTGTAAAGCACGGTCAGACAGTACGTACTTGAGCTCTGCTGTCTTGGCTAGGTGAATAAGATCCTTGGTCCAGTCACCAGTAGCTACTATAGCACTGGTTTGTGTTGTTGCGCTCGAAATGGGGGTGGTACTACTTCCTGCGGTTTGTTGCACCTGCTGCTGTTCAGATTGTATTGGCTGCTGAAATTGAGGTGGTGGCTGTCTAGTAGTGTCCTGAGGAGTTACAGTGAACTGTGCGCCGGGAGGTCCAGTATAATGAACATATTGTGGGTGCTGAGGATGGTGATGCTGTATATGTTGCGACATCTTTGGCATTCTCCCGAGTGTGAGATCAGAAAATGAGAGTTCTTGGTCGATTGACGTCCTCGGGGGCCTGCAAATTTGACACAGGCGGTATCAGAGGGCTGTTATTTGGTTCTGTTGTTGACTATTGTAATCAAGAAGGCTAGACATCAGAAGGTGTACAATACTTGGATTGTCCCCGTCAATGTTCTCAGAATTAAGAGTAGCAAGAAATGTCTTGACAGATCGATGACGATGTTCCATGGAAGGGCAACAATTTCTAGATCTGAAGTGCGACAACCAAAATCGATACAACCGAATTATGTAAGGGGTAGCAGCTGGCCAAAATGCATAAGCCAATCGGTGTCTCGCTGCGCAAGAGCCTCAAGAGCCATCCTCAACCACGCTCTGATTGGAGAGTACAAGCAAAGGTTCTTCCTAGCGAAAATTTCTGATGTCCATGCGATGAAAGTCAAGGATCATATCTTGTTCAGGTGTAAAAGGTTCAAGTTGATAACCGAAAAAACATTGACGATCAAGGGGTTTGCTTCTTTTCTAGAAGACAACCACGAAGCGTTTCAATTCCCTTCTCAACACGATTCTCCATAGACGATCATTAAAATATAGATTCTCTCGGTTCAGGTACATAGTTTTTCTTTTTCTTTCCAGTTTTGGTCAGTTTCGAGTGACCTGGACATTTTCTTTGAAAGATCGTTAAGTATATGTATATCATGTCTCGAGTTCACAAATTGATGAAAAAATACATAAGATTCTGTATGGTTTAACCGTTCTGAAAAAACAGATTATCACACAACCATTTGTGACGTATATCGTCGAAGAAATTTATGATGACTCTGAAAATAATCTACGGCTTTATACTAAACCATTATATACTGATATTTGACCATTAACAATTAAATTGAATTGAATATGAAACTGATGTAATGCCCGTAATGTAGAGCCCGCTCAACTCAAGTCAAAACTGGGTCAACGTCGTGTAAACCGACTGACTTACATGAAGTGGATACATTGAGGGGACAGCAGAAGCAGGGTGTTAGATTTTCAATTTTTATCAGTTTGATGCACCCAAATATTATTTTCTCGTGTTTTTCCAACCACTCAAATTAGGTCATCTGAATCCCGTGCATTGGGCACTTTTGCGCTGACGATACAGCTGGTCTGTACAGCAATGTTGCATTTCGCCATAAGACCTTGGTTCCCATGTCAGGCTGTGTGATTTCTGATATGACACAAAACCTGGGCCCTGTTGGAAACATATCCCTCTCTTCTCATACTTTTCCTTCCACCCTCCGAGGATCTGGCACAGACTTTGATTAATTCATGGACGCCACCATAAATGGGACTGATATGGATGAATCCATATGATGCCATGAATGCCGACACTGTTTCAGCAAACACTTAAAGAGAAAGAAGTCGTTCAGCTGATCATCGAGTTGGCGAACGGCCGAAGTTCATACGATATCAAGCTTTTGTTCTGACCTAATTATTTCGTGATGGGTGCTAAGTCCAACGACTGCATCAAACGTACCAAATACGTACAGCTCCATTTTGTCACTGTGAATAGCTGTGCCCCACAGAAAGGGAGTTAGGAAATGATTATCAACTCTTGCAAAACTATTCGCCCCTGTCCTGCCCTTCGCTAGTTCACTGTGGTCTGTAGCCATGAACCAGTGCGAACTGTGCTGCATCAGTCACATTGCCTGTCGTCGTGTGAAACAAGACATCCCTGCAGCTCGTGATTCAGCGACCTTGCGCAGAGTAGAGTAACTCTGATACCTAGTGATCTGAATGCACCGCCTCATCACGTTGATGGTTGCATTCTGAGCCTTGAGGCGAAATATGCTTCAAACAGGGAAACCTACATCCTGAACAGTGCGTCCTGCGCCCATCTTTGGTTTCGAAGTCCTGGAAAGCTAGACATCTATGGCCGATTGATTCGCCCGTCTAATACACCGTGCTTCTGTTGGTGCTTTGGATACCTTTCAGTTACACAGTGGATCTCATCGAACCTTTGAGATCTTTTCTTCCTGTGGTTTATGGACTACCCTTCCAGTCTTGCATGACTCCCAGAAGCGAGCTAGGGGCCAGATCCACCTCAGCTCTTACTGTTAATCTGTCATCTTTCATGACCTCCCCGTTTGAATCGCAGAGATGTGCTGGAAGAAGTGCCAATTTCCCTTCATGTCTTCAAGTGCTTTTCTCGAGAAACCCAAGGATCGGTCTCGCTGAATAACCGTGGTGGTATGATCCTCTGTGACGTCGAAGAATACATGCTCATTGATGGCATGGCATTTATCAGTCTCAGTCCCGAGAGGTGGTGTGATTTTTACTTTTTTTCACCTCGCCTTGCATTATCTCATTTGACATTCAGGAGCAAGGTGGGATAGAGCGTCTCGGGTACCTTATACGTATGTTCCTACGATGACTCGTGAAAGAGCGGTTTGATAGGCCTCTTCGGAGAGCTCTTCCATCTCAGTTCCATTTCAAGGGTTGCACTTACAGTCTCGTTTGTCTTGTCTATGGGGTGTCCAATACCCTCCCCATCAGCCTGATTAGAAGACCGACGGAAAGTATCAAAACACAAAACCATGGCATCTCAATTCGAAGAATTCCAAGTAAATACATTCTTGTATATATTTTCTTTTACTGATATACATTTATGCGACTTCATCAATCAGACGAATACTATTCAGAGGTGGGAATTCACGAATTTAGCAGCATCACCTGCATTCTGGGGGAAATCGTCAGCCACTGTCCTTACAAGTCTTTGGTAGAGGCTTACTGCGCCATATTCAAGATGAGGTGCGAGAATTAAATCACCACCCGCGCATATGTCGTCCCCGACGTTGCAGAACGTGATTGAGCGGCCATTCAAGACACCAGGGAAGCCACTACCGTTATCTGGATCACCAAATACGACTACAGCAGCAACCCTGTTCTGTACACTCAAGGAGATCTGTCGTGCAGCGAGATGCACAAGTTGAGCTCCTTGGCTAAACATCAATTATGTTATTCTATTGACCATGCAAAGACTTTTCAAGGAAAAGAAAATACTTACCTATATCCAGACATAACAATCTGTGTGTTTGGGCACAAGCTGGCGGCCGAAGTCACATCCGCGGCCATCGTACTTGCACCTGCAGGATCACCTCCTTCCAGAAAACCAGGGATGGAAGCAGCGTATTGAACACCTTGGAAACTCAATGACTTCCCTATCGTAGTCTGTAGTGCGGCTTCGAATAGTGGGCCAACGATTGTACCAATTGGTGGAGGTTCACCTGTGCCTCGAGCGAAGATAACCGTTACATCAGAACAGGCCTGGCGCGACTTCATAGAAGGCGCTGCGTATGCGAGTGCAGAGAGGATGGCGGTCAAGAGACTAGCTTTGAACAACATATCTGAGTCGACTAATATGGTTATAGAGGATCAAGTTCTGTGTCTGTGCTGAGGTTGGCAGGAAAATGGTTCAGCCCTTTTATACTAAGTTCCTATGTTGACGTACAGCGTCGTCACTTTCACCTTCGTAAAACAGACTTTCCCATGTTCAGGGTGCATATGATTGTAGTTGCATATGCACAGTACATTTGAAGGAGTTGCAATTCACTTCGTCCGGAAATGTAAGAATAGACTCGGGTAAATATATGATTTGGCCACAACCGCCTTGGTCATGCACTGTTCCTTCGGGATGCCTACTGCTAATTATTAAAGGTCTACAACTACAAAAAAATGATCTAGCAGGCCACTATCTGAGCTCTAACGGACAGTTTCATATGCCAATTGCTCCCCTATGGTTCGGGTGCTGAAGTTGTCATCACTTGACTCTTAGCGAATGTGCTTTGATTTATTTACAAGATAGAGAAGCAGTCATGGTGAGAGTTTGCCTGCGCGCTAATTGAGTCGACTGCATCCGGCCTCGAAACCTGGAGAAATCATCGGTTGCAATTCACAAATTCACAACGGTACTTCCTCCGTGAGTGTAATCCAAATCATCATATCTCACGGTAGCAATGAAAGCTGCCCATTTGTCCGAGAAAAAAGTGTGTATCGCGTTTAGGTGAGCATACATGGAAATATTTATCTATTGTACAAGATGATTTAACAGATTCATGACAAACAAGTACCCTGATTGCGCCCTCATCCCGAGTTCGAACAGTAGAGACGGGGCCCCTTGTTCATTACGCTGGTCCTCTTGTCATTGGAGGATTAAACGGGGGTGTGCGTCTCGTAGAGTCCTCTGAGAGGATTCTGAAGACGCTGGTGAGATCGAACGGATATCTCTTCTGTGTCAGCGCATAGTGACAGAGAGCATACAACAAAGCAAA
>Ga0153934_1000145_pt1 | contig 19528 bp, 21 predicted proteins | sample TSNJ018MetaG_FD_104708 | JGI IMG/M metagenome (GOLD analysis project Ga0153934, IMG submission 104708) | Attine ant fungus gardens microbial communities from New Jersey, USA - TSNJ018 MetaG | ecosystem: Host-associated > Fungi > Mycelium > Unclassified | place: USA: New Jersey, Wharton State...
AAAAAAGACACGAAGCACGCACGGACGGAGTTGTGAAGAATGACCACAAGACCTCTTTCTACAATTGGTAGCGCGAGGCGGAAGACGAGCATAACATTTACGACAAATCTGTTTATCGCAATTATATTTCGACGCCAACACTTTTAAAGACGGTTCAATGATACCACCACGAAGGCTAACAAAAAAAAACACGATACGGATCAGTAGCGAGTTGGGAGATAAAAAAAAAAACATACCGGAGGACGAGGTGCAGTGTGGATTCTTTCTGAATATTGTAATCATTGAGCGTTCTACCATCTTCCAGTTGTTTTCCAGCAAAAATTAAACGCTGTTGATCAGGAGGAATCCTAAAAACACAATAAACACATGAAACGAACAAAAGAGAAAAAAAAAAGAAAACTCACCCCTCCTTGTCTTGAATCTTGGCCTTGACATTGTCAATGGTATCGGAAGACTCGACTTCGAGGGTGATCGTCTTTCCCGTAAGGGTCTTGACGAAGATTTGCATCTTGGGGTAACCGGTGGAAAAGGTGGTACTGTAGAGAGGGTGGGAAGAGATCATATTGGTACTGTACAGTCACATGACTTTGGTGGATGATGTAAGCTCGACGTTTTTCTCACCTTATCAGAAACATGAGCTTTAAAAATGTTTATGACGAGAAAGACGTGCAAGAATTAAAAGTTACGGAGATTTTCTATTTTAGTGAATAATCAAATTAACAAAAACGCCTTCTAAACTCATTCTTATCTTATAATTTAAAATTTTTTATCATTACATCATCTGATAAGGAACCTGCGAGTACCGCACCGGTAAGTCATTGTTCGATAAGCCCATTAGTGAATTGGGATATTACGGAATTTGATCAAGATATTGAACAAGCGTTCTTTTACCTCGGTGTGAGAGAAAGGCTCTGCGGTTCTGACCGATTCCCAAGGTACCAATTCTGTTTTAAGTGATAACCTCATTTCTGTTTTGGAAATTGGAGCTGATCAGGACCCTGTTCGATAAGGAACTATATTCATCATGACCCTGTTTGATGGGTAGGATGGGAGGCAGGTTACCAAGGATTGGTGGCGTGTTGGAACAGCAAGTTAGTTGCGAGGTGGAGTATTGCGTGATTGAGGAAGGGGCACTCTGGCGTAATGGGGTGTTGGTTACGATAAGTTTGCGAGATAGTTGTATGACGACGTAAAGTGTGAAAGAGCAAGGGAGTTCCCAAGGCAGGACGTCTTGTGGTGCGCCGAGGGATGAGAGCCCGGCGGATCAGTGAGAGAAGGGTCGAGAGTGGAGCAGCTGAGAGAATATGAGATGTGGACGAGGGAATGAAGAAAGTTGAGGGTTGCTTCTGTGGATATGGTGTGAACGAACACATGGGGAAAGTGATGGGAGGAGACACAGCCACTGGGACGGGTAAGAGGGCGTCGGGTGGCGGCGGCGGCAGGAGGGAGGGGGGTACAGAAGGAGCACCATGGCTGTGCGGTGCCGAACAGGATGGTGAGTTCACGTGTCTTGTTTAGGAATCGGAAGCTACCGAGAAGATCAGCAACGGATCTCGGACCGGATACCCCCGCGAGACAAAACGGAGCACTGCAAATTGCAAGGCGAGTTGCGAATGTCGTTCTCCCCCAAAATGTTCAGTCTCGCGGTCAACGACGACGACGATCCCGAGGACTCCGATCTCAAACATCCCATACCCTTCCCCTCCTCCTCCGCCTCCCCTCCAAACTCCCCGCCCCTCCGCCCCATCACCGTCCGCACGGCGTCGACTCCCGTCCTGCTCTCCAACGGAAAGCCCCTCAAGTCCTCCCTCAAGTCCTCCTCCTCTGCGCCCCACATTGCTCTTCCCCCGCTTCACCTCCGGGCCCGCTCCGCCCCCGCCACCCCTGTTCTCGAGCACATTCCCAAAAATGTTCGTTTTCCCACAGGCAAGCTCGCCACAGTCCGCACTTTCAGTCGCAGCGCAAAGCCTGCCAGTCTCCTTGCTCGTCCTACTGGCGACGAGACCGAGACTGAAACGGAAGGCGAGCTGTCCGGCGCTCCTGCCATTCTGAGGGCTGCGTCTGCCGTTGCTGTGCCACGTTCGCCACTTGTCGTCCGCTGGGAGATCGACGTCGACCTGTCCTCCCCTGTCCCCATGAAAAATATTTCGCCATGCGCCAATGCACTCCTCGAGACCATCGCCTATGCCCCCCGGTCTGCAAACGGCGCCCCCCACCGTCTATCTGGCACCCTCCTCGTCCGCAATCTTGCCTACGAGAAAATGGTAGCAGTCAGGTTTACCCTCGACGACTGGCAGACTACCTCAGAGGTCTCTGCACGTCATCTGACCTCGCTCCACGCTTTCCCCCTCTCTTATCCCTCTTCAAATTCTCAGCCTGCCCATCCCACAGCACCCCAGTGGGACAGGTTCGGTTTCACCATTCGACTCGAAGACTACGCTGCTAACCTCGCAAAACGTACTCTCTTCCTCGTCGCCCGTTACATTGCCCACCCATCCTCAGGTCCCGTTGAATCCTGGGACAACAACTCGGGTCAAAACTACAAAGTCGTCTTCAAGGACGCTTCTCCTGCCAGACCTAGGGGACTCACCGTTTCCTCACCTCGTGCGTCCTTTCTTCTCTATTTCCTTCCTTCTTGTTCATCTTCTTTTTAGCTTCTTTTGCTCCTGTCATGACTCCCACCACGACTATGGCTGCCAATCCACAACCCCACTCGGCCCACTCCTCCCTCAGGAAACTCAATCTCAGAAACTATGCCGCCCCTGGTGCTCCATCCTCCCCTGTTCATCATGCCCTCGACGAACATCCCCCCAGCAGCGACGACGAGATTTTGCATACCCCGCCTCCTGCCAGTGCCTCCCCCTTCCAATGTTCGTCTCTTTCCCTCTGTCTCTCTTTTTTGACTCACTTTTTCTTCAGCTTTCCATTTCCCAATCTCAAAAGTCCGAATTACATCTGATCCAATTCCTATTCTCTCCTTTTCCTCCTCTTCCTCCTCCTCGCCTTCCTCCTCCTCAAGCACAAGTCCAGAATCAACACCCAACATCCACTCACTTCAGATGGGCACTTCGCCTCCCTTTTCAACTTTACCAGAATATGCCTCTTCGACAAAGCAGACCGTCAATCATCGTCCTGCTTTCTCCTTCCCTTGGACAGGTTCTCCAACGCCAAAGAGTCCAGAGCAAGTCCAGAAAATGTTGCAAGGCATCAGAGAGAAGAGCACGAGTTCACCAGTCAGGAGTGGCCAGTCAAGTCCTGTTAAGAGGGTTGCGTCACCCCCTCTACCCAGTTGGAGCGGGAAAATCAATCATCAGACTGCGCAGACTGTGGTGAGTCCCCAACCGAGGAAGGACTGGTCGAAAGTAGGGAGTGGATGGAATTCGTCCTCTTCCCGCGTTGCTGTGGGAATGGGACTTCCGAGGGCTTCGCCGATTTTGATGAATACTTCGAGCATTAAATCTGCACCTGCTGCTGCGACGGGTGATTTGATATATCAAACTGTGGTTCGGCAGTGGTGTTTTGCTCAGGGAACGGGTTCTGCGCAAGGACAACAAGCCAAGTGTGCGACTGGTAGAGGAGATGGTGCTGGGTTGGTGGTTTAATCTTTACGTGACTTTTTTTTTTTTGCCTATATCTTTATCCTTTTTTTTGGTTTTTTAGTATGCATGCTTTTTTTTTCTGGCCGCAATCATATCTACTGCTTGACTGTCTCCGTCACATACGTACACGTACATACATACATACCCAAAAAAGAGATCTGTTTTCACTCTCTCACACACACTCTCTCTCTCCTGTCTGAGACGTTGCTGTCTTTCTTTCATTGATTGATATATATAGACACGAGATCTGGTGAAACTGTTTGTTTTGTTTTGTTTATGCACGCACGCACACGCACATGTCTTTTTCATCTCAGTGTAATAGTAATATATTTTCCCTCTTTTCCATCTCCATCAGAGCGAGGGGGAGAGGGGTTATTATGTCTAGATAACGAATGAATCGAATATCGAATAAAGTTTTTAGAGGGGGGAAGATCTAATTTTCATTGACGTTGACGTGGGCCTGGCTAAATAGATTTTTCAAACACTTTGGGGATGGTTTCTTTTAGGGTTTTTGGGGGTGTAAGGGAAAAATCGATTTTGCCTAGTTTGAACGTTTTGACACATGACACATTGTCCCATTGTCCCATTGTTCATTGTCCATTGTCTATTGTCCCATTTCTCGCGCGTGTGTGTGAAAAGAGGTTGGTTGTTATGGAACGTTCATGGGTTATCATTTCCCTCAAACGTTTTCTCGAGAGAGAGAGAGAGAGAGAGAGAGAGCTTTTTTTCTTCGTCAAACACGGTGGTCAAGTGGAAAATGATGATGACGATGATGAAGAAGATGACCATCAGTATCATCTTTGTCACATCATCGTCGTCGTCGTAGGTAGTAGTAGTGGTAAGAAGCCCCCCCTCTAACAAGATTGTAGCTAGAATACCCGAGGCCAGACCTAGTCAAGTGGGGCTATCATCAAAATGATGTCCGTCTCTCTTCCCCCCCACCCCCTCTCTCCCCCTCTCTCCTGAGGACCTGAACGATTGTATCATACACCTCCTCGGAAACGAACAACGAACAACGAACAACCCGATCTTCATTTTATCTATCTATTTTCTTCTCACAAATCAAAACCTTAAATTTAGGTTTAAATTTAAATCAATTAAATTGAAAAAAGTAGGGGGGTTGTCTTTAAAAGTTTCCCTACACCGACACGTCAATTCAAAAACAAGAGAACAATTCACTCTGGACAGGGGGGAACGAGAAGGGGGTGCGAGAGAAAGACAGAGAGAAAAAAGCTTGTTAGTGGGTTCTTCACACATAGACATATACATACACATACGAGATAAGAGAAACTACCAAATTTGACATGTGGTTGACATAACCTTCTCTTCTCTTTCCGGATCTCTGGTGAGTGTGTCTATGTGTGTATGTGTGTGTATATGTGTGTAAACGTGTTTCATCGTGGACATGTCGTCTTGTCGATGACGTGATGGCGATGGCATTAAAGAAGATGCCCTGCCTTGCCGTTCTAATTATATATCTATCACTCCGAAGATAGGGCGAATCCTTTTTTGATGCCGCCGGCACATACAAATCCGAGCTAGGAGGAGAAAAACCTTTTTTTTTTGCAAAAGGCAGTGAAACTACGCAAAGAAAAAAAGGGTCCGAGAAGAGAGAGAGAGAGAGAAATGGGGGCAAGTAAGAATCGCGGCCAGTTCGCAGATCTCGAAACTCTTCTCTAAAAAAATCCTTTTTCCCTCCCTTCCTCCTCCGTGGTTCTCTCCGGTGCCGAAGAGAGAGAGATAGAGAGAGAAATCTGACAAAATGTAAAACACGTAAGATCATCGTCATTCCATTCCATTGTACCCCCCGTAAGAAACAGATACGGGCAAACTTAAATTTCTTTTATAAGAAAAAAAAACAGAAAAAACTCCGATGGAAGATTTGTGCCGCTTCGCCACATGGATTCCATGATGCAGATTTGCGAACCCAGTGATAGACTCAAGTGCGATCTAGAAACTAATTCTAAATCAGAAAATGTACAAAAAAAACAAGCAGCGGATGAAAATAAGGCGACAAAGTCCCAAAAAAGAACAGACGCATATGAAGCCTCCCTCGTCAAATAGGTAACGGGCAAGGACGTGTATGACTCACGAAAGCCTGCTTAACTATGATCAGGAATATGTGCAGTCATGGTAACTGGACACGCGGCCAGGAAAGTTATGAGAAATTGGAGACAACAATGCGAGGTATCGCGTCACAGGGGAGGTAGAGTCATTTGCTTGTTCTCCGATTTTCTGGAACAGACTCCATCATCAAACTCGTATCACTTCCGCTTGTTTTCGTGATGAAGACGCACATACAAACAGAACCAATATCAACTTTGCAAAACAAAAATCTTCAGCTTGCAAATCGTCCATGAAGATCGGAAATCGTCCATTTCCACTGCGAACGAGCACCGTGTAATAAATTGTTGACCCAAAAAGAAAATCATGTTTTCCACATTGCTCCCTCTCCCTTTCTCTTCAATAGCCAGATTCTAACCAGAGCGTCAAGGCGGGTATCTCCAAATATCACATCAAACGTTTCGAAAAAAGATGAACATTGCGGATGGATTCCAATCTGTCACTCAGAAACGCTGATATGAATTTTATGTTTTACGAATCACCAACGTCTTTAGGCAAGACTGCACATTGTTGAGGACAAAACCGATGATGATGCCAACCCAACGGTCCCTCCAAACAACGAAAGCTTCCTTCGCAAAAAAAAGTTTGGTGTGTGTGTGTGTGTGTGTGTGTCGTAGGAACGAAGTGGATATTGAACACCTATGCAGTCCCAGTCCCACACAGATGCTTCTTTTCTTTCTTCTTTCTTCTTTACAGAATTATGCATTCAAGGGTACCACATGTGTTGGCGAGAAGGACATTGATCATTAGTCAAGGTTGCGCCATTGATCACATGGTATCACGTTATTTTTACCGTTGTTGAGAGAGTTGATCTTTGTACTGTACTCAGGTAAAGATCGTCAACTGATGTCTTTTGTTCATTTTGTTCATGAATTGTTTGGTATGAGGCAAGCTATTAGGTGAGTATATCAAACACTTATTTAACCTATCATCGTTGTCAGTCCGCAAGGCTGTGTAACCACATCAATGCTAAATAAATGAGATATGAGAATGGTACAGAATAATGGTGACTACTTCAGGAAGCATTTTACTCGGCCAATATCTAAACAAATACCCACCTACAATGTCAGTATTTTAATGTGCAACATACATCTCAATGTTTCAAATAATAGAAGAATCATATTGTAATCTCAAGCACTACAACTAATGTGGGTTGAGCCTTACTTCTTTGATAAACGGATTAAGTTAGCATCATCAGATTGGGAGAGAGAGAAGATGCCCCTGGTGGACTGTGGAAAGAGATAAAACACCTGAGGCTTGGCTGGTGGAGCTATCAAAATGATGATCCTTCCTACTCTCCCCTCTCCTGAGGACTCAAACCCTAATTAAACAATTTAATTCCAAAAGGTGTCTTCACTTATCTATCTATCTATTGTAAAAGATAGTACCTTGAGGCACGAGATGTCAAATTTCTCACTCACTTATCCAAAGATGCATTGATTCGTGTGGGAATCTTGACTTCGTTTATTTACACCTGTAGTAAATCAGAAAAACGAGAACGATTCGGTGGACAAAAGTTGAAGGGAAAAAAGGGTTGCAAGGCTTGTTACTCACGAGATAAGAGAATCGTGGGACTCTTGATAAGGAATGGCATGTGTCAGTCAATATCTCAGAATCTTATCTTCTTTTTCCATATTTCTGGTGTGTGTGTGCGCGCGCGTGTGTGTGTTGTGTGTGCATGTATGATCATGAACATGTCGTTTTGTCGATGAGATGACAACATTATGAAGAAGAGAAATCTTGCCGAAGAAAAGGCGGATTTGCGACTTCTTTGATGCCGCCAGGAGATCGAAAAAAATGTACATCTTTCGAAAAGAAAATTAACAACGGCGCTTCTAATACATTCAGCTGGAAATGTCCAAGTGAGAGACCTTTACATTGGCATCTATACCTTTCCAATAGTTCAAGATTTATACATACATACCCCAAGGCAAAAGAGGGAGCGAATTCAGATGTCTTCGGCATCATGTTATCGGTCCGGCTACCGACAGGAATATTGACTACTGACTATCTGACAGGACTTGGGTCCGTCAAACTCCTTCCGGAGATTACATTAAGGCCCGAGCACTGCCTACGGACTTGATGCACTCGTGTGACGATGGGTGGCAGCAACAAGAGGTGACCAAAAAAAGAGACAATGGATAATGATGGTAACGACGATGGCAAGAACAATCGTAATGCAACAAATAAGGTGACGACAGTGACATGGGTAGAAGAGCAACGTAGTTCTGTTCAATAGTGGGTGATGTGATAGCAATGCTTATGTGACGGTATCAAGAGTGGCATGATGGCATCAGATACAGGAGAGAGAGCGTTCTGTATTTGTATGCAGACAGGTGCTAAGGCGCAATGAACTTAGTAGCTGTATATATATGCTGGTGTATTGTGATGATAGGAGCGGTAAAATTGGGAAAACGTCTTCCTTCTCTCTTTCTCTTTCATCTAAAAACTAGAAGCCAGCGACAGGCAGAAGCCGTCACACTTGCTGATCAACAAACCTAAGTAGTCATATACTTCTGTCGTTCAGGACTTCTTTTTACTATCAGGGCACGGTATCCTACCAATACAATAACAACAACCCAGAGAACAGTCAAAAGGATTATGACATTGATTTTCAACAGGGTATACCCATTGTCCATTATTAGCAACTAACAACACAGAGGCGATCGAACACTTCAATTCATATTTCATTACTCTGTGCTTCCAATTGTACTAAACCTTCTGAAGAGATCATTGTTCAACAAGTTCTATCATTCCCTGTCAATATCCACCCTGATAAGTATGTCATTGACGTACCACAGCACTTATCCCTATCAAAGGTCCAAATATTGCTACCCTTTCCTCAGGAGACATATCCAGTATTTCGTCAGCAGATGCCTCACACAAAAGGATCGCGGCCGACATGCGGTTCATTCCGTCGAGCTTGGATAAGTCTTCTTCATCCTAAAAAAACAATGAATCATCGAGCGATGTGGTTTAAACTCTACATACCGGTAACTCTTCCTCATGCAACCAATCTCTCTGTTGCCATAAAATGCCACCCGTTTGATCTCGTTCTTGAGAAAGGTCTCCAAAGTACCTTACGAGCTTACCAGTCTCAGAAACACTATTAGCAAACGAGTACTTGACACAACATCCCGAGTCTTTCTTCCCGTAAGCCTCTGCAATAGCCACATCGCGCTTCAATTTTTTGATCGCTTTTAGGATAGGCGGAGTGAAAGCAAAAAGATTCGGAGCGTCCAACTTTGACTTGGGCTGTCGAAACGACAGAGCCTCCGGATAGCCCTCCAATAAGACAAGAATGTTTTGGAAACGCCACGAGTTGTCTACAATTCTATCCGCTAGGAGCTTTCCGACAGAAGGCAAAGTGAACAACGAAGAGACAATAATAGCGGATAGAGGGTCAACAATAAGTTCGATGCCGCCAAGAGAGGTGCGTTCCACTAGATCGATGTCAAGTTTTCGGAATTCTCGAATGATATTTTGTCGTTGAACAAGATCCATAGAAACCATATATTGATGAGGCAAAGCAGGAGTGTAATCATCACCAGGCAGCAAAAGAGTGGATTTATCTTTCATGGTTACTGTGATTTCTTCAAAATTTGACGAAGGAACTACGGGACTTGAACTAGGAGGCATGATCGGACCTTCAACTGTTTCTTCGATTCCCTTTGCTCTTAACTTCCTGAAGGCATTTAGGTAAGATATATTCGAGTTTGCACAGACGATAGGCCGTTCCAGCACAGTACACTTTGCGCTCGGGAGCATATCCAGAAGTTGGGGGTCAGTGGTCTGGCTAGCAAGTGTAGACGACTCAATGTCCTCTGCAGGAATATTATCATGAACTTTTCTGTCAAAGTCATCGTCAGATTTGTTTTGTTGATCATGGATGGTGATATCGGTGGATGACAATTGACTTGGATGAGACTATGGACAGGATATTAGTTGCACACAAATTTGACCGTAGACATCTCACATCAGAAAATTCGTAAAACATGCGTGTATCAACTAAATCTTCGAAACAGAGAACGGAGGGCTCGTAAAACTGCTCCTGCTCCACTCGAATCTCGGACTCTATACGAGGCCTTTTGATATCGAGAGAATCGATGCCTGGAGAGGAAGATTGAACATCACTAGCAGGCCGTTTGTGATATCTAATTGACGATGGGAATTGAGGTTCATCCCTTTGGACATGCAAGCTCCTCCGGGAAATCGCAATAAGCGGTATAGAATCGCTTTCTAATTCTGCGGGCGGCGAGTCGATGTCCTCTTGTAAGATAGACAATCGGTCCCTGCCTGCTGAAATGTCGTCAAGTGCTAGCAATTTATCAAGGTCCTCGGCAGTCAAAGAGGATATGGTATCAGAGACGCTGCACATCTCTTCATGTGATGGTAGTGGCGTATCAGTGGTAAAAGTTCTTGCAAAAAGTGAGAAGTTTTTCTCAAAAACAACTAGACTACACTCACACCCAAGAGAGGGATAATCTCAGTGCAGCTAATCCCCTTTCAATCTCCTTGAATGGCAGACGATCAGACTGTCCATCGATATTTCGTGTGAGATCGACAAGACTCATAGGAAGCTTAGCAGCCGCATAACTATTCTTATTGGGGGAAGGCAAGGAAGGAACTAAGGCCTGAGGTTGATTCAAAGCTGTAAAACCGTAAAAGGATGCTCCCTACCTTCCATGGAATCGTTATTTTCAATCTTGACTTTCATTATAATGTCAACTGGGTCTTCATCTGGACACAGCTGCACGATGTCCCATCCATCATAGATACCATCGCTATCACTTGCCCTATCGGTATTATTAGATGCCTGACCTGCCAAGGACTGAATTTCTGGGTTTGAGGTAAGACATTGAGTTGGTGCAGATCCTGGCTTATGATCTGTTTGAAACACTGGACATAAGAAAGCTGAAAGGCTGAGGCAGAGAATTGAGACGTAATTCCAGATGTCAAAGACGTGAATTGACCCACGTTTTTCCGTGCAAAGTATGTACTTTTTTGCCCTGTGATCCTCCGATACGCCGTGAGCGTGGCATTTCAATATCCTCTGAAAGGAAAGTTCAATGATACGGGAGGAGATGCACACTGGATGATTTACTCACCAAACATTTCATCTTGTATCCCATACAGTGGTTCGGTCAGAGGGGAGTCCCTAGAAAGTAACTGATCAATCTTGCCCTCTTCCTGGCTGCTCGTGGGCGTCACAACAGAAAGGGGTGAAGAAATTCTGAGTGTGTCTAATGCGTGTCAGAAGTGGCAAACATGATCTACAGAGGGTCAGACTTACGCCACCCATCCACTAACTCTAATGTCGCATTAGAAAATTGTTCATCTGAATCGTCAGAACCTATTCTGGCTCGATCCACAACGGCATTGGCCAGGTCTCGGATACCATGTTTCAAGGGAACGTCAGGTCTTCCTTGTGCATCTCCATATCCTACTCTGCGGTTTCGCGGGAAGAATGGAATCAATTCCTCAACAAAATCTGTTTCAGTTAAGGACTCGTCGTCGAGGATGAACGCATGTAAGATATGATTCGAATGATCCAGCTGCGAGCGTTGCATATCGGGTACACTGTCGTATATCTTACCCACTTCTTCTCTTTCTTCGGCTGTCAGGGACAAGACGATGTTCCTGATGCATGGTACAAATAAACGATTAGAAGGTACACATATGTGAACCCGAGGTGAAATACAATGTTTGTTCATAAGGGATATCCGCTTCTTGCATTTCCTCTACTGTGACAGGATAAATTCCTAGTTTTTTCACTGTATCACCACAGGAAACATGTGGCAAAGCTGAAGCAGGGGAATTCATCGGTATTAACCATTGTTGGCGAAAACGGCGCGTATAGGCAGGCCAGAATGGCTCAGGAGGGTCTATAAGTGGGTCTAGAAGGGTTTGGTAGCATATAAAGTCGCATATACGTGTATAAGATCAACATACAGCCATCCCTTCCTGCAATCCTGTCTGTTTTCAGAGGCCCTAGGCGTGTTTGAAGATGCTGCTTGATCATCCGCGTCGCATTTTTGTCCACTCTGAACCGCTCTTCGTAGAGAGCCAGTTGATCAACTGAAGTAAGCCGAAGGAGATTATCCACAGGGTCGACAGGCAATGTAAAGACGCTTTGATCGACTAGAGGTACTGATTTCAAGAAGTAGGGCTTCAACTGCTTCCGGAGATATGGCAGCCGGAATGGTTGTATATTTCTGAAAAACCCACCAACTGAACCACACAAAATGTATACTCATGATGGTCCTTGATTAAATGGGCTTGTGCGTAGCTGGCTAAAAGGTGGTCAATGTGTTGTCTAAAAGAGTCATGGTAGTTGCATGACATGATATAATGCAATGTTTTATATTTAGAAATAGCACAGGTGATCTTTGTCATCTCACAGCTACAGATGCCATTGAAGTCTACCTGTGGCGGGTTTTGAGCGGAATTGTTTCTGTCTTTCTCTCCTCTACTAGTATGTACTCTGCTCAAGGTCTGATGATCATTCCTTTCATCAGAAATCCCGTAAATTGACCAATCATAAAAACAGTCGAACTTGCTACAGTTATCGGCGAACAAACCTTGAAGCTACTCAAGGAAGCATCCAAGTTTGTGCCGTTTCCAGCAATTGGACTGGCAGCGGCATTTGCTCTTGAGATTTTAAACGCCGCATTGGTGAAACAAGATATTGTTTCTTTCCGACGTATTTTTCAATTGTTTCTCAGGCCGCAGATGGCAACCGAGACGAATTCATAGCCATCGGGAAATATGCGTGTGAGGTCATGAAAGTAGTGATTCGCCGAGTCAATCACTGTGCCACCGCTTCCATAGACATGGCAGACCTCCAAAAGGACGCTGATGAGCTGAAAGCGTAAGTGATGAATCATATTTTAATATCCTAGTTTGAATGGTTTTGTAGCACAATGAAAGAGATAGCAAGTACTGTCGAGAAGCACGCTAAACGTGGATTTTTCAAGAGAATGGTCTTCAATGCTGACGACTCCAACGTTGTACAGCAGTGCAAAGATCGTCTGAACTTTGTGCTGCAGCTATTTGGTGTAGAGCATTTTTCAATTTCCGCCCAGCAAATCATGTCTCATTATCTTCTCTAGTTACAAAGCGATATAGGATTGCGGCAACAAGTAGCCGTCATGCATCAGAAGATGGATCTGTTGCTTAAGCAAGTTTCATCGTCTGCGCAGCGAAATACATCTTCCCAGAGCCTGCTACTACCTCAATCAGAGCCACTGGCAGTATTAAACATGGGGCCGTCATCATCACCACAACTAGCATCATTGACACAACCACTGCCATCAAGGAGGGCTGTCCGCCATGCCAAAAGGGCACAACAACGCATTGAGGCGTCTCTCAATCATATGCAGCAGCACCTCCCTCCGTCTGGTGGTATTTCCTACACTTATGTCACTGGAAATGCAACCACTATCAATAGAGACGACTCCCTCAGGGTTTCTGGAAGAGCAAACAACATCAACATCTCTTACGTCCGATGACAATTGTCTTCTCCTGAATCTCAACACACGAGACTCAGACAGAAAGGATAGACATTGATACCATTGAGTGTCTTTAGGATATATACATTGTCATTTTGCTCTCATATCAGATTGCATCTCATCTCGCCCAGCATGATAAAAACATGATTATAAATGCGTCGATACAAAGTGCCTACTCATGCTGATGCCTTCAGGGCTTTTCGGACCTGATCTCGTCTCTGCTTCCTCGCTAGCATCACCTTGAAACGATCGAAATCATTCAGGTCTTTGCGCTTCTCCCTGGTCACTCGCTTCTGTGCCCATGCAGATTTGTCCCACTTCTCAATGACGGCCTCCTGTTCTACGAGCTTTCGAATGACACCAGATCCTGCGCCACGGGGAAGCTTCGTGAGTTTAATGGGGGTGAGAAGGATATGCTTGTAAGGGAAAACCTGGCGAGGAACACCAGTTGATGGACCGTCGATGATCGCCTAGAATTTATTTAACTGAAGTGATAACAGAGCCCTTCTTGTCGCACTTACGCGATTGTGGTCTATTATTTCTGCGATGACTGCAATTTTCCCGGAGAAAGGGCCATCGTTGATGAGAATAACTTTACTTTCATGAGTGCGTGATTTATTCCAAGAAACCAAGGTGCGTACCTCTGCCGACCTCGACGAAGCGTTTAAAATTTGATTCCTAGGTGAATACAGATCAGCACAGCAGTCATTTGGTCAGGCCAACCAGACCGCATTCGCATAAGATATGATCCCAGTCAAGTGTGTCATCCAAATCCAAATCTCGCATCCAACACATTTTCGCTTATTTTTGGAGAATGTGACCTGGACATAACCTCTGTAAGAATGTCGGACGTACTGCCATTGGAGATATTTTGAGGGGAGCAGGCCGGTCTTGACGTCGCAGGACGTATACACAATTACATCGGACGTTTGTTGGTTGTCCATGTTTGTCTCGGCTACTGCCGCGATGGTTTGCCGATCAATATTGTGTCAAAATCTGAAGAGCTCATCCGGAATCTTCTCTTCTCAATGTTCGAGAATTTCTTTTGTCAGCATAAATTCCCAAAATGTACCGTTCGGACAGAATTGTGTAATACCTCAGCTCTACATCGATAGGCGTAATATCGCTGCTGTTGCACGACTCGTATGAGTCATACCAGGACCCCACTACCTGATGATTGTGAAGACCATTATAGAGGTGGTCAGCAGATGAGTCCAACGGAATGGAGGATGGCTATGCGCAATGCTGCTAGAGCAAAATATCGAGAGTTTCAATGTGGTAGGAGATGTTGCACTGACGATCCCGACGACCGCCTGAGCTGAAAAGAGCGACCCGAAATCTAGACCGAACACCTTTCAAATCCGGTAAGTCTTGTAAATCTTGAGATGGTCTGTCTGGAAAAGAGGGTAATGATTTCCAGACTCCAGATCGACCATGACTGCTTGAACGTCAATGCCAAATAATAAACCACCTAGTACCTGCACCCGACCCGACATCAGTGATCTACCGGACCAATCAGTATAATTTTAGAAATAAGGCACGAGCAAAAGAAAACTATCCCATCAACGACCGTGCACCATGCACCCCTTCACCGGTCTTGAACATGGATATACTAGGTGTATGAAATCATGGTACAAATTGAACAGCTCTGTAAGATCAAACAACAATAGCTTGTCCATACAACACGTGAAAGGAGTTTTTATTTGCCCAATCACATTTGAATAAGTAAGAATAGAAGTGAAACATTTTGCAGCATGAGAACAATTAGTTTTGGACTAGTAAATTCTCAAAGAGGTATGGTATCGTCAAAATTGCTTGGTCACTGCACTTCACGTTTCAAATAATATGATCTTGAATCTAGATTGGTAGATACCTTGAGTAACGGACTGCAATCGAGCACCGTGTAACAAATTGTAGATTCAAAAAGAAAGATTCACCGGTGAAGTGGACAGTATAGGTCTATGAATCATAAATACTGACGCAATCATATTAGGTTTTTTTATACAATAAGTACCTCAGACATCACAACATATTGTAGACGGCTGAAGGAGGAATAGAATGAACAGTTCATTTATCAACTAGAGTCCCTGCCCGTCCATGCTTGGAGCCATTGGGTCTGCGAATGCAATTGTAAGCGGGTCCATACTGTCAGAATGGACGCAATGGAGTACTCCATTCCGTGTCACTGTGCACGCGTCAGCCTATTCAGACCATACTTCAAGCTACAGCCGCGATCGCTTTCCGGTGACCCAACAATAAGCTCGCAATCTCTTAGCTAAAATTCCATCTCAATTTTCATGACTTAGTTCTTGCATCTCGACCGCACTCAAGCCGCTGGTTGGGTACTCGCCAGTGTTCTCGTCCAACATCCCCTCGGTATGCGTCCAATAACTACGATTTAGGCTTCTCTATCGGCACATGCGTCAGCTTGTATGTCCTCCTGGAACTCTCGTGACCAAAATCGTCCAAGATGTTATCCTCTGAACAGCATTCAAAATGATATGAAACATGCACCGTTGTGTGAGAGATAGATTGAGGTAGAAAGGAGCCTTCAGGCGAGATATTATCATTCCATGCTACAAATCGGACCTGTACTATCGTCCGCAGCTGAAAAATGCCCCTTTATTCTAACACAGTGACTTGATACTAGGGTCGCTTCTCTGGGGTCCACTCATCCAGGATTGTTGAAAGAGATGCTTTTCGGCTGCTCAGTGCTCAGTCTTGTAATCTGTCAACCATTATCATCAGTCCAAAGTATGGCTAGATGAACCATTTTCCCTGAAAATCCAGATACAAAATCACAGCGAGTCAGAAATTCGATATACTTTTCAGGGAAGGTTGAGGTAAAGTCATTTGTCCATGAGTGAAGGGTTAATTTGATAGTGTAAAACTCAACCAAAAATTTCCTTCGAACTTGTGTAAGCCAATTTTTTAGACATAGAAACATTTTTTTACCCGGCTACGTTCAAAGTCATTTACCTTAACTGTCAATCTCCAATTCCGCTGTTTCCCACGAATCATAACAGAATTGCAGTGATTATGTCCCTGAGTCTATAGCATCCTCCAAGTTTCCAAAGACCGCCCTCACGATAGGTTGCCGAAAAAACATGCGGCCTACCGGGCCCAACATCGGACAAGGGTTAAATAGTCCTATCTTTGTGATATAGCAAATTCTGGAGTTGAATTCGGAGACAGCGAAGTACTTCAGGCTCGGAGGAAAACCCGGAAGCACAAGCCGGGTCAGCAACATGACGTTAGCCCCAGAGCGCGTCGCTATTTTGTGCATATTTATCCGTAGGTTTGTCAAGTTGCTGAGCTCGGAGAGGCCAGACCAATACGGTTGTGAACCAATATCAATATCGAGATGGGTGAGACTCTCAAAAATCTTATTGTGACACGAGCGGTGTTCGGGAGGAAATATATTCCACTGAATGTAAAGCCGTCGGAGATGTGGAAGGGATAAGGCATTGGGGGCGAAAAGGGGGTGCATTATCATGACTTCAGTGGTCAAAAGGGATGAAAAATAGAGCGCTAGGCTCGTGAGGTTTGAGCACAATGGCAGTAGTTTTTGGGCAAGCTGGACATCATCAATCAGTAGTCGTTGAATGTATCTTGTATATCGATCCTCAGGGTCTTGTCGAATCTGAAGCCGGGTCATCAATATATTACGACGTATTTGTTGATCCCGTAGGATAGCACGCTGGTGGAGGGCGACTCCCTGTAATACCAGAGGCATCATCCTGGAGATGTCGATTCAGAGGTGGATCACATGGGAGGAGCGGATACTTACCAGGTGCTGACTTCGTACGACACAAAAACCAGATTTACGGCACTCCAGTAGCTTTGTTCGAGTGCTTCTTCGAAAATTAGTCGCTTTATATCAGGAGGAAATCTGTTGAATTGGGGGAAGCTTGCGTATGAGACCATAGTAATCGCAGGTGTGTTGAATTAGGGTAAAGTTTATATATCCTGAAAGTATTTTTACCAGAGGTCATGAAACACTTATTTCGGGTGCTCATGTATTGTTCATTTACTGTCCCTGTGCCATGAGGTTGGTCACCATGCTGTTTTCTCCATACCGGTGTTCTTGTTTTTTCTTTTGTCTCAGTTATATTCAAACTCAGAATAACTCGGGTGATTGATCATTGACTCATTGACTCACCGGTGTATCGGAAGACCACTCACACGAACTATGCTATATTTTTGGAGCACGGATGTCATGCCATCATTGAGTTGACCACTTTGTAATAGCCCTGTTTCTTGAGATGACTGCCCTGGTGCAAGTGGACATCAAATAGTCCACCCGTCTGCTATGGCTTAGACTGGAGATCAAAATGTATAGCACACAGAATCGGAGATTGATTGGACCTCGATCCCCATGTCATGCTTCCATTTGTCACCACACTGACTGCATTGGGCCGCGAGAGAGAGAGAGAAAGGAGGCCTTGCATCAAAAATTACACAGAGTATAAAATATGTAGGTCTTAGGCTTTCATCGCTCTAGTTCGAGGAGCACAGCCGAGTGAACCGGTGCACTGAGAGAGAGACAGCAACCAGAAAGACATTTTGTTAGACAGAGCATTGCTAGAAGTAGGAATGATGATGTGGGAGGAAGAGACATGAGGTTGGTCGACTGAATTGGACAACCGGAGCAACAGCTCTTTTGGTGGTCGTCGATGTTACTACATCCAGCCGAAATCAGTACTTAATTGTCAACAATTCCTCGGGGTAATCAGAGATTCCTGAGAACAACAATCAGCCCCCAAGTGAGCTGCTGAGCAAGGTCTTGTTGGCATGAATATCTTGCTGAATTTACGAATCTACAGACTCAATGATAGTTAGGGCAGGTCCTGCACGTGTTTAAGGCTTTTCGGATTAAGCATTTCTATTCCGCAAACTAGTACCAAGACGCGGAGGGCTACGAAGAGCCCAATGTCTGGAGCATATCTACAGGAGAGGGGAGTATGGTGTGGGCGAAGTTAACTACTGGAAGGGGAGGATTGTAGTGTTCGAAGGTGATGTAGCGCATATCTCTTTCCTTGCCTCTATATCGTCTGCCGTGGATGTACGGTCCAATGCAGGCTTGGCACCTCGTCCTTTTTCTCTTACAATAGGATTCATAACCTGGATGATCCCATGTGGTTTTTCACAACTATCGCTCATTAGCTCGCTAAAGGAAATAATGAGTACAGACGGGTACTAGGATCCAACACAATTAAGACCTGCTCAGTCAAAGGTCTTCATGGCCTCATCGTCACACCGTTTCTGGAACAGGCAGAGTGGAACTTATCGCCAAGTCAGTCATACAGTCTGGTGTTTCCTCTTTTCAGTCGATCCGAACATCAATCACGCCTTCTCGTCATACTTCAACTCCGGCCTCTTACCTATGTCTCTTCCGTCAATGCTGACGGCATTCTACTCGTCCACAGACCTACAGGTAAATGTTAATCCTCCTCACGCCCATGGCATTTATTCCGTCAATGAAATTGACACCTCTTCTGCCGATGGCACTAATATTCCGTCTCTTCACCATGATCCCGATGGTGTTAATCCTCACGACCGCTCCGTTAATGGCGTTGATATTCCACTAACTCTTACAGGTGGTACTATGCCTCCTTTCCTTATGGCACTGGAATTCCCAAACATCGGACGGAGCAGTTCCTACTGATAATTCAAACTCCCTTGCTATTCACAGTGAAATTCCTCCCTCTATGGTCAACGATAATGCTACCTATCAATATCCCTCCTTCTATTGAAGCTCCTGTATCTACATTCAATGCATTTCATGTAACTGTGACTGCCTCCCGCTATGATTAAAATTGATGGAGAGGTGGCGATATGTGACCTGGTTCCACAAAAGCAGTGGGCACGTCGTGGAATGTGATGGACTAGTAGCGACGATAAACGCTTGTTTTGTCTGATTACTAATTACTGTTGTCTGGTGACTGGTCTCGACAAATACGTGTTTTTTTCACTGAATCGAAGCCTACTGAGATGCAAACAGAGGTCAAAGACCGAGGCTTGATTTGAAAAAAGCAGTCTTCAGGATCTCCAAGTATCGAATCCTCCTGGCACTCGGTAACCACCATGGGCTTATTGAGTTGGTCCATGTGTGGAAAGTACAGGCCAATAGATCAAATAGAAAGTATTTGATTAATCTGTACAATATCCCAAACGGTTATTTGATTGGCTGGTTCGCGAAAAGTTCGTCAATCGAAATTTGACTACTAGTCAAGCCCAACGTCTTCATCCACAAAATCCCAATCGTCTTCCACTCCTTCATCGATCTTTTGT